>ERZ779660.1357-NODE-1357-length-12553-cov-1.998640_pt1 | contig 12553 bp, 10 predicted proteins | sample MGYA00511906_ERZ779660 | MGnify/ENA primary metagenome ERZ779660 (study PRJEB29588, sample SAMEA2156906) | human gut metagenome | biome: human gut; feature: human-associated habitat; material: faeces | place: Denmark | collected 2008/2010 ... | reverse complement strand
CAGGTGCCGCAGTCCTCCGGCGTGACCGCCTCGCCGCTGTCGTAGTGGTCGAAACCGGGCTTGCCCTGCATGAGCTGTTCAAAGGCCCGGTCGCTGCCGGAAGTGAAGTACATAGGCCGTCGCCTCCTTTCTGCTTTTGGGCAAAAAGAAAAGCCGCAGACTTTTTTCAAAATCTGCGGCTTGGCCGGGGAACAGAAAAGGGCGCTGTCATGCTTGACAACACCCTGTTTCTGTCTGATTATTCAGTTGTTTTGACCTGCCCCGTTTTCCGCTGCCCTAAAAAACATTGATTTTACTGGGTTTTTTCATGTTTTCTTATGGCACCACGGTTAAGTCTCACTCCTTTTTGATTAGTTGAATAACGACATCAAGATTTGCCTTATGGAAGAATCACTTGGAACCTCTCGCACACCATAGCCAACTATCGTTCCATTCGCATGCTTTCTCATATGAGGCAATACGAATTCAGTATAGAGATCTGTAGCAAACGTGTAGTCTCCTCGACTCATGAGATGCTTACGGAGATAGCTATTCATTATACCTACTGCGTAATCAGCCAACTGAATTCCTGCGCTTTGAGAGCTACATTCTGTCAGCACACCGTGATACACATTTTCGTATTTCACAAAGTCACCTTCGACCATCATCCGATGACAGGCATCTTTGAGCTGTTTGACTTTATCCTGATTTAGCTCATCCATAATCACTGTGGCAAAGCCGTCGGGACGGGTATCCATCTGGATACGCTGAAATGCCTCTTGCATGTGAAATTTCAGCACCTCGTTCTCCGCCTGATAGCATGGCTGGGTATATACGCAGGTCACCGTGAATATGAACAGCAGAGAGGGCTTGTCCACCACACGGTTGAAGAACCGGCGATAGTACCCTTTGATCTTGTCAGGAGTAAAGGATTTCAGAAAATCGACACGGTATTTTCCTTTTGAGATTTCCCACAAATCTGACCACTTGATTTCTTCGCCAACCGGGACACCATACTTAGTATTGAGCTCCTGAATCTCTTTTTGGAACACACGATAATCGCTGGCAGATAAACGGACATTTGCCCGTATGTAGAAGGGATGGCTGCGACGGAACGACTCAGATGGCCGCTTATTATATGCACCAGCTTCATCAGTAAAAATGTAGTATGCTTCGGCCACCAGCAACGCTCCTCTCTGTTTATGCGTTTTCCAGTCTAAACTGCTCCCATTCCGGTTGCATTTCTTTAAGTGCCTGGCTATTGCGAATTTCTTGTGCCAGTGCTTTTGCAGCCGTATCTGTTTCATTAGCAATATACGGTTCTCTCTGCTCTAAAACCTTGCCGTCAAATGTCCCTAAATGGCGATGGACATAGGTAGCAAAATCTTCAGCATCCTCATTGCTGTCAAACAGCAGAACAACATCCAACAGACGCCGCGTTGCATACTGGGCTTCGTTTCCATTGTTATTTCCAATATGATGTTCCAGAAACCGCAGCAATAAATACAGAAGATCAGAAGTCACATAGTACCTTAAGCAAATGTTTGGATCGCTATAGTGGCGAGATGGAATATACTTCGCTTCAGGGCAGGGCGCGGTCATTCTATGGCCATCGAGTTCGGTTATTTGACAAGAAAAGAGCTGCGTACTGTAATGATATATTTTCAGGACACCATACTGTGTTCTTGTGTCTGTTTGCAGGTGATGATAGAACGCCCGATGTCCTTCTTTGCCGATACCATGCTCGTCTTCCTCATATTCAACGGAAATCGTGTACTGAGGAAACAGCTTGTGGTAATATCGAAAATCTTCTTCTGCCCATTCATCCGGTTTCCGCAGCAGAATCTTGACTTGTTCCAGCGGTGTCTGCAACAAACCAAACCGCTTTTTCCAAAGACGCTCCACATCGCGGATATCAGCGTTCTTGTCGATAGGCGTATTGTTGTCCATCACTCGGGTGTAGATATGGAAAGCCTGTACCATTTTCCCCTTCTTCGGAGGATCCGGCTTGTACTTTTTGTCCGTGTAACTCTCGATCAGATAGTAAGGAACATCGGTTGAGTTTTTGATAATAAACACATCTACTTCGTGACCTTCCAACCGAATTGTACGCACTTCTACTCGAGGGCGTATTTGTCCTGCAAACTCTTTTTGACTTAGAAAGTCAACTATGTTCTGTTGATTTCTTCGGTGAGGGTCATTTTCGACACCCATGATTTCAAATGTCTTATCACGAACACCCAGAATCAAATAGGTATCTCGGTCTGCCCGGTTGTTCGCAAGGCAAATGATATCATGCAGCAAAGCAGCCCTATCCTCGTGGTAGCATTCTTTGAAATCCCACCAATCATCCTCCCGCCCAGTGCAAATCAATGATTCTACTAATTCAGTTAAATCTTCGTCATAGTTTAACATCGAAGCGCCCCATTTATAAAACACAAATCAACCTACAAAGTAGTTGCTATAGGATCTAACTAATTCTCCACGGCGATAGTACTCGATATGGATTTCCTTCTGCCTATAGTTGATTTCATAATATACGCCCAATACATACCGGCACACATGCTCTGGCAAATTATGATCCCACGCCCACACATCATCAAACGAATCTTTCGTAAGGGCAATAAGCCGTTCACGGTCTTTTTGTTTCTTCGCTGACGGAGCATTGGATTTTTTCATTTCAATGGCGATTAGGTTGTCTTGGTCTACATTCTCACCTCTGCTGTGAAGGATTAAATCACAATTTATGGGGATTATTTCTTCTTGCTGCCCTCGGGTGGTTTTTCGAATGGTCTTGATACCACCCGCATTTCTGTTATACTCCACATCCGCGTAATATCCCGAATAAGAGTCATCTTCCTTGATGATATCGTGGATATGTAGCATCAGCACACCACACAAGGTCCGTTCAGCGACCTCGGTTCTAAATAAGCTATGTTCGGCCTGCAAGAACGCAAGGTTTGCTTCTTCAAACAGAGAAACCAGTTCGTCATAAGTTTTCATTACGTTCCCTCTATTTGAGACTTCAGCGAATCAAATTTTTTCTTTCGATCTATATGCTCCAATCGCATGAACGCAAGCAAACACATCTGATAGACCTCGTCATACCAATACTCCAACTGTTCATCTGATAGGTCGCCAACAGGTTTTTTATACTTTGTTCCCAATTGGCCTATATTGTTATGGCGTATATGAAAGTTATTGAATGTATAGAATAAGTCGCTGGAAAATGTTTTATCAATTCTTTCGAGGTTTGTTCTCTGCGGTTCGAGCAAATTCGCAAGATCAAGCAAAGTCGTTTTCTTTTCTGCCAGATTACCTTTCATCGAATAATGGTTATAGGAAATCAGCCTATACGACAAGCTCTCTGGAATAAATTCACCTTCAGCAACAGCTATTGCAGCAGGGTCTTTCTCCACAAAAATAGTAAGGTCATTCTGCTTCGCCTGCATATATCCGATTTTTTCAATCACCTGGCTAATTTGCTGTAGATAGAATTGAACATCAATAAGTTTTGTTGGCATATTCCCATATCCATAAGGATAACTCAGGGGAACACATTGGTATGCTATAAGTAGGTTTTCAATATATTCGCACAACGAAATTAAATGGTCAATATTGAAATTAGTCGGATCTTTTTCAAAATGAAATCCATGCAAATCATTAAATTCATCTAACGAAAGACATGTCCCTCTAAAGCAAAAAGCGATAAAATATGTGCTGAGCTCATCATAAACGGATATCCGGTTTGTGTTTGACACAGGAATGCTACGATCATATAACATTCCATAAAGTTTTTGATATTCTACCTTAATATCTATCTTTGCATCTTTTAAAATCTGCGCAAAATTTTGTCTCATGGATCCACCTGCTTTCATTCCACCGTAGCTTGTCCGTTCATGAGCACGGGGAGAAGCCAATCACGGAGCTTTGTGAGTTCACAGTTTTCTTTGTACAGCGCCTTTTGCTTTTCCATAATAGGTGCGTATTGTTCAACAAAAGCACGCATTGTCTTTTCATCCGGAATTGCCAGTTCAAATGATGCACTAACATCGGGCTGTATGCGCTTCCTGCTACCAGTGGATGCAGTTGCTTTCCCCACCATATGTGCATAGAAAGCTTCAGAGTTCAGCACAGCATAACAGAATGGACGAGTCCACGCAGTTCTGGGACGATACACAATAAATTCTGTGGAACAGATTGCATTTTCTGTATCACAATACGGATCCCAAAGGCGCTTGAAATGCGGATTCAGTTTCGATGTCAGAATACACTCTGGATCTACCACATATTTTCCACTTTCAATTGTGCCTGCTTCTTCATAAGCGGGATTATGATTAGCATCAAAAGCAGGAATACTGTAGTGCTCCATTAGTGCATTCCCCAGCTTTTGAGGATTGACAGAGGTGTTCTCAATTTTCATCAAACTGCTGATTGTTCCGGGAGTCCACCCCTTCGGAATCTCCCGCTTGAGCTGGTCATTCCAGACCATCTCACCGCCGGAGGAACGATAGGGCTTGCCCTCTGCGTTCGGGAAATCAAACTGTGTAAACCAGTAGTCGTATAGTGTCTTTGCCATGGCTTCCAGTTCGGTGCAAATACGAGTATTTGTATCAATTTTCTCGTCAATAGTCCCCAGCACCCCGACGACTTTATCTTGATAACTTTTAGGCGGAACTTTGAAATCGAGCTGAGAAAGATAGTCGATGTTGATATTGTCCTGGATGCTTCCAGTAACGGAATTTTGGATTGAGTTTCGGATATAAGTAAATACATAGTGCATGAATTTTTCTGACGATTCCGATGGAAATGCAGAAAATCCAACTACGCTATCTGGAAAGCACATGGGGTATCCAAGAATGGCAGTTTCTGCTATATTTGCAGCAATCGTAATACATAACGTCCCTGCATCCCACAGTTTACTTTGTGCCAAACCGAACTCGCCGTATTCCTGTTCATGACTGGTGATGTATAGATTGGCTGCCTTCACCTCACCCGTTTGAATCAAGGGATAGCCGCCGCCCTCATACAACCGTTCATCATCTCGCGGTCTATGTTTTGATTTACCCCTTGCAAACGTGCCAAGTTCAGAAAGCTTTTTGGTGTTCCAGTGCGAGTTATATCTTGTTTCGTTATATATCATACGATAACCCCGCCAAAGCACGATCAATAGCATCATCGAGAGCATTTGATTTATCAGCCAATTCTCTCAATGTTTTCCTATATCGATCTATTTTTTCAATGAATTCTTCGTGAGAAATCTCTGCGTACTCAATAGTCGCCTCAAAATACTGTCCAGGAGAAATGGAAAACTTTTTCGCCTTTATATCTGCATAGCTAACTGTCACACTAAAACCAGCTTCAGATTTTCTTTCGTTAAAGGTATCGACAATTCGTACTATTTCATCATCGCCCAAAACCGTACGTTGATTCTTGCCATCCACTTTTTCCTTTGTTCCAAGATTAGAGGCATCCATCAAGAGTACGCTCCCTTCTGTGTTTTCACGGTCAACAAACAAGATGGATACATTTGTGCCAGTGGTAGCAAAGATGTTAGAGGGCATAGAAATCACACCGCGAAGCATCTTTTCTTTTACCAAATACTCTCGGATCTTTTTTGCAATTCCCGATTTGGTCAAAAAACCTGTCGGAACAACAATCGCTGCTTTTCCCTTGGGGGCAAGTGAGTATAAAATGTGCTGGATAAACAGCAGATAGACTGCCATTTTTTCTATGTCCTTTTTGGGAATACTCGGCACTCCTGCGAAAAAACGCTTCTTGTGATTATCGCCAGCCAATGTATCCCTACTGTCAGAGAAGTCCATGTTAAAAGGCGGATTGCTGACAATATAGTCAAAAGTGGCAAGCCCGTCGCCTTTGGCGTTTTTGTGATAAGGCCGCAACAAAGTATCGTCATGTACGACATTGGGCAGCGAGTGGACGAGATTGTTGAGAATCAGGTTCAAGCGCAGGAACTCGTTGGACTTCTGGGATATATCCTGGGTATAGATGGTGCAGTTGCTTTCGCCGATTTCGTGGGCCAACGCCAGCACCAGTGTGCCGGAGCCTGCGGCTGGGTCATACACCGTCACATTCTTTACACCGTTAGGCACCATGATTTTTGCAATGATGCTGGCGATGGAATGTGGCGTATAGTATTCGGCGTACTTACCGAAATCCTTATTGTAGTCCTTGATCAGATACTCGAATATTTGAGCAAAGAAATCGTACTTCTGCTCAAACACACTATCGAAGCTGCATTCGGCAATCTTGTCGATGATAGCACGGCAGAAATCGTCCTTCTTCTCAGCCTCAATCACATGCTGGGAGATACCGCTGAACAAGCGCATCTTGGACTGGCCGCCAGTCCGGACAGAAAAGATATCAATGTTGTATGTAGCAATATCCAGCAGAGTATCATCAAAGACCGTATGAAAATTTTCTTCATTTTTTCGGTTGAACAGGTAAGAGATAAAGTGAGTCTGCTTCAGTTTTGCAGTATCCGGGCCAAAACCAAGCAGGAACAGTTCATAGTCATCATCGGTCATCTGGGCGAGTTGCTTTTCGGCATCTGCCGGGGACAGCTTTGCCAGCGCAGGCTCTACTCGCTTCGCTTCGAAAAGGAACTTGTCGTTGAGAAACTTGTAAAGGAAAACCTCAGTGATGATTTTGTATTCGCTGGAGGCATTGCCCAAACCGAAATTGGTACATACAGCCTTCAGGCCATCGATCATCTGCTTGGTTTGCAGAGTAATATTGGAATCCATTATGATGCAAAATTCCTTTCCGTAAAGTATTCGTTGGAAATACAGGTGCCGATATACTTGATTTGCGCAGCAGAGTATTTCAGATGCTGGGCGTCAAGCTCCTGCTTAATCATCGGGAACATGCCCTGCATGAAGTAAGGCTCATTGTCCATCAAGTGACTATTGGAAAGCACTTGGGAATCCACCCGGTGCTTCAGGTGCGTAAGGACCTGATGCAGTACGACATCCCCAGCAATGGGAGGCGGCGTTTCACGCAGGCGTTTATGGGTACGCATAAATTTCACATCGCCATCGTATTTGGCAGCCAGCATCTGGTCAGCAAGATTCTTTTGCTCGGCCAGCTTGCGGATGCGCTCTAAGGCTTCGATATCCGCTGTCATTTCGTCAGCGGTCAATTCCTCGATATTCTTCTTAGCCAGCAAACGCTGCAGTTCTTCCAGTAGTGTGATGTACTCAGGGTCTTTTGGGTCGAGCGTATGCAGAACGGCCTTGCGGGTCCGATTGAGGGTATCCTGATATTTATCAGCAATCACCAGTTCTTTCTCGGAAACCTTGCGGAAATGGAACTCAATTTCGTCCATAGCAAGGTTCAGAATAGCGCTCATATCCTGGGCTTCTTCAAGGAGCTTCTTCTGGTTAATAAGTGCAATCCTATTGCAGACCTCGCTATAAAGGGCACTGATGTTGTTCAGGTCAAATTGGTCAGCCAGTTCGTCATAGCCGAACAGTTTTGCAACATTGAACAATTCTTTATACAGTTCCAATGCACGGCGGAGCTGTATGAGATCCTGTTTATCGTCTATGGCAGAAATCTGCTGTGAGAACACCTCCGCATTTCCAGTATCATACAGGAACAGTACGTCCTTAATGTCCTGCAAGTCTGCTTCAATTGTCTCCGGGGATTTGAAGATGTTATCATACTGCTTGAACTCATCGCCCAGTTCGGCCTGAAGCTCATCGAAATATGCTTTATTGGTCTTATCAAATTCCGCACGGATATCCGCAAAATCGACCACATAACCGTATCGATAATTCTTGTAGGGCCGGTTAACCCGGGTCAAGGCCTGTAACAGATTGTGGTCTTTGATCACACGTCCCAAGTAGAGTTTCTTCAGCCGAGGAGCATCAAAGCCGGTCAGCAACATGTTGTAGACCACGAGAAAGTCAATCGTGCCTTTTTTGAAGGCGTCTATATTGTCTTTTCGGGTCTCTTTGTCGTCTGCATCATGCAAAATCAATGCCGCAGAATAGGGATAGGATTTTAACTCTTCAAAAATCGCACGCGCCTGCTCGGAAGAATCGCAGACGATCATACCACCGATGGATTCATCGTTCATGGCGATACGGCTCTTGCGGAAATCGTCCGTAATATACTCGACCAAGGCAGAAACATATTTCGGATGCGCGTACATCTCTTTCTTATCGAGAGAGCCTTTGAGCATCTCAATTTCTTCCAATGCTTTTTGCAGCTTTTTCTTATAGGTAGTTTCAATGCCTTCGCGAATCAACTTGAGAGTATATCCATCAGCAATAGAGCGATTGTAGTAATATTTGTGGATATAATTACCGAACACAGACTTGGAATCATATTTTTTGCCTGCAATCGGCTTTCCGTCATCATCGTAAATCGTACCAATCAGTGGCGTGCCAGTCAATGCGATCATAACCGCTTCTCGGTCGGAGGAAAGTAGATTAGCAAGGAAGGATCCGGTAGGTTTATAGCTGCGGTGGGCTTCATCCAAGAAATAGATGCGCTGTACATTTACTGCATAGTCGGACTGTTTCGCAATGGATTCCTTGGAGAACTTCTGAATATTGACCACCGTGATCGTAGGTTTGCCGGTGTTGTTGACTGTTCCGGTGGAATGGATGTTTTTGATGAAGTCTTCCTTGGAATTGATTTCCTCTACATGAAGTCCACGAGCACGGAACTCATTGGCTGCCTGTGTCAATAGGTCAAGACGGTCTACGATGAAATAGAATTTTGCAATCGTTCCATGCTTCTGATAGTAGTCAGTCAGATAACGGACATTGTAATAGGCAAGCGCTGTTTTACCACTGCCCTGGGTATGCCAAATGATGCCGTTTTTTACCCCGGCATTCAATTTGTTTTCGATTGCTTTAGTAGCAAAGAACTGTGGATACCGCATCAGATGTTTTTCCAGATGGGTGATACCATTTTCATCTGTCCGTTCTACATAAGCGATTGCATATTTCAAGAAAGTTAGAATACGCTCAAACGAAAAAAGCGAAGTGATAATTCTATTGGTAGGCGAAACTGGGGAACTATTTGTTACATACTCCGGGCTATACTTGATGCTACTCAGATTGTTATCGGTCAGAATGAAATTTTCAACCGCCTCATCATTCTCTGGCACGGAAGTCAGGAGCTTTTCGTCTTCCTCTCGGAAATGACTAAAAAACAGCTTCTCATAGCTGATGGTGGAGTAGAATGCTCCTTCCAGAGGGACGGCTTCGGTGTCATCATATTCGCTATTATTGGAGAACACCATGATCTGAGTCAAGTTGATAAACCGTCTAAACTTCTTATTCTTAACCCGCATCAACATGCGATCATATTCGGCCTTGATGCCGCCCTTGTTGTTAGGCTTTTTTACTTCGATAAAAGCCAAAGGAATACCATTGATAAGTGGAGTGATATCAGGGCGAAATTCATCAGAACCATTCTTGCAAGTCATCTCTGTGACCACATGATAAGAGTTGACTGTCCCTCCGAAATCTTCAAAATCAATCAGTTTCAAGCTGTTGTATCCATTGATGAGAACGGAATAAAACTCCCTGCCCAAATCATCGTTTTCCAGCATTGCTTTCAAAGCATTGACAATTTTCTGGACATCTGTGGTAGTCAAGGAAGTAGCATTGATCCGATTGATTGCATCACAAAGAACATCGACCAAAATGTTGGTATCGTCGTCGATGACTCCTTCATATTTTCTCAGAGAGATGTATTTATATCCCAGACGAGTGAAATGCACCAATGCAGGAATTTTGACTCGAGAGTTTTCATTGTGCGGCATTGTGCAATCCTCCTTTGTGGCAGAATTAGTTTTTTCCTTATGATTTCAACTTATAAATGCGGTTTCGATTGCCGCCCTCTGTAACAATCGTTCCCTCAACGATCATCTCGCTGAGTATCCGTCTTGCTCTTGCGTCTTTAACGCCGAGCATATCGGAAATATCTGAGCATTTTGCAGAAGCATGATCTGTAAGATATTCAAGGATGGCGATTTTTTGTGAGGCGGTTTTTGTACCTTTATCGCCATTCTTTATCGCTACTTTTTTATCGCTACTTTCTTTTTTGAGTAGCGATAATGATAGAATAATTCTGTCCGGTTCAGAGAGCTCCACGATAACTGGCTCTTTCCACCCCTGCTCACGCCAGACACGGAATATATTCGGAATACCACTTCCAGCACGCTCACCAATATCGATCAGGTTGAACATCTTCAGCATGGTTCCGTTGCGGGGGTCAGAGACACCGCCGCTCTTTGCTGCGTCGATTTCGATACGGAACCCGCCGGGATTGGCCATGGTGATGCTGTCCCGCTTTTTGATGATGACCAGGCCTTGTCTGCCGTAATAATCGGCATGAACCAGGCAATTTGCCAATGCTTCCCGGAGTGCCTGATGCACAGGGGTATCATCCACTCTGGTGCCGCCATCCATTTTAAACGGCACCTTAATGTCCTGAATCAGCTTGTTATAGACGCGGAAATAGAAGTCGTACACATTGCCGCTCCAGTCGCCGGAGGAAGATATGATACGGTCAGTCCAACGGGTATCAGCGTCATACTGCTCCTGGTAATCCAGAAAGTAAGTGTTGAATTCACGCACAATGTCATACTCGTTGCCGAACATGAGAAGTCCTGCAGAGGTGGGATGCTTTTTCCCATCAGAGCCGATACCGACAGCACCCAGCTTCAGGAGGAAATCTTCATCCTCCAAGGCTTCCCACACATGGCCGGGGCGGGAGAGGCGCATTCTCTGGCGATAACTGCGGATGCTTTCTTTGTTGAACACCGTCAAGTCCATTTCGCTCAGAATGAGCATGTCTTGCGTTTTCACGGATGCGTCCCGCACCATGGCCTGATATTCCTCCTTGGTGCAGCGATAGTCGCCCTCACCGTTACGGCGGTATGTGCAGAGCGGATTGCCGTCCACATACACCGGTTTATAGGAGCGTTCCGCGCGGGGAACATTGATGACCACAATGTGGTCGCCATCCACCTCCTGGACAAATACATCCTTGGAGGACAGGACATTCACGCTGGTCTTATTGGGGTTATTGACGATATCCCAGAACTCCTTAATGAGTCTGTCAGGGTCGGGCAGATCTACCGTGTGCAGGGATTTATCCGCCCATTCTTCCACTCCCAGCAGGATAATACCGCCGTGGGTATTGGCAAAGGCGGAATAGGTTTCCCAAATGCTCCTGGGTAGCCCGCCAAGGGCTTTCTTCGCCTCAATGCGGTTGTTCTCCCGATATTGCTCGATTTTGGAAAAGTCAATCATGATTTTCCTCCTTTACGAGCTCAATGATATCGCAGAAATCACAGTCCAGAACTTCGCAAATCTTCGTTAAGATTTCCGTACTGACATGCTGGTTCTTGCCCAGCTTGGCAAGGGCGGTCGTAGACATGCCGGTAGCCAGACGCAGATCCTTCTTTTTCATGTTTTTATCGATCAGGAGCTTCCACAGCTTGTTATAACAAATCGTCATCGTAACACCTCGTGTCAGAGTATACACTAATACAGGTTAATTCTAACACAGCAGCTTCAGTTTGTCTATTGAGAATCCAATTTTTAGATTCGTGATGTCCTTTCCAGACGAGAGATTTCGAATTATAAACTGGCAAAGGATAACCGCAGGAATGCTTTTTTGCTCTCCTGCGGTTATTTCTTTGTTTATGCGGCGCAATTTTTGAGGTCAGCCCATGATGCCGATTTTGTTGCCGTTTTCGTACATATCCTCGGCGTACTCGACTTGGTTGGGTCCCTGGCTTTCTATCCAGCCAAAGCCGGGGACATAGACTATATCCGCCAGTTCGTTATCATTAGCTATTGGCTCCGGTGCCGATTCAGACTGCGTAGGATGTACCGGAGCGAGTTCTGTCTGCATAGGAGGTGCAGATTTCTGTTCTGCCATGGGTTCATCTTCTATTTCCGGTGCAGGGATGGGCAATTCCTCGGCGGCCCCTTCCGGGGCTGATTCAGCTTCCGGCATTCCCGATTCTTGCTTTTCTACGATTGCTGGCAACACCCGTTCTTCTGTCTCTGGAGGTGTCGGCCGTGGAGTGGTCACGTTGGCCGTTTCGCTCGGCGCGGGTGGTTTCTCGACCTTTTCGGTCTGTGGCCACACAGCGGCACACAGGGCAAGACAGGCGGTGAATGCAGTGGCAATGATGATTCTCTTTTTCATTTTGTTTCCTCCTCTTTGGATGTAAAATGATTGAGTTCTGTGGACAACTCGCCTTTTGCGGAACATCTATCAGAATTTCAGAAGAGTATCCAAAACATTTGCCGCCTGCTGAAGCTCGCCCTGAGTGGCTTCGTTTGGTATATCTTCATCCTTTTGCACCTTGTGCGGCAGATAAGGCTCATAGTTCTGCCGGGTTATCGACGGTCGGTAATGTCCCAGCATCCGCGCCAGTTCCTTGGTTTCCATACCGTTCTGCAGAGATAGGACGGCGCAGGTGTGCCGGAGATCTGTGAATCGGATGCGGTCAAGCCCCGCTTCCTTGATGATCTCATTATGCATCCGGCGCACCATCTGCGGCGAGTAGGGT
>ERZ779660.1356-NODE-1356-length-12555-cov-2.012800_pt1 | contig 12555 bp, 12 predicted proteins | sample MGYA00511906_ERZ779660 | MGnify/ENA primary metagenome ERZ779660 (study PRJEB29588, sample SAMEA2156906) | human gut metagenome | biome: human gut; feature: human-associated habitat; material: faeces | place: Denmark | collected 2008/2010 ... | reverse complement strand
GGACTTTGCTTTCTGGTAAATGAATGAACTTCTGTTCAAACACATTCTATCACAAGTCCATCGTATGTCAAGAACACATTTTCCGGCAACTGTTCCTGCACTTCCGCATGCAAACCTATCTGATGGCTCATGTGAATAAAGTAGGTTTTTCCAGCGGCAATACGGGCTGTCTGCTCCAATGCTGCGGACAAAGACTGGTGCGTCCAATGGTATTCAATACGCAGGGCATTCATCACCAGACAATCCAATCCTTTCAGGTACTCGTATGAAGTTTCAGGAAGATGCAGCATATCGGTAATCCAGGCCATGCCTCCGATACGGAAGCCCATAATCGGAAGCTTTCCATGCATCACGCGGAAAGGAATTACCTCCACCTGATTTCCGGCTACATTAGAAACGACGAACGGCTCGCCTTCTTTAATATAATTCAATGGAATATGAGGTACACCGGGATAAAGGTTTTCCGTAAAGCAATAAGGCATGCGGTTCTTCAAACGAGTGGCAGTATAATCTTCCGCATACACCGGAATGTCACGAAACTGACAGAAAGGTCGCAAATCGTCCAGCCCACCCACATGGTCATAATGTTCATGGGTAATCAGCACTCCGTCTATCGCACGAAAATCATTCAGCCGAAGCATCTGTTCGCGAAAATCCGGACCACAGTCGATAAGAATGCGTACTCCATTTACTTCTACCAGACCGGAACAGCGCAAACGGTTGTCACGCGGGTCAGAACTTGTACATACTTTACAAGTACATCCCACCTGAGGCACTCCCGTAGACGTTCCACTTCCTAAAATTGTTATTTTCATTGTTTTACTCCAATAAAGTTCACTTCCGGATGAATGGCCACTCCAAATTTTTCTTTCACAGAACGAACGACTTCTTCTGCCAGCTTGACCACTTCACTTCCGGTAGCTCCTCCCAGATTCACCAACACCAATGCCTGCTTGTCATGTACTCCGGCATTTCCCAGCCGTTTGCCCTTCCATCCGCAACGGTCAATCATCCATCCTGCAGGAATTTTTACACGGTCATCACCTACCTTATAAAAAGGCATATCAGGATATTCCTTGAGCAAATCTTCAAATTGTGCAAGCGGTACAATGGGATTCATAAAGAAGCTGCCGGCATTTCCAATCTTTTCCGGATCAGGAAGTTTCGCCTCACGGATACGTATAATCACACTACGAAGTTTTTCCAGTGACAATTCTCCTCCCTCCTTCTCCAGCTCGGAGCGGATATTTCCATAATCCAGATGAAACTCCGGCTGTTTTTTCAGGCGATAAGTGACATAAGTCACAATGTAAAGCCCTTTCAACTCTCGTTTAAATACACTTTCACGGTACGCATATCCACACTCATCTTGCTTAAAAAGACGAGTGGTTCCATCATTCACCGCTACCGTTTCGACCGACACAATCAAATCCTTGGCCTCTACTCCATACGCTCCGATATTCTGCACGGCCGAAGCCCCTACCTCTCCAGGTATTAAGGACATATTCTCGGCACCATACCATCCTTGCTTGACTGTATAATCTACAAAGTCATCCCACACCTCACCAGCACCAACGCGTATTTCTACCCATTCATCGGTTTCACCTACCACCTGCATTCCTTTAATACCAGAATGCAAAACAGTACCTTGATAATCGGACACAAACAACAGATTACTTCCCCTTCCTACATGTAAAAGAGGAGTCTTTTGTGCTTTCCACTCTTTCAAAAAACAGAGCAGTTCATTCACTGATTCATATTCCACGAAACGAGCTGCCTTTACATCCATTCCGAATGTATTATAAGGAAGCAATGAGTAATTTGTATAGTCTTTCATAATGCATCAATCGCTCAAATCTTCAAACCGGATAAGTTGCCAGATATTTTCACGCCGTTCAAAATAGAGTGTATTACTAAAGCCGTTTCCAAATCCTTTGAATTCTACTACCTTATAATCGGAATGTATATTTTCAGGCTGGCCATAGTGTACATTAGTCATCTTTCCTTTCATCATCGGGGGACGAAAAGCAAACCATTGCCCCGGTTCCAGCGTGGTTTCCAATATCTGGAATTCATCTTCGGGATCGGCCGTTACAAAATACAGAGGTTCATGCAAACGTTCCTTCTGGAAAAGCGAATCACGTGAAAAACGTTCATAAAAAGTATAGAAATCTTCTTTACCATCGTGTTCCTCTGCCATTTTCTCCACATTAATGGCCTCGAGGAACCAAGAATCTTTTTTCCGTTCAAAATAATAACGCTTGATTTTTTTCTCAGTCAGAAAAATCCAGTCTACCTGTACACTGTGCATACTGGTATCCTTTTCCATTTCCATATCTTCTTCCTTATCGAAAAGTACCGTGTACGCTTGCTCACGACTAAATAAAGGATCGTGCTTCCAGTCCTTCTTTTGGATACGATTCACCTGTTTGCCTTTATACAATGAAAAAGGAAATAGCACGCGCGACCGCTGAAACTTTGCATCCGACGCGAAATTATAGAAAAAGTCGGCAAAACTCTCATCTGCCGAAGCAGGTATTTGTTCTTCCACCACAATGGTATCCTGAATCGAATCAGGCAGAACTTTCATAGAATCAATTTGTTCTGTCAATGCGGCAAAAGGATCCACTTTCTTTTTTCCTCCTCCGCAAGATGCCATCAGCGCCAGCAAACAGCATCCAATGATTAATTTCTTCATCTGGTCTCCTCAAATATCGCCGCAAAAATACCTTTTTTTTCTTATCATTGTTTCAGAAACAAGAGTTTTCTTTTTTGTTGAACGAAAAACTGAATTTTTCAGTTTAAATCCTTACCTTTGCAAACAAAATAATTAAAGAAGAGATATGTTAGCAAAAATAGAACAGTTGCTTCAGGAAGTAAAAGGACTCACAGCGCAGAATCCAGAAGAACTGGAAGCGTTACGAATCAAATACCTGAGCAAAAAAGGTGCCATCAACGCACTGATGGCTGACTTCCGTAATGTACCTGCTGAACAGAAGAAAGAAGTAGGTATAAAATTAAATGAGTTGAAGGACCTTGCACAGGAACGGATTGCAACCTTAAAAGAAGCATTCGACAATCAGGACAACGGAGTTGCCGAACTTGACCTGACCCGTACAGCTTACCCGGTTAATCTTGGAACACGTCATCCGTTGACGATTGTCCGCAATGAAATCATCGATATTTTCAGCCGTATGGGCTTTACTATTGCCGACGGTCCGGAAGTAGAAGATGACTGGCATGTATTCTCTTCCATGAACTTTGCAGAAGACCATCCCGCACGCGACATGCAGGATACATTCTTCATTGAAAGTCACCCTGACATTATTCTTCGTACACACACCTCTTCTGTACAGAGCCGCGTAATGGAAGTTTCACAGCCTCCTATCCGTGTAATCTGTCCGGGACGTGTATATCGTAATGAAGCTATCAGCTACCGTGCACACTGCTTTTTCCATCAGGTAGAAGGTCTGTATATCGACAAGAACGTTTCGTTTACAGACTTAAAACAGGTGTTGCTGCAGTTTGCACAAGAAATGTTCGGCCCGGAAACTAAAATCCGTCTTCGTCCGTCTTACTTCCCGTTCACAGAGCCCAGTGCTGAAATGGATATCAGCTGTGACATTTGTGGTGGCGAAGGCTGTCCGTTCTGTAAATATACCGGATGGGTAGAAATTTTGGGCTGCGGTATGGTAGACCCGGCTGTACTGGAAGCAAACGGCATCGACAGCAAAGTCTACACCGGTTATGCATTCGGTATGGGAGTGGAACGTATTACCAACCTGAAATACAAAGTTAAAGACTTGCGTATGTTCTCTGAAAATGACACACGCTTCCTTGAAGAATTTGAATCAGCGAACTGATTTATAGTAACATCATCATAAGAACACGGATTACACCGGAGGTATCAACTTCCTTAGTGTAATCCGTGTTTATCTATTCAAACCAGCCATCTCCCTTTTTCTTTCGGCGAAATATGGAAAAAGAAAAACTTGTCACTCCGAGTTTCTGTGCCATCCTGGCTGCCAACTTCCTGCTCTATTTCGGATTTTGGCTTCTTACCCCTATCCTTCCGTTTTACTTGTCGGAAGTATTCCACACTTCACACACCGCTATTGGAGTTATTCTTTCCTGCTATACGATTTCCTCTTTATGTATCCGCCCCTTCTCCGGATATATTCTGGATACATTTGCCCGAAAACCATTATACCTGCTGGCTTATTTCATTTTCACACTGATTTTTGCCGGCTATATGACTGCAACAGCACTGACCTTATTTATTATCTTCCGCATTGTGCACGGATTTTCGTTCGGTATGGTTACGGTAGGAGGAAACACGCTGGTTATCGATATCATGCCGTCTTCCCGACGAGGAGAAGGGTTGGGCTACTATGGACTTACCAACAACATTGCCATGTCAATCGGTCCCATGTTCGGTCTGTTCCTGCACAGTGGAGGAGCTTCTTATACGACTATCTTCTCGTATGCGCTCGGTTCGTGTGTAATCGGATTTATAGCAGCCTGGACCGTTCGTACACCTTATAAGGCTCCAGTGAAGCGTGCTCCTATATCGCTCGACCACTTCATTCTGCTAAAAGGACTTCCTGCGGGATTCACCCTCTTGCTGCTCTCCATTCCTTATGGAATGACTACCAACTACGTGGCCATGTATGCACAAGAAATAGATATTACGGCAGAAACCGGATTCTTCTTTACGCTGATGGCTGTCGGCATGGCAGTGAGCCGCCTGTTCAGTGGCCGACTTGTCGACAAAGGATTAGTCACCAAAGTAATTGCGGCAGGATTGTATCTGGTGAGTGGATGTTACTTCGCCCTGACCGCATGCGGATGGTTGGTCAAGTGGAATTTAGAACTGACTACGGGAATTTTCTTTCTGATTTCACTGCTGTTAGGAATAGGATTTGGTACCATGTTTCCGGCTTACAATACCCTCTTTGTGAACTTATCCCCCAACAGCCAGCGTGGCACAGCCACCAGCACTTACCTGACTTCATGGGATGTAGGCTTGGGAATAGGAATGCTTACAGGAGGATATTTGGCCGAAATTGCTACCTTCAAAATAGCCTACTTGTTCGGAGCCTCACTGACAGTAGTATCACTACTTTATTTTCACCTCAAAGCAGGCCCTCACTTTGAAAAGAACCGATTAAGATAAATCTAATCACTCTTTATACGTAAACACAAAGATATGTGACAAGCGATTGTTTACTTCCGTAAACTGTATAGAAAGAATAAAAGAACGGAATAAATCAGCATGACGAATAAGGAATGGAGGAAGATATGAAACAAACTGTTCAGGTGAAGCTGCCACTTTTTCCATATCAGTCACCATAATATAGGAAGCATCACGCGATAAATTTGACACACACTCATCAAACAGGGTGTGAGAGGGAGAGGCAATCACCTTAGAGATACAAGAGTCTACTCGCTCATGCCCCGATACCACCAGTAAACTGTCTTTCTCAGAAACTACAGGAACTGTATTGACAGCCTGCAACATACGGTCCAGACAATCGGCTTGCTCTTCTTTCATCTGCCCACTCAAATAAAAGACTTCGCTGTTCAAATGAATATCATATTCACTCCAACTATGGCAGGACTCTTTTCCTAAGAATGGGACTGAAGGTGTACGCCCATAAATCGTAATAAAGCTAGCCGGCTGAGGGTGATGAATAGAAATAAAAACCGAATCTTCACGGAGTGAACTATTGTCCTTCACTGCATCAATCACCTGCTCTATCAATTTTTTCTGATAGCTGACTACTACCAAACCATCTGTAGTATACACTGACAGATATTTCGTAGAACTAAGTGGATAAATTTCTATTTTCTTGCCCCGATAAATTTCTTTTTTCGGCACAAAATCAGCTCCATGTTTTCCTTTTACCGCCTCAACAAGCTGATGCTTTCCTTCTTTCCCAATACGGAAATAAGCCACCACATCCATGGCTGTATGGGGATAATGGAAACTGAATACCACATGATTCATTTGATAGGAAAGTCCATGGGCTGCCGCTGAAGAATACCGACTCAAATCACTCAATATATCATTCATCAAACCAGCACGATGAAGCGTATCCAACTGAGAAGAGTAGGCTGCCTGTGAAAAGCCATGCATAAAATTATCAATGTTATCCGTTTCAAGAATACCCGCACAATCTTTAGGAATAAATTCAAAAACATCCACACGGCTTTCCTTATCGGCCATACTTAAACGGGCAAAACCATAAAAAGCAATCCCGATACAAAAAAGTACCACGGAAAGCACTACTCCCAATTTTATAACCGAACGAATTTGCATCACACGTCACCTATTTCAGGCAAAGATAGCAAAAACTTTTTAAAAAGTACAAACAAAAACGAAAGTTTTTATCAAATACTATTTACATTGTTTCAGTTTTTCAGCCAATTCAGCCCGAGATACTCCCAATTCCAACGCCTTCTCATATGCCTCTCGGGCTTCTGCCTTTCTTTTCTGTTGCAAATAAATATCTCCCTTCATCACATAGCAAGAAGCATCTCGAGGGTCAAGTTTCAAGACTTCATTTAAATCAAATAAAGCGGCCTCTGCCTGTCCGTGTTCCCACTCCATATTGGCACGCATCCGAAGTACGGATACATCACGAGGATAGTCTGAAACCAGCAGATTCATAGCGTCCATCGCTGACTGATGTCGTCCTTCCTTCTCGTCCAACATGATAATCCCGATACGTGCCGTCTTGTTTTTTACATCCTGCTCCAGTACTACATTGTAGTCTACACGTGCTTCTTTATATTCGCGACGTTGCATATAAATATAGGCACGAAAAAGACGAGCCTCCAGATTCTTGGGCAAAAGGTCGATTACATTACAATAATCCAGATACGCCTTTTGTATCAAGTTTTTTTCCAGATAGAGAGCAGCCCGATTCAATAACATGGTGGTAGAATAGGGTATAATATTTAATGCCAATGTGTAAGATTCAATGGCCTCATCTGTCTTTCCCATACGCTTCTGCACCGTACCCAGATTCGAAAACAGCAGGGCATTCCGGGCATTATCCGGTTCCATTTTCAGTGCCTGCTGGAAAAGACGTTCCGCCTGCACAAGACTGTCCTTTTTCACACAGTCCATTGCCTGCTCTACCACATCATTATATGACTGGGCCTGCAAAGGAAGACTGAGTACCCATACACAAAGAATACACACAATGTATTTCATTTCTTCTTTCATTTGAATTTGTGACGAAGGTAGTATTTCTTCCTCTAACTCAGGAGGGATTACAATATTTTTTTGTAAGTTTGAACAATCATTAAACAGACGATTATCATGAAAATAGAAAAAGCCATTTTTGCCTGCGGATGCTTCTGGGGAGTACAACACCAGATGGAGAGAGCCAAAGGAGTCGTGGGCAGCACAGTAGGATATACGGGAGGAAAAGAACAGCACCCAACTTATCAGGAAGTAAAAGCACACTCTACGGGACACGCAGAAGCCGTATTAGTGGAATACGATGCGGAGCAGACCACTTACAAGGAATTGTGCAAACTTTTCTTCGAGATACACGACCCGGCACAGACAGACGGACAAGGTCCTGACATAGGTCCGCAGTACCGAAGTGAAATTTTTTATCTGAACGAAGCGCAGAAAGCAGAAGCAGAAGCAATCATCCAGCTGTTAAGAGAAAAAGGCTACGAGGTAAATACCCGCCTTACTCCGGCATCCGAATTCTGGCCGGCTGAAGATTATCACCAGCACTACTATAACAAGACAGGAGGAGAACCTTACTGCCATATCCGAATCAAGAAGTTCTAAACATAAAAAGGGAGGTCTGCCATGAAGCGACCTCCCTTTCTATTTAATAAGATTTTTCGTTTTATGCCTTCTTAATATAGTCTACAATCCAGGCACCAACTTCTTTTGTTCCATATTTTGCTCCGCCTTCTACCTGAATTTCCGGAGTGCGTACATTGGCATCCAAAGAAGCATCTACTGCACGACGAATCAGTGCGCCTTCTTCTTTGCAGTCGAAATATTCAAACAACATGGCTACGGAAAGAATCTGTGCCAGCGGGTTGGCAATGTTCAGTCCCTTTGCCTGTGGCCATGAACCGTGAATCGGTTCAAACACCGGTGTGCTCTCTCCTGTAGAAGCCGAAGGCAACAAGCCCATTGAACCGCTGATTACTGAACCTTCGTCTGTCAAAATATCGCCGAACGTATTTTCTGTAACCATTACATCAAAGAACTTGGGTTCCTGAATCATCTTCATGGCTGCATTATCTACAAACATATAGTCGGTAGTCACTTCCGGGTACTGAGGAGCCATCTCCTGTGCAATCTGACGCCACAAACGAGAAGAAGCCAATACATTAGCTTTATCTACCACGGTCAGGTGTTTACGACGTTTCATCGCATATTCAAAGCCGACTTTCAAGATTCGTTCAATTTCCGGACGAGTATACATGTTTGTATCGTATGCCTTGTCATTATCCTGGTATTTTTCACCGAAATACATACCGCCTGTCAGTTCACGGATACAGAGAAAATCTGCACCGTCTACCAGTTCGGCTTTCAACGGAGATTTGTGTACCAGACACTTGAAGGTCTGTACCGGACGAATATTGGCAAAAAGTCCCAGTTTTTTACGCATAGCCAGCAATCCCTGTTCCGGACGTACCTTTGCGGTCGGGTCATTGTCAAATTTCGGGTCACCTACTGCTGAGAACAGCACGGCATCAGCATCCTTACAAATCTGATAAGTTTCTTCAGGGAACGGATCACCTACTTCATCGATAGCATGTGCTCCACAAAGTGCATATTTATAATCCACCTTGTGACCAAACTTCTCACAAACGGCTGTCATTACATCTACTCCCTGAACGGAGATTTCCGGTCCGATTCCGTCACCGGCTAATACTGCTATTTTAAAATCCATAATTGTATGCTTTTAATTTAAATCTTCTATCATGTTCAACATTTTAATTGTCGCCTTGATGGCTGCCTCTGTCTGGTCGGCATCAAACCCTCTTGTACGGAACTCCTTATCCTCATAATTCCAGGTGATAACGGTCTGCACAAAGGCATCCGTACGTCCGCCGGGAGGAATGGTCACAGCATAGTTCAGCAACATCGGGAATTTTCTTCCTAATGTACCTTTATATATCTTGCGCAACGCACGTACAAAAGCATCGTACTGTCCGTCGCCGCTAGAACTTTCCTGATAGGTCTTCCCGTTAATCTCAATGCTAAGCGTGGCCATCGGCTTCAATCCCTTGGCGAGGGTGACAAAGTAACTAAGCAATTTTACCTTATTCTGTATGCCATCGTGCTTCAACACGTCACTGATGATATACGGCAAATCCTCGGGAGTGACCAGTTCTTTGCGGTCGCCCAGTTCAATGATTCGTTCGGTGACTTTACGCATGGATTCTTCATCCAGTTCCAGTCCCATACTCTCCAGATTCTTGCGGATGTTGGCTTTCCCGGAATTTTTTCCTAAGGCATATTCACGCACACGACCGAAACGTTCCGGAAGCAGGTCGTTGAAGTAGAGTTTATTCTTATTGTCTCCATCAGCATGTACGCCAGCCACCTGTGTAAACACACTTTCTCCCACAATTGGTTTGTTGGCAGGAATCGTCACACCGGAATAAGATTCCACTACCCGACTGACATCATTCAAGCGACTTTCATCGATGCGCGTAATGGCATGAAAATGGTCCTTCAAGATAGCCTGCACACTGGCCAGAGGAGCATTACCTGCCCGTTCTCCCAGTCCGTTGATGGTGGTATGCAATCCTTTCACTCCACTCAATACAGCTGCCAGCACATTACTTACAGCCAAATCATAGTCATTGTGCGCGTGAAAATCAAAGTGAAGGTCTGGATAACGCTTCTTCATTTTACGCATGAATTCGATAACCTGCAAGGGATTGAGAATTCCCAAGGTGTCAGGAAGCATGAAACGACGGATACCGCTGTCGCGCAAACCATCTACCAAACCGAATACATAGTCCGGTGAATCCTTAATACCATTACTCCAGTCTTCCAGATACAAATTGACTTCAAGCCCTCTTTCGTGCGCATAGTCTACCGTATTCCGTATGTCGGCCAGATGTTCCTCCAAAGTCTTCTTCAACTGATAGCGGCAATGCTTTTCAGATCCCTTCGAAAGCAGGTTGATTACCTGTCCTCCTGCATCATGAATCCAGTCGACCGACATCTTTCCGTCAACGAATCCCAGGACTTCTACCCGCTGCAGTAAACCTCTGCGTGCAGCCCAGTCACAAATCATTTTTACTGCATTGAATTCACCATCCGACACGCGGGCTGAAGCAACTTCGACTCGGTCTACCTTCAAATCCTCCAGCAACAAACGGGCTATCATCAACTTCTCGTGAGGGACAAACGATACGCCACTGGTCTGTTCCCCGTCGCGTAACGTAGTGTCCATTATCTCTATTCTCGGATGATTATTCATAATCACTCTTTTTTACGGTCAGTTGCGTGCCTTTTCAAAAGCCTCTATCTTATCTTTGTTCTCTACCAAGAAGTCAATGTCATCCAGTCCGTTCATCAGACAATGCTTCTTATAGGCATTGATTTCGAATGTTTCAGACTTTCCAGTTGCCTTGTTGGTAATGGTCTGTGCCGGTAAGTTCACCTCTACTTCCGTCTGAGGGTCGGCTTCAATCGAAGCAAACAGCTCTTTCAAGAACTCTTCGCTTACCACCACCGGCAAAACAAAGTTATTCAGTTCATTGTTCTTATGAATATCGGCAAAGAAGCTTGAAACTACCACCCGAAAACCATATCCGGCAATAGCCCACGCAGCGTGTTCACGGCTGGAACCGCTACCGAAGTTTTTCCCCGCTACTAAAATGGAGCCGGAGTAAAGTGGGTTGTTAAGAATAAAATCTCGAATGGGTTGCCCCGCTTTATCGAAGCGCCAATCGCGGAACAGGTTTTCTCCGAAACCTTCCCGAGAAACGGCTTTTAGAAAACGGGCAGGGATAATTTGATCGGTATCTACATTCTCTTGGGGAAGAGGAATACATGTCGATGTTATGATGTCGATTTTTTTTATCATAGTCATACAAAGTTATAAAAATTTTCTGGGATCGGTTATCTCTCCTGTAATTGCTGTCGCAGCGGCTACCAAAGGTCCGGCAAGTATAGTCCGCGCTCCGGGACCCTGTCTACCTTCAAAGTTCCGATTAGAGGTCGATACAGCATATTTTCCCGGGGGGACTTTATCTTCGTTCATGGCTAAGCAAGCCGAACAACCGGGTTGACGTATTTCGAATCCTGCTTCCGACAAGATAAGATCGATGCCCTCTTCCTTGATTTGTCGCAACACGGCTTGTGAACCCGGTACGAGCCAAGCAATTATATGATTAGCTTTTTTGTGCCCTTTTACCAAATTGGCAAAAGCTCTGAAATCCTCAATACGGCCGTTTGTACAGCTTCCTAAAAAGACATAGTCGATTTTTTTCCCCATTAGAAGCTCTCCGGCAGAGAAACCCATGTAACTCAATGCCCGGCGAAACGAAATTTTTCCACTGTCTTCAATCGATTCTTCCAATGGTATTCTTTCGTCGATAGCGATTCCCATTCCGGGATTTGTCCCATAGGTAATGCGAGGGGAGATTTCTGCCGCATTAAATGTCACTTCCTTATCGAATGTAGCATCTTTATCGCTATATAGAGTTTTCCAATAGGCGAGGGCTTTGTCCCAATCTTTTCCCTTGGGTGCGAATTCTTTATCCTTTATATAACCGAATGTCGTTTCGTCGGGAGCAATCAGACCTCCGCGAGCTCCCATTTCGATACTGAGGTTACAGACTGTCATTCTTTCTTCCATACTGAGCGAGCGGATTGCTTCTCCTGCATATTCCACAAAATATCCGGTAGCTCCTCCTGTCGTCATTCGAGAAATGATAAATAAAGCGATGTCTTTAGCTGTGACTCCGGGAGAAAGTTTTCCTTCGATATTTATGCGCATTGTTTTAGGTTTGGGCTGTAAAATACATTGGGATGCCAATACCATAGCAACTTCACTCGTGCCGATACCGAAAGCGACGGCTCCAAAAGCCCCGTGGGTCGAAGTGTGGCTGTCTCCGCAAACGATGGTCATTCCCGGTTGAGTCAACCCATATTCCGGTCCGATAACGTGAATGATTCCGTTTCTTTCATTTCCCAGTCCATAATGAGCTAAACCGAACTCGCTAGCATTGGTGGCGAGTGTCTCTACTTGATTGCGGGAAACCGGGTCGGCAATAGGCTTATCTTGATTTAACGTAGGAATATTATGGTCGGGAGAACAAGTTGTTCTTTCCGGTCGAAAAACCTTCAAATTTCTAGCCCTTAGTTCGTTGAAAGCCTGAGGACTGGTAACCTCGTGGCAATAGTGCCTGTCTATATATAATTGATCGGGGCCTCCTTTCACCGAGGTTACGACGTGGGTATCCCATATTTTATCAAATAATGTATTCATGTGATTTCGTTATATAATGAATTTATTAATAGCATCTATAAAGGCTTCGGCAGAG
>ERZ779660.1353-NODE-1353-length-12584-cov-2.240243_pt1 | contig 12584 bp, 10 predicted proteins | sample MGYA00511906_ERZ779660 | MGnify/ENA primary metagenome ERZ779660 (study PRJEB29588, sample SAMEA2156906) | human gut metagenome | biome: human gut; feature: human-associated habitat; material: faeces | place: Denmark | collected 2008/2010 ... | reverse complement strand
GATTTGATGATAAAATGTTCTCAGACAGGCGGGTAACCGCCTACCGTGCTTTTGCACTGGATAATCCGCTTATGCGGTTTATCTGTCTGAGGTTATTATACCATACCATTCCAATTAAACCATTACCCAAATGGGTAAAATAAAAGTAAATGCAAGAAATTTCTGTCAAAATCCGTTAACAATCAGTTTTTTTGATGTAACAACTGCGGCGAGCTTAGTTTTTGATGAATAACCGGTTTTGGAAAGCATACTGCTGACGTGTGCCTTTACGCAATCGGGAGTAACACAAAGCTCCTGTGCCATCTCCTTATACGTCATACCTTCGACCAGCAGACGCAGAACTCTGATTTCCGCATCGGAAAACTCGTAGCTGGTAGCGTTTCCTACGGGTATTTCGGGCATTTTATCGGGATATACGCTTTCTCCGTCTATTGTCCTCTTTATAACGCTGAGTAACTCCTCTGCGCTTACATCCTTGAACCAGATGCTCTCTGCACCTGCTTTTCTCGCCTTATCAAGATAGCTGTAATCAAGCATTGAGGTTATGATGATAATTTTTATCGAGGGGAAGCGTTTTTTTATTTTTTCCGCAGCGACAAATCCGCTCTCATCATTTTCCGTACATACGTCCATTAATATCAGGTCGATATTTCCACGCATACAGTATTGCTCGGCAAGTGCCGCACAAGAAAGCGAGCCTGCCGGAGAAAGATCGTCTGCCTGTGCTACAAGATTTTCAAGGCTTTCCCTTATCATTTTCTGGTCTTCTACAATCAGTACCTGCGTCATAGTGTTACCTCCTTGTTGATCGGAAATGAAATTACAAGCTCGAAAAACGGGTATGAATTAATGCTCATAGTTCCGCCGCTTTTTTCTACTCTGTCGTGCAGTGACGAAAGTCCGCCGCCTTCAGTGACGGTGCTGACCGGTGCTTTTCCGTCATTGGACAGGGCTATCCATTGTCTGCCGCCGCTTTTACTGCATTTAACGTTCAATTTTGTCGCACCTGCGTGACGTACCGCATTCGTAGCACACTCTCTGACAGCCGTTATGAATATTTTATAATAAAACGGGTCGGGAATATCTCCTTCAACGTTTATTTTGATTCCGAGAACGGAAGATGTTTCATTTAGCTGACCGGATATATCATAGCTGTTTGCTCCGTAGCTTTTTTCGTTGTCCCTCATAAGAAGTCTTACAGCATTCTTCCACGCTGTAAGGTCAAGCTCGCTTGTCGGTCTGTTATTTGACAGCAGATTACGGGTCGCAATTACGCTCCTGCCTATATCGTCGTGTACACGAATCTTCATACTGAGTATTTCTTCTTCACGGATAACCGTTCTTATATTCTCTGTCAGCTTTCGCATTCGTCTGCCCGCACGCTCGAGTTTTCTGCTGCTTTCTTCAAGCTGAAGCTGATGTCTGTACAACTCGTCAACATCTGTTGCTGTTACCTGCGTATAGTATCCGATGCCGTTCAGCGAAACCACATCAAGCCTGAAGCGCCACGCTTTTCCCTTTACAAGTACGACCGAGCCGCTGTTATGCTCCGAAAATATATCCTGCAGTTCACTGAGGCACTGTACATCAAAGCCTTTCAATTCATATATCAGCCTGTCCATTTGCTTGTTGCACAGGACTGCTATTCCGTTGCTGTCGAAAAAACATATACCCGACGGGAGATTATCAAATGCGTCTTTTACCGTCCTGCGTAACAGATAACGTCTGCCTAAGCCTTGCATCTTTTTGCCTCCCTTCTGTATACGATCTGCCATTCGCCGTCATCGTCACATACCGCCGTTACAAAATCACCGTTCATTACATTAAAATCCGTACTGCTTTCAGCAGTGACCGTCATTGTGAATATACCGTCATTTAACGTCACGGATATATTCACAGCCGATAAATTATCCAGTGACAGCTCAATCATTTTTTCGAATGTATCGAACATTTCCATTACCGCCACAGCCGGCACTGGCTTATTTAATCTGATATTTAGTCCGCAGGTCACGCCGTACAGCTCAAGATTATCCGTAAGCTCAAGGAACGCAAGGTACAGTTCTTTTTCGCTTATCATACTGCTTCTTTCCGATATGAATATGAGATTGTTCCTGCGCTTTAGATAAGCGCCGATTACCACCATCTTACCCAATAGCTTTCTGCGCTCATCTTCATCCTCCGACATCTCGAAGCGGTCTGTAAGGCTGTTCAATACAGCTATCTGACCTGACGTTTCACGGCTGATCCTGTCATATATCCTGTCACGCTCAAGTATGTGAGCCTCTCTGTTTCTGAGATCGTATTCCTCGCAAATCAGATCGTAATCATCCTTGAGATCGTCCTTAGCCTCTGCCAGCTTATCGTTTACCTCAATAAGCTCGGAAAGATCGTCCTGCCACAAGACATAGCCTCCTTTTATCTTTGCGGAGGAAAGACGTTTTCCGTTGCTGAGCATTACGGGAGAGGAATTTGCCATCTGCATTATTTCACGGTCTATCTTTTCGGCACAATCGGACGAGAGAAGTATATTATAATCATTGTCGGTAATCAAAGCAGGAACTGTACACGGCCGCAAAAGCTGTATATAATAAGTGTTTGAGCGGATAAGTCCGCATTGTATGCAGAATTCAAAAGAAAGCGCAGTAAGAAGGCTTACGGTAATAGTCATATCGCCTGCCAGTCTGTGAATGAACGTACCGCCCGTGATTTCGCCTGACACATAGAGCAACGTGTAGATAACCATTGCAACAACAGGCAGTAGCGGCATAATAAACGTTTTTCTTGCCTTTGGTATACGGCACTTTGATATTAAAGCCACAAATGCGCCGATTGTGCATAAAAGCATATATCCTGCCACTATGTAATATCCGCCTGCATAGCTGTAATCACTGTCGTTCCACATTTCCCTTTCTCCCGGAAATCTGAACACAAAGCAATGCAGATCATTTGTAAGCACAAATATTACCATCAGGGCAGAAACGACATACAGTAAGGATGTAACTGCGGGCAGGCGGTAGTTTTCGGGCTTTCCGAGCGACAGAGCGACAAGCAGTGCAAACATAGGGATAAATATCATCGGGATATAATACATATACCACAGCGTTCTGACAGCGAGCGGACTCTGGGCTATGATGAACTTCACCGAACGGACAGCTACCCAGAACACAATAAGTCCTGCTATAGATGTCATAAAGCGTTTTGCCTGTATCTGCACTATCCTGTTTCTCAGGGTGATTCCCCATATCAGAAACATAAAAATATATATCAGACTTCTGATAATGCCGAATATTTGCATAGTACCGATCCTGTCAAGCTGTCTGCAAAGCATTGCGGCGGCTATGGCGGTTATTATCAATATTATATGTAAAACGGACGACCTTGCTATTCTTTTTTTCATCTGCTCACCTCTTTTATTCCAGTATAACATGGCTGAAAGCGTTTTGCAATAAGTGTAAAAAATAAAGCTGTGGGTCAATGCCCACAGCTAAGACGATTCGTTATATGCTATCTATTTTATCGCATTGCTCAAGCGCACGTTTTAACGCCTGATCCATATTGTAATATCTGAAATCGGCAAGTCTTCCGCAACAGATAAGATTATCAATCTGCGATGCCAGAGCCTCGTACTTTTCATATTGTTCCATGCTCTCCTTTGTGAGAACGGGATAATACGGCTCAAGCTTTTCGCCCGACTTATACGGGAGAGGATATTCTACCGCATAGGTACTGCCCTTTACATTCTGGACGGGAATTTTCTTGTACTCTGTGATTCTGGTAAAGCCCTTTTCCTGAGGATATGCGACGACAGGAGCGTCCTGAAGGCTGTCCTTGTCGGTATACTTATACTCAAAACGCAGTGAACGGTAAGGAAGTCTGCCGTATTTTTCGCCGAATAACTCATCAAGCGCACCTGTATAGACAAGAATGTTATTATACAGTTCACCGTCAACATACAGCTTATTATCCTTTACGGTAATCCGCTCAAGCGCCTCGACACCGGTTCTGACCGTGATATTCTCGTGGTTCAGAAGATTTCTGAAGAACTCCGTGAATGAATGTACCGGCATTACCTGATAAGCGTCATCGAAATATCCCTCGTCATACGAAAAACGCAGAGGTACTCTTTTAAGCACGGACGGGTCAATCTCAGAGGGAGATACGCCCCACTGCTTAGCGGTATACGGCGCATAATCGTTATCGAAAAGATACTGAGCGTATGCTCTTATATCATCGTCCTCGTTTTCGAGAACTTCGACCACGGTAGCGGTCGGTCTGCCCTCGTAAACCTTAGTCAGCTTTGCCTTGAGCGTTTGTGCCTTTTGCTTATCAAAGAACTTATCAATCGTGGTAAAGTTGAAGGGAGTGGGGGTATATGTATCATTCCATACCGCACCGCAGGTCAGCTTGTAATCCGACCACTGCTCATAGCGGCACATATAATCAAAAAGATATTTCTCTTTCGTGTGGAATGTGTGCGGACCGTAATCCTGTACGAGTATTCCGTGATCGTCAACGTGGTCGTACATATTGCCGCCGATGTGGTTCCTGCGTTCCCATATCTCGACCTTCTTGCCTTTTTCCGCTAAATGACGGGCAATCACCGCTCCGGAAAGTCCACAGCCGACTATAAGGGTGTCAAAATCAAAACTGCTCATCAAAAGCCACCGTACTTGCTCATGAATTCTTTAAAGGTCTGCAGATTCTTGTCCTTGTCGGCAAGTATGACCTTATCAATTCCGCCTACTCTGTCAAGCTTCCAGTCTACTGCAATATCGGGATCGTTCCACATAATGCCGTCATCATATTCGCCGTAGAATTTTTCTCCGCACTTGTAGGATACTATGCTGTCCTCAAGTACAAGATAACCGTGAGCGCAACCTGCGGGAACGAGTATTTCGTTGTGCTTTTCACCGATAAGCTCAAATGCAAGCCACTTCTTGAACGTGGGGCTGTCCTTGCGTAAATCGACTACTACATCGTAAACGTGTCCGTGTATGCAACGTACCAGCTTGGGCTGCTGTTTCTCACGCTGAAAATGAAGTGCACGGATAACGCCCTTGTAGCTTGTCGTATAGAAAACCTCGGCAAGATCGTGCTTTATGCCGTTTGCCTCGAACACTTCCTTCGAGTAATCCTTTGTGAAACAGCCTCTTATATCATCGGCATTGAAGGGAGTTACTTCTATAAGTCCCTTAATCTCTGTTTCCTTGAATTCAAACTTCTGTATCATTTCTGCTCCTTAATCCAATCCATTGTTTTTTTGACGCCTTCACCAAAAGGTATTGTAGCTCTGAAGCCTGTATCCTTTTCTGTAATCGAACAGTCAAAATCCGACAGCGGCATATTTACGCCTGTGAACGGAACATCTCCGAACACGAACTCCTTGTCGGGAGCCAGTGCAGCCTTCATCTCAAGAACAAATTCTCTGAGCGGCTTTGCATCCGAGCTGCCTATAAGATAATGGCAGAAAGGCTTGCCGTTCTCTCCGATGAGATAGAACGCTCTTGCAACATCGTCTATATATACAAAGTCATAATTCTGTGTACCGCTTGTGAACTGTAAAGGCTCATCGTTTATAATCTTTCTGATGGTCGTATTTACAAAACGGGGTGAAAGCTCACCTGCACCGTATGCGTTGGTTATCTTTGCCCAGCAAAGATCTATACCTATCTGTGCGGCAACGCTCATGCACATTGTATGAGCAACAAGTTTACCGCTTCCGTATATGTAGCCTGCACCGGGCTTATTACCCTGTCTGAATGCGGCTGATATTGTTTCATGCTCCATTATAGAGCCGGCGCATACAAACTTCTTGCAATCCATATCCTTTGCCACACGCAGACAATCTACCGTCCACTGAGCGTTATTAAGCTGTAAAGCGGTATCTGCTCTCGCAGGGCCTGCCGAGCCTACCCACGCAAAGTGATAGAATACATCAATATCACGGTCGGGGATAATATCAGCAAGCTTTGACGATTCGGAAAGCTCGTGAGCCACAAATCTTACATTTTCGGGTATGTTGTTATTGCAACCGTCACGGTCAAGTGCGATCACCTCAACATTATTCTTTACCAATTCACGCACAAGCGCACTTCCGACAAAGCCGTTTGCACCTGTAACAAGAGCTTTTTTCATTACTTTACCTCCAGATATTCGTTTATCTGCTTTTCCATAACGGCACTAATGTCGCCGCCTGAAAGATATATCTTGCTCCACTCGGTCACCTTTTCGATAGCGTCGGAAATATGCCAGCGGGGACTCCATCCGAGTACACGCTTAATTCTTGAGCAATCAAGCTTGAGGAAATTTGCCTCGTGGGGAGCGTTCTTATCCGCAACGTTTTTCCACGAAGCACCGTCGCCCCAGTGTGAACAGAACAGATCGACAAGCTCGCCTGTAGCGGCGCAGTCGCAATCATCCGGACCGATATTATAATTACCGGCAAGGCTCTTGTCCTCATACTGCTTCATCGCAAGTACAAGATATGTAACGACCGGCTCGAGAACGTGCTGATAGGGACGTGTCGAATAAGGATTTCTTACTGTTATCTCCTGCTTAGCCTCCATTGCTCTTACGCAATCGGGGATGATTCTGTCCTTTGCAAAGTCGCCGCCTCCGATAACGTTACCTGCACGGCAGGTCGAAACCGCAATGTCACGGTTATAGAAGAACGACTTTATATAAGAGCTTGTTACAAGCTCCGAGCAGCTCTTTGAGTTGGAATAAGGATCATAGCCGTCAAGTGCGTCATTTTCACGGTATCCCCACTCCCATTCGTTGTTCTTGTAAACCTTATCGGTGGTTACGTTTACGAATGATTTTACGCTGTCGCACAGCCTTACAGCCTCGCATATATTTACAGTACCCATAACATTTGTTTCGTATGTGTAGACAGGCTCTGCGTAGCTTTCTCTTACTATGGGCTGTGCCGCCATGTGAATTACTATTTCGGGGCGATACTTCTGCATTGTTTCGTTCAGCTTTGCAAGATCTCTTATATCGCCTATAACCGAAACTATTTCCTTCTCAACTCCGGAAAGCTCAAAAAGAGAGGGTGTTGTGGGGGGAGTGAGGGAATAACCGATAACTTTTGCTCCTGCCATAGAAAGCAGTTTGCACATCCAGCTTCCCTTGAAGCCTGTGTGACCTGTTATCAGTACAGTTTTACCCTTGTAAAATGACATATCCATATTGATTTTTCCTTTACGAATTAATAATATTTTCGCCGCTTTCATCTCTGACCTCGGCTAACAGTATTGTTTCAAGCGCAATAGCCGGATTAGCGGGTTTAACTATTCTGAAAGTGTATTTATCGCACATTTTCTCTATCATAGGCTTGATTTCAAAGAAATCGTTCGCCGAATGATAGATGCTGATAAGAAGTATCGGGTGCTGTGTGCGGATAGTTTCGACAGCGCCCCTGAGCAGCAGCTGCTCGCCTCCTTCAATGTCCACCTTTATAAGACCGACCTCGATATTGTTTTCCCGTACATAATCATCAAGAGTAACAACGGGAACTTCGATATGATCCGGATAATTATAACCGGGACGTTCAACAAGGGAATTGCAGGAATTGCGCTCACCCAGGCTGAATGTTGCCGTGCCGCTTTTCTCGCCCAGTGCTTTGCTTACAGGCACTATGTTATCAAGATGATTCAGCCTTATCGTTTCACGGATAATATCCATATTTGAGGGAGAGGCCTCAAATACGTGAATGTTCTTATCCGTATATGACGAGAACAGAAGCGCCGTGTCACCGACATATCCGCCTGCGTCGATTATATGCTTATTTCTCACGCTGTCCAGTGTGGTCAGCTTATCTATTCCGTATCTTGTGAAGAATACGCTGCTGTCAAACTGGTTAACGGGGAGATAATAACCGTTGTAATAATAAAGATTATCGTTCAGCTTTACTATCTTTGAGCTGAATTCATCATTCATACGAACAAATTCTTCCTGCTCACGCTGTGTATAGACATCCTGCAAGGACTTGTTGCCGTCCGCTATCATTCCCATACGATGAATTATATCGGAAACGGTATTTCTGCTCTCGTTGTCAAGTCCGCTTATAAGTGCGCTGAATCGTTGTGCGCTGTCCTCTCTGTTCATAGCGTCACTGAACAATTTTGCCAGAGCTTCACGTTCACCGGGATGAAAATACAGTTTTCTGAGATATGACTGCCTTTTGAACAGATTCATCTCACGGCGGATCGTATTTGCCGTATTCTCTGCATCAAGCAAAGACTGTGCGTATTCGCCCGTCTTTGAGGTCTTGTCAAAGCCTGCGGTAACGCTGTCGGAAAGCGACTTAATATCACCGGAAAGCGAGTTGTTGAACGCTTTTATTTCTCCTGCGTGCTTATTGTTTTCAGATATGACGTTTTCAATAAGTTCGACAATGTGCTTATCGCTATCGGAAGAACGCTTGTGGCTGTCGGTTATACAACCGAGTATTTCCTCTGTGTGATGTGAAATACAGTCGATAAGTTCACCGGATATTACGGCAGATTTCTCCGATATTTCGTTACTCAGCTTTTCGCCGATACGCTCATTTTGCTTTTTCAGATTTTCAATATCAAGTTTAATTTCTTTGAGTTTTAATGCAGTGTCCTCGCCGAATTTAACCTGATTGTCTTCCAATGTACGCAACGATTGACGGCACAGTTTTATCTGCTCCGCATTATCACGGCATATATCCGTGCAAGTATTCAGGCTGTTTTCAAGAAAACCGAGCATTTCACAAAGCTGTGCAAAATGCTCGCTTTCTGTCTGCCTTATCTCGTTGTTGAGCTTTATTGTCTTGTTGCGTGACATCGGAAATAATCTTCCGAAAAATCCCGCAAGTTTATCGGATAATTTACTCATTATTTCCAAATCTTCCAGGGAGCATTGTTGCTGCTCCACATTTTCTCAAGCTGTTCTTTTTCTCTTACAGTATCCATGCACTGCCAGAAGCCTGTATGCTTATATGCCATAAGTTCTCCAAGCTTTGCTACTGTTTCAAGGGGCTTCTTTTCGAGAACGGTATCGTCGCCGTCAATGTAATCAAAGAATTCGGGTTGGCATACCATAAAACCGATATTGATAAGGTTGCCGTCACCGGATGTCTTTTCACGGAATTCGTTTATTTTTCCGTTTTCGTCAATATCAAGCACACCGAATCTCTGACCGGGATTATAAGCTGACATTGTTACGAGCTTTCCGTGTTTTTTATGGAACTCGACAAGCTCGGCTATATTTACATCAGAAACGCCGTCGCCGTATGTCAGCATAAACGGCTCGTTGCCGATATACTCCTTTACACGCTTTACACGTCCGCCGGTCATTGTGTTAAGACCTGTGTCCACTACGGTAACCTTCCAGTGTTCCGAGCTGTTGCGGTGAACAATCATCTCGTTTTTGCCGCTTGTGAAGTCAAATGTAATATCGGATGTATGCAGGAAGTAGTCTGCAAAATACTCCTTTATAACGTGCTGTTTGTAACCTGCACATATAACGAATTCATTGAAGCCGTAAGCTGAATAGAGCTTCATTATGTGCCATATTATAGGCATACCGCCAAGCTCGACCATGGGCTTTGGTTTGAACTGGCTTTCTTCGCTGATTCTGGTGCCGAAACCTCCGGCAAGTATTACAACTTTCATTTTTCCTCCTGTGTGCTGTTAAGACGTGTTACTTTACTGCTATCTATTTCGGGATGATCTGCTATGAAGTCATCCGTATAAACGTCTGAATAAAGTCCTCTGAGACCCATAGGATTAACGGATATAATCTCTGTATCCGGATAGAAGCGTTCAACAAACGCCTTGACCTTCCGGTAGCCGTCTAACCAGTGTGGAACACTTGTCTTTGCTACAAGATCGGACAATCTCTGCTTGCTGCCGTCAAAATATCCTGCATTAGTGCAGTCGCAGCCAACGAGATAAATTCTTTTCGCATTGGTAAAGAGTGCAAAGTGGATGGCCTGGAACGCAATTGAATAGAATGCCATAAGGGGATAAAATTCTATATTAATATGTATATCCTCGCTGGGAGCCGCCTGGAAGAATCTTCTGCCATTATTCTCTCTGATGATCTTCTCGGATACCTGGAATTTATCTCTGTATTCACCGGTAGAATACTGACCGAAGAACTTGACAAAATCGTATTCCTTCAGCTTTTCAAACCACGGAGCACGGCTTTCGTAATCGGTGGTAAAATAGTAATCAATATCAACATCGGGATTTAAGAATGAAGCGTTCATACCTATATGTACTGCACCGGGAATGGGCTTGTAGTATTTCATTGAAGGTCCTGATGCCATTACAACAACATCTCTGCCGGTATTGATATTTCTGAACTCACCGAATGACTTCTTATGAGTTTCGTGTATCTCATTTGCAAGGCAGGCAATATTGAGATTGATATTTGAGGTGAGTGTTTTTGCATCCCATATATCCTTGCGAAGACTGGTAGCGATGATAGGAGGCTTAGCGGCCGCTGCCTGTACGCTCTTGGGAGCAGTGCTCTGACAAACCTTTACGGTTCTCGCAAGCAGCACGCTGTGTTCTGTAGACTTTTTCTGAAGATCGTTAACAGAAGCAACCAGTGCGCCGAGTCTTTCCTCGTTTCGTAAAGCAACACGATATGCAGGGAAGGTGTTTCTCATTATCTTCTTTAAAACGCTTTCGTCTTTTTGGGGCTTTTTGGGAGTAGCCGCTGTTTTTGCAGGTGTAACCTTGCACTTTGCGGCATTGGTTTCTCTGAAGAATACAAGCTGATTTTCCTTTACCTTGTACTTTCTCTGCTTTAATACCCAGTATATGAAGATACCGTAAAGAACCTCAGACATATAGCCGGGCGTTCTCATTTTGGTACCCTGATATTTTGACAAATCAAATCTTTTCATGAATTCGAACAGTACGCCGAATTCAAATGTACAGAAGCGGTTGAACAGCTCTTTTGACATTACAAAGCAGTTGTACGCATAGTACTTCTTTGAAGCCATATATTCCTCGGCAGCCTTAGAATATTCGGGGTAAAGCTCATCAACCAGCTTAAGTGTAAGCTCAGGTGCGCTTTTATCGAATAAATGCTCCTGAATCATGAATATATCCTTGATGCAATGTGCACGTTTTCCGCCAAAAAGGAAATCCATCTCATCAACATTCATGCTTCCGCCTGTGATAAGATCGTATTTCTTTATCTGCTTTGCCATACCGTCATAGTCTTTAAGGCCGTACTTCTCTATGCTCTCGTCATTGAGCATATTCTCGATTATGTAGCCTCTTGAGCATTGGTCAAACTTCTTATTGCTGAATGAAAGATAACGTCTGTAGTGGCAAAGACCATAGTAATTTACATCGGCATTCTTCCACGCCCAATACTGAACGCTCAGCTCCGAGAAATACTTTGCAAGATCGGAGATATTGTCGCCGGTGTCATCGCCGTTCATCTTAAGGAAGCATCTCGCCGAGCCTGCATTACACTTATAGTTTTCGAATATACGGTTACCTATCACGGCGCTGTCAAGATCCATTCTGTGCGAAACGAAAATCTTGATGTCATCGTTTGGTTTCTTGTATGACAGAGTACGCTGTGCAAGGGTATTTGCATCGGGATCTGCTTCGGTATTCTTGAAGTATACAATCTGACGCTCAAGGAACTTGCAGTCGGTGTGATGCTGAAGATACCACATATAAACGCCGTATACGATCTCGCCCATATAGCCTGTGGCTCTGAGCTTGTTGCCCTCATAGCCGGTGGTGTCAAACTGTTTATCAAACTCAAAGAGTATGTCAAAAAGCACCTTGTTGTATTCGTTGAATATCTTCTTTGACATTACAAAGCAGTTATAGCCTCTGTAATACTTTGAGGCAAAATACTCATTCATAGATTCAACAAGCTCGGGGTGCCTGTCTTCTATTATCTTTATCAGCGTGTCAATAGCTATAGGATCAACAAGATTTCTTGATGCGTACCATAACTCCTTTACACTGTTTCTGGGACGTACTCTGGTGATTTTTGTCGTATCGAAAGCCTTGCCGACAATAACGTCATAGGATGAGATCTCCTTCTCCATCTTTGACTTATTGAAAAGCTGATATAACTCTGCGGTGCGTACCGAAAGATTGTTTTCCATTCGTACATCGTAGTCATTGCCCGGCATAAAGGAATCCATAAACGAAAGATACCTTCTGTAGTGACAAAGTCCGTAATAATCCGCATCATAATTTTTCCACGCCCAGTACTGTACTGTGTATTCGCAAAAAGAAATTCTTTTCTCGGATATGTTATCGCCTGTGTTGTCGCCCATTATTGCGTTGCCTTTATCATTCTCGTCGAGTGCTGCACCGCATCTTACGGGTACATATAAAGGATTGTCGACAACCATACTTTTGAGGTCGATTCTGTGTGAAACGAAAATTGCGATTTTTTTGCTGTTGTTTTCACCGCTGTTCATTGATAATAAAATTCCTTTCTTTTTATCTCTTTACTCTTCCCGACGAATTTCCACCGGCAAGATCAAGTACATCATTAATTCCGAACAGACAGAAATCGCCTTCAAGCGTCTGATCAAGACAGCCTGCCGCAGCAGCTGGTTC
>ERZ779660.1347-NODE-1347-length-12633-cov-2.080855_pt1 | contig 12633 bp, 8 predicted proteins | sample MGYA00511906_ERZ779660 | MGnify/ENA primary metagenome ERZ779660 (study PRJEB29588, sample SAMEA2156906) | human gut metagenome | biome: human gut; feature: human-associated habitat; material: faeces | place: Denmark | collected 2008/2010 ... | reverse complement strand
TTACAATTCTGAAACTATTCCGAGCCGTGACGGTGGGGATTGCTCCCCATCCGCACCATCATTGAGATTTTCCTCACTACCCCTCAAAAATCGCCACCACCCTTGCCTTTAAATGAACGCTCCGGAAGTGCTATCTCTCAAAAAAGAACTATCGGTAGCTTATTATCATATTCAGAACTGAACGATATAGCAGAAGCATATCAGCCAAAATATTTAATCATTTCTTCCTGTCAAGAAAAGCAAAACGGCCGGCATCTGCCGACCGTTCCTTTATATTCCGTTATAATTACTTGCTTATAACTACATTAAGACCCTCTGCGCTTTCAACTGTGAAGTGCTTGTCTGTAGCTGTATGTGTAACAGTGATCGTATCGCCGTTTCTCTCAGCCATAACAGTAAGCTCAAGCTTAGCGTCCTTATCGTAGATCTTGCACTGAGTGTTCTTGCCGTCCTCAAGCTGATAGATAACAAGCTTAGCACCTTCTACATAGTCATATGCGAAGTTACGCTCAAAGTTACCGTAAGCGATTATGCTGTTGGGCTTAGCATACATACCCATTGAGAAGTAGTCGTACTTCTTGTCGTACCAGTTACCGCCCTCAAGAACTTCTCCTGTCTGAATATCGGTCCACTTGCCGCGAGGCAGATAGAACTGAGCAGTACCCTCCTCGTTGAATACGGGAGCGATAAGCAGGTTATCACCGAACATATACTGTCTGTCAAGAGGTAAGCAGGCAGGATCGTCGCTGTATTCCATAACCATAGCTCTCATCATGGGAACGCCCTTTTCGTGAGCCTTTACTGCGTTAGCGAACAGATACGGCATCAGGCGACCCTTGAGCTTTGTGAAGTGACGCAGAACGTCGCACGCTTCTTCGTCAAAGTTCCACGGTACTCTGTATGAGCTGTTGCCGTGGAGTCTTGAGTGTGAAGACATAAGGCCGAATGCAGACCATCTCTTATATAAGTCGGGTGAACCTGTAGCCTCAAAGCCCGAAATATCGTGGCTGAAGTAGCCAAAGCCTGATAAGCAGAGTGAAAGTCCTCCACGGAGCGTTTCAGCCATTGATTCGTACTGGCTGAAGCAGTCACCGCCCCAGTGTACAGGGAACTGCTGACCGCCGACCGTAGCAGAACGTGCGAACAGACAAGCCTTATCCTTGCCGTAGAATTCCTCAAGCACCTCAAATACGCACTTGTTGTAGAGGTATGTATAGTAGTTGTGCATTTTCTTAGGGTCTGAGCCGTCGAAGTACATGATATCCTCGGTAGGGATTCTCTCACCGAAATCGGTCTTGAAGCAGTCGACGCCCATGTCGAGAAGCACTTCGAGCTTACTCTGGAACCATTTGCAGGCGTCAGGGTTCGTGAAGTCGACAAGTGCCATTCCCGGCTGCCACATATCCCACTGCCATACATCGCCATTAGTTCTCTTTACAAAATAGCCCTTCTCAACACCTTCAGCAAAGAGCACGGATTCCTGTCCGATATAGGAGTTGATCCATACACAGATGTTAAGACCCTTAGCCTTTATTCTTTTTAACATGCCCTCAGGGTCAGGGAACACGCGCTCATCCCATACAAAGTCTGACCAGTGGAATTCCTTCATCCAGAAGCAGTCAAAGTGGAATACCCTGAGAGGAATACCGCGGTCAAGCATGCCGTCGATGAAGCTCATTACGGTCTTTTCATCGTAGTTGGTTGTAAATGATGTTGAGAGCCACAGTCCGAAGGTCCAAGGTGCCGGAAGTGAAGGCTTGCCGGTGAGGTCGGTGTACTTTACAAGTACATCCTTCATGGATGGTCCGTCGATGAAGAAGTAGTCGAGATAGCTTCCTTCAACAGAAAACTCTGCCTTTGTGACCATCTCGGTTCCGACTTCAAAGGACACCTTCTCAGGGTGATTTACGAACACGCCATAGCCCTTGTTTGATACATAGAAAGGAATGTTTTTGTAGGACTGCTCAGTGCTTGTGCCACCGTCCTGGTTGAATATATCTATTGACTGTCCGTTCTTCACAAAAGGAGTGAAGCGCTCGCCAAAGCCGTATAAAAGCTCACCTACGCCCATTGAAAGTTGCTGTCTGATGTAGGTGTCTGTGTAGTCACCCTTGTCATAAGCGTAACCCTTCCAGTCGGTTTTCATAAGTGCGAGGTCTTTTCTTCCGCTCTTAGAGAGAACTCTTCCCTTGTGCTTATATGTCATGCTCCAAGGAAGCTTGGTAATCTCAAGGGACAGATCACCGCTTGTTATTGTGATGAGTTCATCCGTCTCAGTCACACTCATGTTGTTTTCGCTTGTATTTAGCTCAAATGCAGGGCTCTTTGCCGACATTCCTGCATGATGGCAGGTCTGTACTCTTATGACACCCTTAGCAGGGGAAGTTATCACAACCGTAAGGTTGATGCTTCCGAGGGTATCGCCTCTTGTGATTATTCTTATTGTAGGTGCACACAGTGTGACCTTGTTCTTTTCAATCCTGGTAAAATATACTTCCTGAGGTGAGAAGCAGGAACAGCCTTCCTTCTCAAGCCAGCAACCATTAGAGAATTTCATTTTATACCTCCTGATCCTTAACTAAAAATTATGTAGCTGTGTAATTAACTGTTAGGAAAAATCCTATAGAATGATTATATAGTAGGCATGAAAAAATACCTACCATATTTTTTTTATCTGTTTACATCATTTTTTGTATGTTGTGGACTGCAGAGGGAATGTGATATATTAGAATAATCAAAATACAGGACGAGGTTTGACATGATTTCTTTTAATAAAATGAAGATAGGAAAACAGTTTAATATCGTGTATGTGTGTGCGGTGGTGATACCGGTGCTTGCACTTGGCGTTTTCCTTATACTGAATACATACAATATGCTGTTAAATCATCACAGGGATCTTTTACATGGCAGCAACAACTCATCTAAAAAGATAATGAAGGAGGTCAGCGACCAGATATACAACATATCCGACAGTATTGCCTATGACAGCAGGACGATAGAAGTGCTTGGCGGCAAATATGGAAGTGAGATGGAATTCCGGGATGCGGCGAGGGCATATACGCTTATAGATTCATTTGTACAGAATTATAGCCAGATAGGCAGCATAACGATATATACCACAACACCATATGCGTCGGACTTTAAATATTTTAAGACAGTAACAGATGAAATAAAGGCTAAGGACTGGTATCAGAAGGCTGTTTCACAGTACAGCCCGTTTTATCAGCTGATAGTGGAACCAAACAGCTATAAGAATGTCGAGTACAGCTATTCGCTTGTAAGAAAGATAACAGTCCTTGGAAGCAGCTGCGAGGTGGTCATGGTGATAAAGGTGAGTGAGAATTATCTTGAAAGCAGGCTTGGAGACAGTGAATATATAACCCTGATAACCTTTGCTGACAGCGAAATATTTTATAGTAACAAGAGAAGCTACTATGGAAAAAAGCTGCCTTTTGAGGTGAATCGGACGGAAAAATACTATTCCGAAAAATTTATGGATGATTTTGAAGGTGTGGACAGTCTTGTTGAGATAGGTTCACAGTCCTTAAAGGTGTCGGACAAGAATCTGTACGTTACAACAATTGACAAAAAGGCAATGTGGAGTATTATGAAGACCCTGTATATATCCTTGCTGATAGTTGTTGTGGCGCTTGTGGTTCCGGCGGTGTTCATGATACAGTTCTCGCATAATTTCGTAAGCCAGGTTAATACGCTCAGAGACGAGATGCACAAGGCGAGCAATGAGGATTACAATATTCTCAAAAGCTTTTCCGGAAGCTATGAATTACAGCAGGCCTATGGGGATCTACTTGTGATGGTTGACACCATAGAGCAGCAGAAGGTCGCCATGTATGAGGCGATGTTAAATGAGAAGCAGCTGCAGAATGAACAGCAGGAGATGGAATTTAAGATGCTTGCAAGCCAGATAAATCCGCATTTTCTGTATAATACCCTTGAGACGCTCAGAATGAAGGCATTCACGGCAGGGGACAGGGAGGTCGCAACCGGGATAAAGCTTCTTGGAAAGCTTTTACGGTATGTGCTTGTAAATATAGGAACCACATATACAACGCTTGCAAATGAGCTCGAACACATCGATACATACATTAAAATCCAGAAGATAAGATTTGATGACAGGGTCAATTATACTCTCACTGTGGATGATGGGATTGACACGCAGGAGTATATGCTTCTGCCGCTGCTTTTACAGCCTATTGTTGAGAACGCAGTTGTTCATGGACTCGAGGGTGTCGATGGGATGGGATATATAAGGATACACATATATGAAAAAATAAACGGAACGGAAGGGACGGCAGCACAGGGCAATACGGATTCAAGTGACGGCTGTCTTATTATAGAAGTGTCGGACAACGGCAACGGAATGACAAAAAAACAGCTTGAAGAAGTCAGAAACAGTCTTAAGGAGGACAGCATATCCAAACATTCAAGTATAGGCATGTCAAATATTGACCAGAGAATCAAGCTGTGCTATGGCAATGGGTATGGCGTGAATATTGACAGCGTGGAGGGAGAGGGAACGATGGTTACCGTTATTTTGCCTAATAAAAGTAAAAATTAGAGTGTAAAAAATGTAAAAAATACAATGTTTTTTTATTTTTATCCTTAGAATAGAATAAGGTTAAACGCTGAGGGTGGGTTACGCATACCCTTTAGCAAATATTTTAAGGAGGTTTTATCTATGAGAAAGTTCAAAAAAGTATTGGCAAGCATTCTTGCCGGAACACTTGTACTTTCAAATGCCGTTCCGGTGCTTGCAGCACAGGATTCATCTTCACTTCCTGATGGAACAGCATACCTTAACATTAACAATTCAGAGTGGTCAGAGTTCGACGCTGAGTGGGTTAATGCAGAGATTACAGGAGACGGTTCCTACACAGTATCAATGACAGCAGCAGAGGCGCAGGATCTTTCACAGTTCAATGCACTTGAGGTTGTCAATGGTGAGTCGGTTCTTGGAACAGGTGCAGTTATCACTGTTGATTCCATTGAACTTAACGGAGAGAAGATTGAGCTTCAGGGATCAAGCTACACATGCTCGGCAGATGGCTCCGGAGTTACAACAAGAGTTAACCTTTACAATGAGTGGAATGCACCGGATGCAACAGCAACAGCAGGTGATGATAAGCATGCCGACTGTCGTGTTGCAGAGGGAAATGTAGCAGATGCTACTGCATGTCTCTGGACAGCAGACCAGCTTACAGGAGTTACTTCCATCGTAGTTAACTTTACAGTATCAGGCTTTGGTACAGCAGGCGGTCCTGCTGAGGTAGCAGATACTTCGGACGCAGCAACAGAGGCTGTAGCTCATCTTAATATTAACAATGAGAGCTGGGGCGAGTATGAGGCTGAGTATGTTGACGCAACAATCACAGGCGATGGCACATACACAGTATCCATGAATGCTGCAGAGCCACAGGATCTTGCACAGTTTAACGCACTTCAGGTTCCTAACGGCGAGGCTCTTCTTGGTACAGCATGTGTTCTCACAGTTGACAGCATCAAGATTAATGGTGAGGAGATTACTCTTCAGGGACCAAGCTACACATGTTCAGCAGATGGTGCCGGCGTAGATACAAGAGTTAACCTTTACAATGAGTGGAATGCACCGGACAACACAGCAACAGCAGGTGATGACAGCCATCTTGACCAGCGTATTGCAGGCGGCGACCTTATGGGCGCTACAGCATGTCTCTGGACAGCAGATCAGCTTGCAGGAGTTCAGTCTGTAGAGGTTACATTTACAGTTTCTGATTTCGGCAAGAATGCTGAGGCAGGCGAGGTAACAGGCAATGGCGAATTCGATGCTAATGGCGAGTTCAACGTATACATCGGTGTCCAGACAGCAGCTTACTCATTCCGTAACGCATGGAATGACAGCTATGGTCTTGGAACTCCTGAGTTTGACCAGATTACAGGCTGGAACGGCAATGATGAAGTTGTAAGAACAGGTACAATCAGTGATGCCGTTATCAAGGGAAACGGTACATACACGGTATCTCTCACGGGTGTTGATTTTGCAGATGATGCAGAGACACTTAACCTCTTATTCCTTTCAACAGATATTCCTCTTGATAAGGGCGTAGAGCTTACAGATATCAAGGTTAAGATGGGTGGCAAGAGTGTATATGATTTCGATACCGCCTTCCAGGATCCTGATACCAAGGATTACATCAAGGCTCTTCTTATCAATACATACAATGACGGCTTTAAGGCAGATAATGAGTTCGCATACACATTATCAGCAGGTATGGACATTGAGGTTACATTCACAGTATCAGGTTTAGCTTACGATAACCCTGATGCGGCAGCAAGTGGTGACACAGCAGCAACAGAAGCAACTTCACAGTCCACAGAGACTAAGAGTGAAGCTCCTGAAACTACAGCAGCTAATGCAAATGCTGAGGCATCCAATGGCGGTGTATCAGTAGGCGTTATTATTGCTATCGTTGCAGCAGTAGTTGTTGTTGCAGCAATCGTTGTTGTGGCAGTTAAGAAGAAAAAGTAAGGATAATTTTACGGATTTTTCCTGATAATACCAGACACATTTAACTGCCGCCCGGCATGCAATTTCCGGACGGCAGTTTTTTTGGCTCAGGAAGTACTGAATCAATTTTATATATGCTTGCAGCATATATGCTGCAAGCATATGTGCTGGAAGCATATGTGCTGCAAGCGGGAAACATTGAGAATGTTACTGGCTTTTTGCTGTGTAATCAGATGATTTATGGGCTTAAAAATACACTGCAAAAAATGAATGTAATTTTGAACTTATAATGACTGTATTAAAAAAATGATTAAAAATATATAATGTAATCATAAAGCAAGGAGGTATCAAGATGAACGAGAAAATTAGCAAAAGAGAGAAAACAGCTAATAAGTTCTATTACGTGTCACGCTTAGTGTCACTTCTGTCCGTGTTTATGATGTTTCTTCCGGCAGTCAATCCGGGACGTTTTTCAGCACTGATAAGTAAGAATCTTTCGGTATTTACGGCAGGCGTGTCATACGACAGTCTTATTAGCGGAGCCGGACGAGCTATTCGCCAGGGCTGGGTATCACAGAGCGCTTACACATTTATTTTTGTGGGAAGCATGCTTATATGCATAGGCATTGCAGTATGTGCCGGAGGCTCCTGTGTATCACTTGGAAATCTTAAGATGAAGAACCTGAGCAATATCATTTCACTGGCTGGCTCAGCCTTTGAAGGCGCAGGACTTATATTTCTTTTATTAGGTTATAATGAGATGGCTGTATGCAGCAGACCCGAGAAGGTTGCCCCTGCATTCGCAGCAGGATGGTTTTTATTTCTGGGTATTGTAGTGATACAGCTCGCAATGGCAGTTTTAAATCTTATTGTACTGCCAAGAGCAGCCAGAACAGATAAGATGGAGATGCAGACGAAGTACAGATTGTTCCTCATGTTTCTTCCATTCGCAATGCTGGCATTCATATTCTGTTATCTGCCACTGTTTGGATGGAGATACGCATTCTTCGATTATTCTGCAGGTGGAACTCTTTCAGCAGATAATTTTGTAGGTTTTAAATGGTTTAAGTATCTTTTTAACAATGCCGCAACGAGAAGAGATATCGTGAGAGTTCTTCGTAACACTCTGGTAATGAGTGGACTTGGAATTGCAACAAGCTGGGTTCCGATGGTATTCGCGATATTTATTTCGGAGATTAAGTGTACATGGTTCAGAAAGTTTGTACAGACATTTACAACCATTCCTAACTTCATAAGCTGGGTTTTAGTATACGCTATAGCTTATGCAATCTTCTCAACAGATGGTTTCTTAAACGGATTCCTCACAATGATTACAGGTGCTAATCACGCAACCAACTATCTGATGGGTGATAACGGAACATGGTTCAAGATGCTTGCATGGGGCATGTGGAAGGGAACAGGCTGGAGCGCAATCATTTACATAGCAGCTATCTCCGGTATTGATGTACAGCTCTATGAGGCTGCTACGGTCGATGGCGCCGGACGTTTCCAGAAGATGTGGTACATAACACTTCCGGGACTTCTTCCTACATACTGTGTACTCCTTCTTATGGCTGTTGCCGGAATCCTCAGCAATGGTATGGATCAGTACCTTGTATTCGAGACAGCTAACAACTCAGGAACTATAGAAGTACTTGATCTCTATGTATATAAGCTGGGTATCAGCGGAGGACTCATACCTCTCTCAACTGTTGTAGGTATGGTTAAGACTATTGTCAGTGTAATCTTGCTCTTTGTAGCTAACGGAATTTCAAAAGCTATCCGTGGCGAGAGTATTGTATAGGAGGTGGGAACATGGCTAAGACAAAGCAGGAAAGGCTTGATGAGAGAGCCGAGAAGGCTTATTACAAAAAACATAAAAAGCAGTACAAATTAAAACCATCAGACATTGTATTCAATATATTAAACTACCTGTTTTTCGGATTGTTTACATTGTCATGCTTTTTCCCATTCTACTACCTGTTCATCAATACGATTTCATCAAATGATCTGGTACGTGCGGGAAAAATCAACTTTTATCCGGTAGGAATCAATTTCCACAACTATGCTGCGATGCTTCAGGTTAATGACCTTGGAAATGCATTTCTTGTATCGGTTTCAAGAACACTTATAGGAACATTCCTCATGGTGCTTGCCTCAGCTCTTGCAGGATACCTTGTTACTAAGCAGGAGATGTGGCACAGAAAGCTATGGTACAGATTCCTCGTTATTACAATGTACTTTAATGCAGGTATCATTCCTGTATATCTGAACTTCCTCATGCTGGGACTTACGGATAACTACCTTGTATATATTCTTCCGGGAATTGTGGCACCGTACAACATAATTCTTGTCAAGACGTACATTGAATCAATTCCGGCGGAGCTTGAGGAGAGCGCATATATTGATGGTGCGGGATTTATGACCGTATTCAGAAGGATTGTATTTCCGCTGTGTAAGCCGATACTTGCCACAATCACAATCTTCGGTGCTGTAGGTCACTGGAATTCGTTTACCGATTCACTTATCTACATGCAGAACAGTCCTAAGCTCTATACACTGCAGCACAGATTGTATGTTTACCTCAACTCCTCAAGTAACCTTGACAGTATTATGAATAACACAACAGCGGCAACAGCGGCAATGCAGCAGCAGATGAACATGAAGGTAATCAAGTATACGGTATCAATGGTAACAATCATACCTATTCTTCTGGTATATCCGTTCCTTCAGAGATACTTTGAAAAAGGTATTATGTTAGGTGCGGTTAAGGGTTAAGGCGTTAATTATTAACAAATGATTGCTTTAGTGTATGAAAATAGATAAAATACAAAAGCAGGTCAATAAAAAAAGGAGGACAAATACGTGAGAAAATCCAAATTATTAAAAAAGCTTACAGCCGTAACATTATCGGCTGCAATGGTGCTGTCGATGAGCGCGTGCTCAAAGAGCAACGGAGCCGGTACCGATAAGAAAGGGAACCCTATAACACTTACTGTATTCAGCCAGTTAGCTAACTACAATGGTGAACAGGTAGGGTGGTTTGCCAAGGAGATGTTAGACCGTTTCAATGTCAAGCTTAACATCATCCCTGATTCGGACGGAACCTTCGATACAAGAATGGAGTCCGGAAACTTAGGTGACATTGTTGTATTCGGAAGTGCAGGCAAGCAGTATAAGGCTGCTGTTGAGGCAGGTGCACTTCTTGACTGGAATGAGGACAATATGTTAAACGATTGTGCACCATATATAGCAGAGAATATGCAGGCTGCACTTGAGAAGAACAAGCAGATTAACTCAGATGGACTTGTACACGGTATAGGTCACGGAATAGCTACAAGCAGTGAGGATCATCAGGATTTCTTCTATACATGGGATTTAAGATGGGATCTTTACAAGGCGCTTGATTACCCTGAGGTTAAGTCACTTGATGACCTTGCGGATTTACTTACGTCAATGCAGGCTCTCTGTCCTACAGATGACAAGGGTAACAAGACCTATGGTGTTTCACTCTGGCCGGACTGGGATGGCAACATGGTAATGTATGTTAAGTCTATGGCAACAGCATGGTATGGCTATGATGAGCTTCATCTTGGTCTGTACGACAGTGATACAGGTGAATTCCATGGTGCACTTGAGGAGAATGGTCCATATCTTGAGATGTTGAAGTTCTTTAACACACTTTATCAGAGAGGACTTCTCGACCCGGATTCAATGACTCAGACATACAATGAGATGATTGATAAGGTATTAAACGGTGGTGTATTCTTCTCAATCTTCAACTATGCAGGTTCACTTGCATACAACACAGAGGAGCACATTAAGGATGACAAGATGATGCTCACAATGAAGCCTGAAGATGCAACTCCTATTGTATATGGAATGGATACAGCCGGCGGCAACAGAATATGGTCTATTGGTTCTAAGACAGAGTATCCTGAGCTTTGTCTGGAGATTATCAACTGGCTGTGCACACCTGAGGGCAGAATGGTATCGGAGTATGGCCCTGAGGGAGTTACATGGTACTACGATGATGAGAAGAACACTAACTTCACAACACTTGGCGCAAGTGCAATCAGAGATGTAAACACAGTAATGCCTGATGATTTAGGTACATTCGGTGATGGACGTCAGCAGATTAACAATATCACATGGTCACTTGATGCAAAGAACCCGGATTCTAACGGTGAGACCTACAACTGGCAGAACTGGAAGAGCAATCTCGCTGAGGCTTCATGCAGCATTGAGCAGGATTGGAGAGACAAGACAAGTGCTGTCTCGGTTCAGGATTACCTTAACCACCACGCATACAAGGTAGCTCCGGCAACAACCTACACAGATGGTGTAAGATCAGATGAGCTTGAGGTTACATGGAATCAGGTTACAGACTGTATCGTAAAGGGAAGCTGGAATGCCATATATGCTTCCACAGATGCAGAGTATGAGTCAATCGTATCTAAGATGATTTCTGATGCTTATGAGTATGGATATGAGGAGTGCATTGCCTGGAATGAGAACGAAGCAGCAATCCGTCATCAGCTTGAGGAAGAGGTTCGTGCTAAGGATGCCAAGTAAGGTTTCCTGAATTTGAACTTGATAGTAATGCATATCTAAAATGAAAAGGCTGTTGCACTAAGGTAGCACTTAGGTGCGGCAGCTTTTTCAATTATGAAACATGAAACATGAAACAGTGACGTTGGTTACTTGGAAAGGAGGCTTTAGATGAAGTTTTTCAGCGTTGACAGCCCGCTCTATAAGTTCATATCAACATTCTGGGTAGTTGTGAAGCTGAATTTTTTCTGGTTATTATTTTCATTGCCCATTGTAACAATCGGGGCTTCGACCACGGCAGCATTCGCTGTGGGGCTTAAGATGGCTGATGGAAGTGAAGGGTATATATTCCAAGCTTTCTGGGCTGCGTTTAAGGAAAACTGGAAGAAGGGTATTCCACTTGGACTATTAAATCTGCTGATAGCTTATGCGGTATATCTTGATTTTGAGCTTTTTGAAAAGCTTGAAGGCAATCCATTCATCTGCCTTGTGATGGGAATATTGGCGATAGCCATTGGAATAAGCGGTTTTATGTATTCCTATGCGCTGCTTGCGAGATATGAAAATTCTTTTATAAATACCATGAAAAATTCCTTTGAGATTTATACAAGGTACTTTGGGCGCTCAATTGTGATGACGGCTATTGTTGCTCTTGAGGTTGTGGTCATGTTCTGGAATACAACTACAATGTATTTTATGATACTTATAGGGCCGGCCTGCATTATTTACACGATAAGTGCAGGTGCGTTATATATTTTTAAGGATATTGAACGAAAGGAGAAGGAAGGATAATGAGAAAATTATTTGGACGTGTGTGTGCGGTTGCCACAGCGGCGGTAATGATGGCAGTAACGGTTATGGCACAGCTTCCGGTGGGTGTATATGCTTCAGATGATAAGGTGCTTGTCACGGCAGCCACACAGCAGCCTTTCCGTGTGCTTACGGCACAGGAGATGGTTGAGGAGATGGGAGCCGGATGGAATCTTGGAAATACCATGGACGGACATACCGGGTTTACTCCTAATGAGACGCTCTGGCAGCATGTTGAGACAACAAAGCAGGTCATAAAGACCGTACATGATAACGGCTTCAATACTGTGAGGATTCCTGTTACATGGGGAACAATGATTGATGACGAGAACGGCTATGCAGTCAATGACAAATGGATAAGCCGTGTTCAGGACATCGTAGATTACTGCATTGAGCAGGATATGTATGTGATTGTCAACATCCATCATGATGGAGCAGAGCAGACAGGCTGGCTTCGGATTGCTTCGGATGACTTTGATTCCGTCAAGGAAAAATACAAGGCGGTCTGGAAGCAGATTGCAAAGAGGTTCAAGGACTATGATGAACACCTTATATTCGAGTCGATGAATGAGGTGACAGGTCCGGGGAACAACATTCAGTTCGATATGGACAGGGTAATGGAGCTTAATCAGGTGTTCGTTGACACTGTAAGAGGAACAGGCTCAAATAATGCATACAGATGGCTGTCTGTTCCGGGAAGATACACGAACATAACCAATACAACGCAGTATGATTTCAGACTTCCGGAGGATACTGTCGAGAACAGG
>ERZ779660.1337-NODE-1337-length-12712-cov-3.015565_pt1 | contig 12712 bp, 5 predicted proteins | sample MGYA00511906_ERZ779660 | MGnify/ENA primary metagenome ERZ779660 (study PRJEB29588, sample SAMEA2156906) | human gut metagenome | biome: human gut; feature: human-associated habitat; material: faeces | place: Denmark | collected 2008/2010 ... | reverse complement strand
AGCACCGAAGGTAAGAGACGATAAAGCCAGATAAATGCGAGGACGTGGGAGAGATTCTGCGTCCTTTTTTAGTGTATGAAAAGGATGGAGAATATTGAGGGTGAATATAATTTTCAATTTCAAGAGTTTTTACCGATTCCTTCGAGTTCCATGGATAAACTATCAATTAAAGAAAGAATTATTATCGAAGTTTGTGACTTTTTAGAAACGTGGTGTTGGTTTTTATTTGCATTTGGATTGGACAGAAGTTCGATTCAAGGAGATTTTTTATTAAAAAAATAATGAAGAATATATTGACAGAAACCTTGCGAGATGTTATCACGCAAGGTTTCTGTTTGCAACGCAAGCAGAAACCTTGCGTGATGTTAATATAAAAGTGCAAAGAATGAATTTGTAATAGTTACAATCATCTAATCATTAAAAGGAGGTATTTTTTATGGGAAAGAAGAACGACGGAGCAATTTTTTTGGAGTTGCCAGAAACAGAAGAATGGAAGAAGTTAGGATTACCTAAAGAGTTGGGTAACAACTTGAAAATGGTATATCAACGGAAAGAAAAGGATAAACCAGCAGAGTTTTTAGAAGTATGGAATCCAGATAAAGAATATCCTTCAAGTTGTATTATTACAAATGTTTCATCGACATTAGGAGGATTTAAGTTGATGCAAGCTGGAACTGAGATAGTGAATATGCAAGGTACAAGTAAAGATCCAAAACATGGTTATAATAGTTGGATAGATTTTATGAGAGCTGCGTATCAGAAAATAGGATTAGAAAATGGTCTTGTAGGTGGATGCTCAGTAGATAACTATATATATGAACGTGATGAAAATGGTGATGAAATTGCTATTCCATGTGCACATTCTGTATACCCAGCAGGTGCACATGTATATGAAATGGTTGGCGGACAAATTGACCCTAATAATTTTTATCTGGTTTCATTGTGTAGTCGTCACAATAAGGCAGGCACTATACGTACTTATATGAAATTAGAACAGGCGGTTTTGGCAATAAAGTTAAACAATTTTATGAAATAAAAAGGAGGACAAAATTATGGCAGACACAAAAGTTGTAACACCAACCAGCGCAGATGTTACCCCAACGGTAGTAGTAAAGCAACCAGACATTATGCAGGCTTTGATTAAAGTAGACTTTGAACTTCTTGGAACAAAGCTTGTGGCAGAGTACTACAAGTCAAATGATAAGGAATATTATCTGCTGATGCCTACAGATCAGGCAGATGCCAGAGGAATTACCATTAATGACATGATAAACGATATTTGTTATCTGATTGGCTTGGATGATACAGCAAAATTACAGGTTAAGGAATTAACTGATTGTATTGAATCGTTGGGGTTAAGCTTTAAAGATATCAAAGTTGTATTAAAAATGGCATATTTTTATTCGGTTGTGGACAGTACGAACAGTACAGGGGAAAATGCGGCACCGGTAAACAATACAGAATACGCATTCCAGCTTGAAATTGATACTTCAAAAGCACTCCCGGAAAGCCTCAAGATTTTCAATATTCAGAGAGTCGGTGTAGCAGTCTGGAACACAGAGAGAAGTAAGATTATCAGCCAGATGAATCTTTACAAACCGGAAGATTTGTTAAAAGAAATCTAAGAAGCGAGGTGGTTTTGATGTCAAAAGAATATATGAACAGTTCCTTGAATATGGAAGGTGAATTATGCGGTGTCAAAACCACTCTTTTGGCAGGTTGCATCGAAGATGAGCTGTTGTTTTCTGCGGAAGTGGAAATAACCAAAGACAGCCTGAAAGAACTTCTAAAACTGTTTGGCAGCGTTACGAAAGAAAAAGTAGGGGATTACGTGGAACTGCTGAACGATTTTGAGGTAAAAGCCCTGTTTGCACATAGCAATCAGCAGACCATGCTGGAGGTGCGTACAGAAGCACTAAAATTTTTGGCTTATGATGGAAAACAGGGAAAACTGGTTGCCTTTGCCCTTCTTCCGCAGGAAATTATCAATGGGGAAAACGATTCGCTGGCACAGGTAGTAAAGAAAGTGATGTATGTGTTTGGAATACACAGCTTCACCTTCCTTTACCGTAATACGAACATAAACTGTAGCGAATTGTACAAAGCATATTCGTACCTGCCGGAAGTTCCGCCCATAATAGAAGGAAGCCTTCTATTAAGCACAGCCTTTCGATTTGATGAAGTGGCAAAATATCCATTTACAGATGCCATGAGAACAATCTTCGGAATAAACCAGATGGATATATTCGTGGGGCTGGGTGGAAAACAGGTAAGCTGTGCACTGCTTGTGCCGGATATTGAAAATGCACTGTTAAGCTGTCAGAACATAGTAATCTATACACAGTTTGGCAGCAATAATGTGAAATTCCAGATGGCGGGAGCTATCGGACTAAGCTGCTTTCCGGGATTAAAATTTTATGTGAATGCAGAATTCACACTTACAAATGTATCAATATCGGCAAGTACCATGCCGACAAGCGTTTATCAGATACCTAATACAAAAATATCAATCTGCAACTGTGGGCTGGAGCTTGGCTTTGGCAAATCCGGTATCAATATCGGGGCAATGTCACAGATAAATATCCGCAATCTTATGTGGTATGGAGCATTGAGCATATCCTATAATGGTACGGTTCCAATGCTTGATATGATCAACATAGCCATGAGTGAAGTGTCGGTATCCTCTCTGGTATCAAACCTTGCAGGAATTGATTCGCAGTCAGTAAAAGAACTGGATATATTTACCGTCACAGCCTTTGACATCAATAGTTCAGGTGGCGGTAAAACGATTGATTTTAAGACACTTACAGATGCGGAAATCATACAGGCTGTAAATAATGCATTAGCGGGAATGAAGCAGGAGTATCTGCTGAGTCAGGACAATGTAAGTGTGACAAGACTTCCGGGCGATAGTGCCTGTGACGTTCTGAACACAAAGACCATGTTCCATTACTGGCTGAACAGTAAGGGAGAATTATCCTTTCCACCGCAGGCATATTATGCATCTAAGCATCTGACCATAGGCAGATACAATTTTGATATGGGAGTATTCTTTGCAGGACAGTTGGAGATTTTCGGACAGAAAATCAAAGTCATGTTTTCGTCAGTAAATGATAAAGGCATTCTTGGATATGCGGAAGTATCACCAATACATAACAGTGTGCTTATTATCAGCGGTTCCCGTTCTGAGAAAAACAGGATAAACCCGGTGCTTGGCAGTACATCAAACAGTACATTGGAACTGCTGACACAGGATTTTTACAGAAATGAAGTGACAGACAGACCGGTCACTTTATACATGGATGTATCCAAAAACGCCTGCAATTTTTATATAGATGGGCATATAGAACTGTGCAAAATATTTTCTTTTGATGCACTGGTATATTTTGCCAACAAAAACATAAGGATTGCTGTTGAAACAAGCTATTTCAACCTGTTTCGGGCTTCATTGTATCTGAATGCAGATTATCAGAAAATGAAAAATCTGTTCTTTGAATTTGAAGTCTCTCTCGACAGCACAGGATTACAGAATAACCTGAAACAACTGACGTACCTGCTGGATGAAGCAGTAACCAAATATGACAAAAAGATACATGATGCACAGAAAAAAATCAATGATGCAAAGAACAAAGTATCCTCCCTGCAAAATGAGATAAACTCATACAAAAGTAAAATCGAAGAGTGCAGGAGGGTAATTAGGAAAGCAAAATGGTATCAGTGGGCGAAGATGGCTAAGGAAACAGCCAAAATCGTAGGCTATGAGGTTGCCATCGGCGGCATATATCTTGCGATGAAAACGGCAGAGGCAGCTCTTGATGCAGCCAATAAGGTACTGTCGCTTGCAAACAAACTGGGTAGCGGTTTCCTTAACACAATTAACAAAGTGATTCAGGGTGTGCTTAATGTATTCTATATCAGCAAGGCACTTCTTGGCATAATCGTAAATGGAAGCCAGATATTTGTAAAAGTCAATATGGAGCTTACCGTTATTGGAAAACAGATATCCGTAAAAGAAGAAGTGGATATGAACAAACTGATTGAAAAGCCAATCATTCTGTTGGAGGAACTGACCATCAATCAGATCAAGGACCTGATAGATATGCTGTCATTGGGACAGACACCGGAATACGAGAGGATAGAGGCAACGCCATATCCATATATGGAATTTCCGGAAGATCCAGTGGAACTGTCAGAAATGGTTGCCTATGGTGCAAAACGAATCGAGCAGGCAAAGGGAATGGTAGAAGAACTTCAAGACCTGTACATTGACGAGCTTCAGGAGCTGGATTCCGAGATTGAGGATATGGATACAGAATTTAAGGCGGCAGCACAGATGGTAAGCTACTCTCTGGAAAAAGCATCGGATAACGTATACATAGATGGTATGGACGAACTGATTACGCAGATAGAGGAAGCAAAGGAGGACGGACAGATAAGTCCTGAAGAAATCAAGCTTGCCGAGTCATGTATAGATGATTATCTGAATATCATCCGCCCGTCCGCCACGACAATAGAAGAATCAAGTATGCGTGTGAAGGAATGCGTAGACAGCATAGATACTGAAAGAACGACAAAAAGAATGCGTAGTTCTTATAAGAACGCTGATGCAGAGAATGGAACTGAGCTTATGAACAACAGGGACTATGACAAGTTCTATGGAGAGCTCCAGTCTGTGGTAGAGAAGTATTTTCCGCATGGTTCCGGACATGGATATTTCAACATCACGGATGAAGAAGTATTCTATCAGGCATTAAATAACGCAAGAAAACAAGCAGGATGTGCTTATGTAGAACTGTCCGAGGAAGATGAAGAAGAAAATCAGGAATCAGGTCTGCTGTATGGAGCAAAACCGTTAAGGCGGATGGTAAGTGAAGGATATATTCAGAGGCTGCAATAAAAGTAAAAAATTATTGTACTCTTTTTCAGTCAGCCATTATGGGATGGTTAAAGTTTCATATACAAAAAAATCAGGAGCTTTCTAAGATTAGAAGGATGGAGCATCGTGCTCTTTCAAGGATAATCAAGGGAAGCTCTTTTGTTTATAAAAAGATATATTTGAATTTCAAATAAAAATTCTTGAAGAAACAGCCTTTTTTTAGTACAATAAAACTGAGTTAGTGTATAGAATGATAAATAGAAATTCATGATAGATTTTGTTCATATTATCTATCTGAATATGACTGGAAAATAAGAGAATATCTTTATGGGGACAGAATGTGTAACTGCACCATAGTTTGGACAGGAGGATTGATATTATGAAAAAATGGAAAGAAAGAGGAAAGAGAATCGCAGTATTGTTGCTTACGGCAGCCCTTGTTGGAAGCAGCGTGGACTTATCTGCTCTTACGGTAAATGCAGCAGAGGAAGAAAAAGTGCTGACCTGTGAAAAAGAGGAGCAGACTACATCGGAAGAAATAACCGAGACAGCAAAGCGTATCACCTCATGGACATGGAATGATGAAGAGGAAATGCTGGACTTGGAGGAAAACGTGCTGGCACTTCCCGGTGCATCCAAAGATTATATCGTATCCTTTGATGACATCGTATCATTCCTTCCTGCTTCCATCACAGCCACGATTACAACATCTGCGTCCGTTACCGAAACAGAGGATACAGAAGCAACAAACGAATCGGAAGAAACGGATGGAGCGGAAGAAACCGTGACTCTGGAAGGCTGGGTATGTGAAAACTACCCGGAGGAAGGTGCGTACAGCGGTAACTATACTTTTACTGCGAATCTGCCGGAGGGCTATGAACTCGCAGAGGACGCAGCAGCACTGAAAGTAAATGTAGAACTGGGTGGAGCACAGCTTTTGGAAGCAACCACCATCACACCAACAAAACCGGAAAATGGTAATGGTACAGCAGAAAACCCGTATCAGATTACCTCGGCGGCAGAACTTTACTGGTTCGCCGGACTTGTAAACGGAACTCTTACAGACGTTACTAAAAATAGTTCAGCCTGTGCGAAGCTGATGAATGATATCACGGTAAATAATAATCTGCTTGACAGGATTACATATAAAACAGATGATGACGGCAATCTGACCAATGAAGTAGCAAACGGCGGGAACTTCATTTCATGGACACCGATTGGAGCAGCTAATAACGGCTATCAGGGGACTTTTGATGGAAATGGAAAGACCATCAGCGGACTCTTTTTCAATGATAGCCAAAAAAGTCATGTTGGCTTGTTTGACAATATATATATGGCAACAATTCGGAATGTCGGTGTCGTTGATTCTTATTTTTTCGGAGAACATTATGTCGGAGGCGTGTGCGCATTTGGTGTAGATGGTACGATAACTGGCAGCTATAACACAGGAGTGGTAAGTGGAGAAGGATGTGTCGGAGGCGTGTGTGGAACTGGTAGCAGTGTTACGATAACTGACAGCTATAACACAGGTAGTGTAAGTGGAAATGATGATGTCGGAGGCGTGTTCGGATATGGTGAAAATTGTACGATAAACAATTGCTATTATCTGAAAGCGGAAGGCACGGATTTGGGTGGCATTAACGGCGCAGATGTCGAAGGGCAGGCTGAAGGAAAAACCGCTGCACAGTTTGCATCCGGCGAGGTTGCATACCTTTTGCAGGATGGACAGAAAGTGGGAGAAGATGGCACGATACCACAGGTCTGGGGACAGAACATTGATAATGATGGTGAGAAACAATCTTTTCCTGTTTTTAGTAATGCGAAAGTCTATAAACCTTCAGAAAGTTCTCCTTGTAAGGTTGGATACACAAATAATGCGGAAGGCTTAAAGGAACATGACTTTGGCGACGACAAGACTGGCGAAAGCTGTTCGTACTGTAATATAAAGAACATCAACTATTCTGGTATCAGTATTAGCGGTGTGGATACCCCTTACTACTATACAGGTAATGAGATTAAGCCGGATATTACCATAAAAAAAGGCGAGACATCATTAACTCTTGGTGAAGATTATAACATTACTTATGGAAACAATACAGATGTGGCAGGCAGCAATGCTGAAAACGCTCCTTATGTGAAGATTACCGGAAAGGGTAATTATACAGGAGAAATTACAAAGAACTTTACCATTGCTTACATTACTGCTCCGGATAATTATATAACAGGAACGAAAGGTGCGAATGACTGGTATACTTCAGATGTCACAATCGGCGTAGCAGACTGGCAGGTATCAACGGATGGAAGCAGTTGGAATGACAGCATTTCGGTTACCGAAGAGGGAACACATTCTTATACTCTTTATTTTAAAGACAGTAACGGATACATTACAGATAGCATAAACAAAGAGATTAAGATTGATAAAGCTGCTCCAACCGGAACCATTCAGGTAAAAGAAAGTACATGGGATAAATTTTTAGAGAAAATTTCCTTTGGCTTCTATACCAACACCAAAGAAAAAATTACGATTACATCAGAGGATACCGGCTCCGGTATAGCCTCTACAGAATATCTGGTATCTGACAAGGCATATACACAAATTTCAGATATGCAGAATCTGAGTGGCTGGAAAGATTATGATAATAGCAATAAGCCTAAAATCAAGACGAACAGGACCAACTATGTGTATGCGAGAATCACAGACAATGTCGGAAATGTAACCTATCTGTCCAGTGATGGCATTTTGCATGATGATGAGAAACCATATATTTTTGATATAACCCCGGTCATGAAGGATCGCTCCGGTAGTGTGACATTTGATATTTTTGAAGATGGAAGCGGTCTTGAGAAGGTTTATTTCTTATATAGTACGGATATAAATGAGGTAACAAGTGCTACGACAGAGAATTTGAAAGCATCTGATTATCACAATGCAACCGGAACCTTTACATTATCAGACCTGAAACCAAATACCGAGTATTACTGTGCAGTTCTTGCAGTGGATAAGGCAGGAAATGAAAGTTATCTTTTAAATAGCACATTTAAGACATTAAAGGAAGCCATCACGGGAACTGTATCCATTTCCGGAGAGGCAGTATATGGAAAAACATTGACAGCATCCTATGAGGGACTTGCGACAGATGCCGGCGAAGTTACAGTTTCATGGTATCGTGGAGAAGATACTACAGCGATTGCTACCGGAGATACATATACTTTAACAGCAGATGATGTAGGAAAAGTGATTACAGTTAAGGTTACCGCTGAAAACTGTTCCGGAGAACTGACGGATTCCACCGCCGAGGTAGCAAAGGCAGAACATCCAAATCCACCGACGAATGGAAATGTGGATGATGAAAACAATACCTTTACCTTTAACGGAACAAGCGGAGTTACTTACGAATACAGTACCGATGGTGGAGCAAGTTGGACGGATATTACGGTAGATTCCGGCACCGGTGTTGGTACTGTTACAGTTGGAAACGTGATAGTCAACACAGGAGATTTACAGGTACGGGCAAAGGAAACAGATGGATATAAGGCAAGTGATGTTATTTCCAATACATCTGCCTATACCGCAACCTTAGAAGGCAGCGTAAGCCTTTCCGGAACTGCAAAGTATGGGGAAACCTTAACTGCAACTGTAACCGGAGCACAGCAGGGAGCTGTATTAACCTATACTTTCTGCGCGGACGATACAGTGCTTCAGCAGGGAAGCAGCAATACTTATAAGATTGTATCCGCCGAAGCAATTGGAAAACAGATTACAGTTAAGGTATCTGCGGAAGGATACATAGGAACAGTTAATGATACTTCGGATACTGTTGCAAAAGCAGACGGAGTGCTGACACTGAAACAGACTGAATTTACCCCGACCTTTGGGGATGAGGCATTTAAGCTTGGATGTAGCAGAACCGGAGACGGAACGATTTCCTATAAAGTTTCCGATGAAAAGGTCATTAAAGTTTCCGATACCGGAGAAGTAACGATTGTGGGAGCAGGAAGTGCCACCGTAACAGTATCTCTTTCGGAAACAGAGTGTTATACCGGTGCGGCAGAGCAGACGATTAAAGTCAATGTGGCAAAGAAAGACTATGTATTAAATCCGTCAACAGGTACGGCAGCTTATACATATAAGCAGGGAGCAAGTAATGTGGCGGTGGATGTTGCAGGAATGCTTCCGGCAGATAAGGGTAATACAACATACTCTGTGTCAACGGCAGATGCCGGTACGATACTTGAAAATGTATCGGTAGATAAAAATGGTAATCTTACCTACAATGTGAAGTCATTTGATAACTATACAGATGGAATTACAGCAACTATTGCAGTCACTGCAACGATGGCGAATTATAAAGATGTAACTTATACATTAACTGTAAAGATTACTGATAAATTCGTAGTGACGGAAAAGGCAGGTGCAAAGGTTTCTTCTGACAGCACATCCCTTGTGTACGGACAGAAGATAAGTGCATTAAAGCTTAATACCACAGAAGCAAAATTTGTAGCCAATGGAACAGAGGTAGCAGGTACACTTAGCTGGGAAACACCGGATGAGGTACTGAATGCCGGAAGTCATCAGGTTATATGGAAGTTTGTGCCGGAGAATGAAGCACTTTATCAGGGATGTACCGGAACGATCACAGTAACCGTAAGTCAGGCGACACCGAATGTGACAACTGTTCCGACAGTGGCAGACAGAGTATATCATCCAACTGCAGCATTAACAGATAGTGATCTTGTTAGTGGAAGCGTAAGCTGGACTGTTGGTGGCGTGGAAAAGACTGTTGAAGGTAGCTGGAGCTGGAAGACAAACGGCACAGTTCCTACAACAAATGTGAACAGCTATGTAGCAGTATTTAATCCGACAGATACCACGAATTATGTGCCGGTAACGAAGAATATTACCGTCAGGGTTGTAGCAGCAACAGCTTATGTGGCTGAAAAACCTACTGTAAGTGCTATTACTTACGGACAGACCTTATCAGATGCAACAATAGCAGGTGGAAAAGTACAGTACAGTGAGAATGACACAACTCTTGTAGACGGAACATTTTCTTGGAAGGATGCAAGCCTTGCACCGAATTGTGCAGACAGCAATCTGACAACTTATGTATTGGTATTCACACCGACAGATCGTGCAAATTACAACACGGTTGAAACGGATGTAACCATCACAGTAAATAAGGTAAAAGACGCACCGCATATGCCGGGATCGGCTATGAGTGTTCCATACAGTAACAAAACTGTCGGTACAGTTACTTTAGCGAAAGACTGGACATGGCAGGAGAGTGATAAGGCTACTGCATTGGAAGTAGGTGTGCCTGTGACCGCAACTGCTGTTTACAATGGTGCGGACAAGGGCAATTATGAAAATGAATCAGTGGTAATCACAATTACCAGAAGTGATTGTGAACATAAGAATACTGAGGTTAGAGGTGAAAAGGAATCCACCTGTAAAGAGGAAGGATATTCAGGAGATACCTATTGTAAGGATTGTGGAGAATGTATCAGTACAGGTCATGCCATAGAGAAAAAAGAACACTCCGGCGGAACGGCAACATGTACCCATAAGGCGAAATGTTCAGTCTGCGGTGCAGAGTATGGCACTTTAAATCCGAATAACCACGAAGCCATAAAGCTGGTGGGTAAGAAGGATGCTGATTGTACTTCTTCCGGTTACACCGGAGATAAGTGTTGCAGTGGTTGTAATGCAGTCCTTGAAAAAGGAAAGACAATAGCCGCAACCGGACACGATTATCATTCAGAGATTACAAGGCAGCCTACCACTACAGCGGAGGGCGAGAGAACCTATACCTGTGTAAACTGCAATGACACTTACACAGAAACGATTCCAAAGCTTCCTGAAGAAGAACATGAGCATAACTATACTTGTACGATAACAAGGGAAGCAACCTGTACCCAGACAGGAATTAAGACATATACATGTAAGTGTGGTGACAGCTATACAGAAACAATTCCTAAGCTTAACCATAAGTATACAAGCAGTGTAACGGTAGAAGCTACTAAGGAAAAAGAAGGCGAGATGACATATACCTGTTCATTGTGTGGACGCAGCTATACGAAACCAATCGCTAAGTTAAAGGATGATAATAGACCAGGAGATAATAAGCCGGGAGATAACAAACCAGGAAATAATAAGCCGGGAGATAACAAACCGGGAGAAGGCGGCGATAAGAAGCCAGCGGAAATACCGGATACCGGAAAGCCGTTCATCAAAGACGAAACAGGTAAAGAAGGCTGGGATGTTATCAAGAACGAAACATCAGATGCAAAAGATGGCGATGCGGTAAAGGTTGATATGAACGGTGCTACCGTAGTACCGGGAGATGTTCTTGACACTATCGCAGGCAAAGATGTAACCATTGTGTTTGACATGGGTAATGGCATTACATGGAGTGTAAACGGAAATAGCATTACTACTGACAAGGTAAGCGACATCGACTTCAGCGTAAAGGTTGGAGAAGAAGCCGGTAATAACATTCCTGTGGATGTTATCAATAATGTGACTGGAGAGAGATATTCTATCCAGATCAGCCTTGCCTATGACGGCGAGTTCGGATTTACAGCAGTCCTTTCCATCAACATGGAAGCAAAGAACGTAGGACTTTATGCAAACCTGTTCTACTACAATGAAACTACAGGAGAGCTTGAGTTTATCTGTGCAGATGAGATTGCAGAGGATGGAACTGCTGACCTGACTTTCACTCATGCTTCTGATTACACCATCGTGATTGATGAAGCACCGATGGATGGAAACGGGGCAGACGACAGTACAGGAACTGGCAGCAACAATGTGACTACCGAGTCAAAAGAGGATTCATGGAATCCACTCTGGATTATCATCATCGGAGCCATCGTGATTGTGGCAGGACTTGGAATATTCTTTATCATAAAGAAAAAAGAAGATAAAGAAGATAAAGATAATCAGTAACAGTTAATTAAGATGCAGCATATGTGAGAGAAATTTCATGTATGCTGTATTTTTTGTTATAAACCATTCGAGAACTCACATATTAAACAATGTATTTGATTAAGACAGTAAAAGGAGATATAACAAAAGTAACAGATGTGCAGGCAATTGTTAATGCAGCAAATAACTCTCTTCTTGGCGGAGGCGGTGTAGATGGTGCGATTCATAGAGCAGCAGGACCGGAGCTATTGCGGAGTGCAGGACACTTCATGGATGTGAAACTGGTGACGCAAAGATTACAAAAGCATATAATCTGCCTTGTGATTATGTAATACATACAGTTGGACCGATATGGTATGGAGGTAGGGATAAGGAAGAGGAACTTTTGGCAAGCTGTTATTTTAATTCGATGAAACTTGCATTAGAGAATGGAATCAGAAAAATTGCATTTCCATCTATATCAACTGGTGTGTATGCATTTCCTGTAGAACTGGCAGCAAAGGTTGCAGTAAAGATAGTTAATAGATTCCTGCAAGATAATCCGGACAGCTTTGATTTAGTCGAGTGGGTGTTGTTTGATGCTCATACTGAGGCGGTATATGAGGCTGAGGTGGATAAGATATATGAATAATAGAAACGAAATGTCTAGTATATCTGTTGATGATTTTATTTTTGTCGATATAATATATCGTGAGAAATGAAGAAAAGGAGATTAACCAAATGGATAACAATGAAGTAGTATTATGTGACTTTGATGATAAAGTAGCATATATCATTGGTTATGTTACATACAAATGAGGTTGCAGATATTAGTGAAAGAATGATTGAGTAGAATAAATTATTAGTATTTTATTAGGAAGGTGGAATATATATGAAACAAGATACTTTAGAGGGCAAAGCAAAAACAA
>ERZ779660.1334-NODE-1334-length-12735-cov-4.783360_pt1 | contig 12735 bp, 9 predicted proteins | sample MGYA00511906_ERZ779660 | MGnify/ENA primary metagenome ERZ779660 (study PRJEB29588, sample SAMEA2156906) | human gut metagenome | biome: human gut; feature: human-associated habitat; material: faeces | place: Denmark | collected 2008/2010 ... | reverse complement strand
CTTCGGTGCCTGGCTGCTAATTTTTTTGCGAAAGGAGCAGTATCGAATGAAGCTTGTATTAGCGGAAAAGCCCTCGGTTGCCATGAGTCTCTCGAAAGTGATCGGGGCAGATCAGCGCGGGGACGGTTATATGGAGGGCAATGGCTACCTTGTCAGTTGGTGTGTGGGGCATCTGGTGGAACTTTCCCAGCCGGAAGCCTATGATGAAAAGTATGCAAAGTGGAAGTATGATGATCTTCCGATTTTGCCGGAACATTGGCAGTATCAGGTGTCCGCCAGAACGAAAAAGCAGTTCGGAATCCTGAAAAAGCTCATGCAGCGGAAAGATGTGGAGAGTCTGATCTGTGCAACCGATGCAGGGCGTGAGGGAGAACTGATTTTCCGACTGGTTTACCATCAGTGCGGCTGCAAAAAGCCGGTGGAACGGCTTTGGATTTCATCAATGGAGGACAGTGCTATCCGGGAAGGATTTCAGAAGCTCAGACCGGGAACAGAATATGATGCCTTATATGAGGCGGCTTTATGCCGGGAGCGAGCCGACTGGATTGTCGGAATCAACGCCACCCGGCTTTTTTCATGTCTGTATGGGCAGACCCTGAATGTGGGGCGCGTGATGACACCAACGCTTGCGATGGTGGTTATGCGAGATGCAGCAATCCGGGCGTTCAAGCCGGAGCCGTTCTACTCGGCAGAATTGAAATTTCGGGATTTTCAAGCGGGCGGTGAGCGAATGAAAGAAAAAGCAGAAGCAGAAAAACTGGTGGCAGAGTGCTGTCAGGCAGGAAGTGCCATCATTACCAAGGTGGAGCAGAAAGAAAAATCAGAGAAGCCCCCGGCCTTGTTTGATCTGACATCGCTTCAGAGAGAAGCAAATCGGCAGCTGGGATTCACTGCCCAGCAGACCCTGGATTACACACAGGCTCTGTACGAGAAGAAACTCGTAACCTATCCCCGTACCGACAGCCGGTATCTGACGGATGATATGGCACCGCTGGTGCCGGAACTTGTTTCTGTGATCCAGCAGAGCTTTCAGATTCAGGCGGATGTACCGGCACCGGTGAATGCAGCGCAGGTCATCAATTCTAAGAAAGTCACCGATCACCATGCCATTATCCCTACAAAAACAGCGGCAAGTTATGACATTTCCTCTCTTCCCAGTGGAGAACAGGCGATTCTTACCATGTTGACTGTGCGGCTGATTTGCGCGGTAGGCACTCCCTGCCGCTATGCAGAGACCATAGTAGAAGCCGAGTGCGCCGGTCAGAAGTTCCGCACGAAAGGCAAAACAGTCACGGATATGGGCTGGAGGCGATATGCAGGAAAGGCAGTTGAAGATGCTGAGAAGAATGCAGAGGCAGGTGAACTTCCGATACTTTCGGAAGGCATGACATTGGAACTTGCCGGTGTCGATCTGAAAGAAGGCAAGACCAGCCCACCCAAGAGGTTTACCGAAGATCTTCTGCTTTCAGCGATGGAAAGTGCCAGCTCGGATGAATTTCCGGCTGGTGTAGAGCGAAAAGGCATCGGCACACCAGCTACACGCGCTGCCATCATCGAAAAACTGGTGCAGAAAGGCTTTATCGAGCGTAGGGGTGATAAGAAAACGAAATACCTTTGCTCTACGGACAAGGGAAATGCGCTCGTGACGGTGGTGCCGGAACAGATTCAGTCTCCATCTATGACGGCAGACTGGGAGGAAAAACTGCTGAAAATAGAACACGGCGAGTATGACGGTGATGCCTTTATGGGAGAAATCAGTAGCATGGTTAGCGGACTTGTTAAAACTTACGAGGCTGTAAAAGGAGCCGATGTGCTGATGCAGCCGGAACGCAAGGTCATTGGCTCCTGTCCCGCCTGCGGCAGTGATGTCTGTGAAACGGCAAAGGGTTGGTTTTGCAGGGATAAGAACTGTAAATTTGCACTCTGGAAGGAAAACAGATTCTTTCAGACACTGGGAAAGCAGATGACAGAGGAACTGGCAAAGCAACTGGTAAATCAGGGAAAAGCACGGCTTATCCATTGCTATTCCAGGAAGTCCAATCGTTACTATGACACAACCGTTCATGTAGAGACCGGCGAGGACGGTGCAGCAGCATTTAAGCTGGAGTTTGGAGGTAAAAAATGAGCATGAAAATGATGAATGCAGCTTATCTGGTGGATAATGTCGCTCTGCTTTCCTTGCAGGAAAAGCAGGAGGGCGTGGAATTCCATTGCTTTGATATGGACAGAAAGGTGCAGATTGCCGAGGGACACATTGGCTGGGATATGTTGGATAAACAGCCGTTTCCTACTCTCGAAGAAAGCGCGAGGGTGGCAGCACTCAAGGAGATTCCCAAGCTGGACGGTCTTACCGTTGCGCCGGTAGCCCCGGAGATGCTGGAGCAGATGCGCGGCGGCAGAAAGGTTCTTTGGCAGATGAAAAAGGCTGATCCTGAACTGGAGAATGCTAAAAATATCCGGTTTATCACCAGCAGCTACGAGGATCGGTTCAAAATTCCGGATGGCAGCGCGGTGGAGATCAAGTATCCGAATCGGAAGTTTTCGGCCCGCTGCGAATATATGGACGAATATCATCTGCGCCTTGGGTATGATGTTCTGCACATCTGTCAGCTGGCAGAAATGCTGGAACGCGGTGGCGGTACATGCCGACCGGAGCCGCTGATTACGGAAGAACGCAGCGCATGGGATTTGGGAAGCAAGGGTTTTCTCGCCATTCAAACCTGTGAGGACGGTTACGACTATACCTTATATCATAAGGACTTCACGGAAATTGACGGCGGACAGATCGACAACTCGGAAATCAGCATGAATGCAGCCAGAGACCAGATTCTTTCGGATTATGGATTCGGTGGCCGCACCATGACGCGGATTGATTATGACGAACTTTGTGATCGTGCAGAGGATGCAGAAATCAGCAGACGGGAATCTGTGCTGGGTAAACTCTCGGATTTGTCTTCCAGAACGGATACGCCGGTGAAAGCTGCTAAGGCGAAGGAGGCGGAGCGATGAAATATAAGCTTACGAAGGCAGAGCAGGAAACCGTCATCAATTTTGACAATGAACTGGATACTGCCAGTATTTACACCCATGACAGCCGCCTGATTAAGAAGCTCCGGGAACTGCGAAAACAGTATCCGGAGCAGTTTATTTTGGAGCACCGGGAGCATGGGTCGGTCACTTATACGATTCCGAAACGCTGTGTTGGTATCCGACCGCCGTACAGTGAAAAGCGGCGGGAACAGCAGCGACAGGAAGCAAAGGAAAACGGCCTGCCGTTTATGGAGAAGGGAGAAATGAACGATGGCAAGAATTGAAAAATGGGATGAAGTGCATGGAAATCAGGCACCGGACGAAAGAATGATGGCATTTCTCGACAGCGCTACCGACCAGTATGCGATTTTGCAGCTTCGCCGCAGTGAGGATACGGTATATGAACGCTTTTCGTCTATGCGCGAACTGGAACGGATGGGGCTGGAACCGGATATTGACCATTATGAAGTGGTTTATACGGCTCCGCTGCTTCCCTACAAGGATCAGAATACGATGTTGGAGGAACTGTATGCGAAATTCAATGTTTCCCGCCCTGATGATTTTACTGGGCATAGTCTTTCTGTGTCTGACATCGTGGCTTTACGGCAGAATGGTGTTGTAAGCTGTCACTATGTGGATTCCATCGGCTTCCAGGAGCTGCCCGGATTTTTGAAACCGGAGAATTATCTGAAAGCCGCAGAAATGGCAATGGAAGACGATTACGGTATGATTGACGGCGTAATCAATAACGGAAAGAAGGAAGAACCGGCGGAGAAAGCATCGGTTCTGGATCAGCTGAAGGAAAAGCAGGAGGCGGTGCCGCCTGCGCCGCCTCGTAGGTGCTGCGAAGAAAAGGAGTTATAAATGCGTTTTACGGATGACGAATGGATGCTCATGATGCTTTACAGCCCTGGCACACGGACAGGGCTGATTGCAGAGCTTCAGATGATGCAGAAAAGTCTGACCGGCAGAGACAGAAACCTGCGCAGGTGGACGGCCTCGCTGCTTGCAAAACTGGCAGAGATGACGGATGCAGAATATGAGGCACTGGATTTGTATCCAGATGAATAAAGGAGAGGAGGAAAAAATAGATGATGACGAAAACGGCTTATTATATGCAGATGGCGCAGGAAGCTGCGGCACAGATCACTGGCAGCAAAGAGCAGTGGACAGCGTTTCTGACCACATCCGCACGGCTTTATAAGTATCCTTTTGCGGAGCAGCTGATGATCTATAAGCAGAGACCAGAAGCGACGGCCTGTGCAGAGTACGATCTCTGGAATGATCGGATGAACCGCTATGTGAAGCGTGGCTCCAAGGGCATTGCTCTTTTGGACATGCGCGGCGAGCAGCCGAAACTGCGGTATGTATTTGATGTGGCAGATACCGGAGAACGGAAGAATTCCCGACCGGTACAGCTCTGGAAAATGAATGCGGAGCATGAGCAGCCAATCATTCGCGCGCTGGATGTAGCATTTGATGTTCCTGCCGGTGCTGGGTCTCTGGAAAATCATATCATGGAAGCGGCAGAACGCCTTGCAAGGGATTACTGGGAGGAAAATCGCAGGCAGATCAGTGACATCGTTGCAGATTCCTATCTGGAAGGATATGATGAACTCAACATCGGAGCTTCCTTTAAGAGAGCTGCCGCTGTCAGCATCGCATATTCCGTCTTTACCCGGACGGTGGGCAATGCAGATGACTATTTTGAGCACGAGGATTTTCTGGACATCTTTGATTTTAATACGCAGGCTGCCGCCAATGTGCTGGGAACTGCGGTCAGCGAAATGTCCAGCCAGATCTTCCGGGAAATTGAACGCACGATCCGAACCTATGAAAGAGATAAGCAGGCAGAAAGGAGCCAAAACTATGATGGAGCTGAATTACACGAAGAACGGCGATTACCTGATTCCGGACATCCAGTTGTCGGTGCAGGAACAGAAGCCCCTGGGCAAGTACGGGAGGATGCGCAGAGCGTTCCTGCAGGAGAACAACACGCTGCTGTACAATCACCTGATCCTGACCGAGAAGCTGTATCCGCACCTGTGGGAGATTCAGGAGACCGCGACCGCACGGATGGAGCAGATGATGGCGGAGCTTCTGAAAGCGAATCCGGCACCGGACAAGAAATCGAACCAAATGGCCTGGGTGCAGCACATGAACATGCTGAAAGCGCAGGTAGAGGAAGTCATTCTGACGGAACTTATCAACAGTTAAACTTTATGAGCCTGTTTCAGTCCGAAGCAGAGCAGATTCAGAAAATTGATGCGGCGGCAGAAAATGCAGCCAGAGAAGCGGAGAGCGAAAAGCCCTCCGCTTTTGTCATTTCTGAGGATGAAATCGACCGGATGCTGCGGACAGGCTCCAATTTTGAAGGCGGAAAGATCCGTATTTATGCGCTGTATCAGCAGCAAGGGGACGCAAAAGAACGAGCTGCATTCTTGAAAGCGGAATACGGTCTTGGTGGCCACAGCTATACCTTTATGGATGGCAGTCGCGGTTTTGCCGATTATAACGGAAGAGGTATTCTGCTTCGCAATTATGACCATGACCGGGAAGTGCGACTCACATGGTCGGCGGTGGATAAGCGGTTAGACCGGCTTGTGGAAAATGATCAGTACCTGACCGCGCTGGAAATGGAAGAGTATCGGAAGCTGGAGCAGGAATACGGCGCGCCGCTTCCCATGCCGACTGCCGCCCATGTGTTTCCGCCAACGCCACCGGAACGCTACGATACCGGAAATGAGCATGTGGACAACATGCTGAATACGGCTGCGGATGTATATGCCCGGAGTGAACTGGCGGCACCACAGCGGTTTACCGTGATGGAGACAGACGATGGTTATGCGGTCTGGGATGATATTCAGGACGGCATTCATGTGGAGCCGGATGGTGTCAGCGAAGAGTTTACCAGCGAATGGGAGGCAGAGACCTACCGCCAGCAGTTGATTGAAAAAGTTCAGGAACGGGAAGCAAAAGACTGGCTCTATGTTGAACAGAGCAAGCAGAATTTGCAGCAGGACATTCCATTCCCAGATGTGGAATCCGAAGAAGTACAGGAATCGGCTCACGCAGAGACAGATCCTCTGGTACTGGAAATGCAGGAACACGCCAGCGAACTTTCCAGAGAGTCTGGCTATGCACCGGATGAACGGTTTGTGGTCACAATGACCGGCGAGAACTTTCCGGATTCTAAAGATGCGTTTGCCATCTGGGATTATGTCAAAGAAGAGTATTACGGATATTCAGACGGAAAAGTACAGACATTTGCCGATTATGTGAGTGCGTCCGAGACGTTGCAGGAGATTCGCGGCAGGAACATGGAGGCTGAAAAAGAGCCTGCAACTGTGCAGCCAGAACCGGCAGCTCCGGTGCAGTCGGATTATCGCGTTGGCGATACGCTGTATCTGGACGGAAAGGCATTTACGATTGAAAAAGTCGGGCTTTTCGATGTGGAGCTTCGGGACCCGGATTCCGTGTATCCGATCTTCCGCTCAGAAAGTAAGGAAAATCTGGCAAGACTTTTGGGGCATGAGGAAAATGTTCACCTGCACAATCTGGTGGTTGATCTGAATCCTGGAAAAGAAGAAGCGTTCCGGGCAGCGCATGAAGCAAAACATGCGGAGAACTACCGCATCAACAGCTTTCACCTCGGCGAAGGCAATCCTAAACAGAAATTCCGTGCCAACATGGATGCCATCTATACGCTGAAAGCCTTGGAAAACCAGCACAGGGATGCGACACCGGAGGAACAGGAAACACTGGCCAATTATGTCGGCTGGGGCGGGCTGGCAGATGCCTTTGACGCAGAGAAAGCTGCCTGGACAGGCGAATATAAGGAACTGAAAGCAGCTCTTACGGAAGAAGAATATGCCGCAGCCAGGGCTTCGACTCTGAATGCGCATTACACCAGCCCTACCGTGATCCGTGCAATCTATGAGGCATTGGACGGTATGGGATTTGAGAAAGGCAATATTCTGGAACCGTCGATGGGTGTCGGCAACTTCTTCGGTATGCTGCCGGATTCCATGCTGGGAAGCAGACTGTATGGTGTGGAACTGGATTCCATCACCGGGCGTATTGCGCAGAAGCTGTATCCGCAGGCAGAAATCAAGGTGGCAGGCTTTGAAACCACCGACCGCCGCGACTTCTATGATCTGGCCGTGGGCAATGTGCCCTTTGGCAACTACCGTGTCAGCGATAAGCCCTATGATAAACTCGGATTTTCTATCCACAACTATTTCTTTGCCAAGGCACTGGATCAGGTTCGTCCCGGTGGCATCGTGGCCTTTGTTACCAGCCGCTACACGATGGATTCCAAGAATCCGGACGCGCGAAAGTATCTGGCGCAACGGGCAGAACTGCTGGGAGCCATTCGACTTCCTAACAACGCATTCCGTGCCAATGCCGGTACAGATGTAGTGTCGGATATCATTTTTCTGCAAAAGAGAGACCATCCAATTGATATCGAACCGGATTGGGTGCATCTGGGGCTGACATCGGAGGGTATTACCCTCAACAGCTATTTTGTTGACCACCCGGAAATGGTGCTGGGTGAGATTACAACAGAAAGTACCCAGTACGGCAAGGAAGAATGTACGGTCATTCCGATTCCGGATGAGGATCTGGGAGACCAGCTGCATGAGGCTGTGCAGCATATCGGCGGTCACTATGAAGCGCAGGAGCTGGCACCGGAGGAAGAACTGTCCTTGCAGGGCGAAACCATTCCGGCAGACCCCAATGTAAAGAACTTCTCCTATGCGGTGGTGGATGGGGATGTCTACTTCCGTGAGAACAGCATCATGCGAAAGGCTGACCTTTCTGCGACAGCCACCGGCAGGATCAAGGGCATGGTGGAGCTTCGTACCATTGTGCAGGAACTGATCGACTATCAGCTGAACGATTATCCGGAGGACGCGATTGCCCAGAAACAGCGGGAACTGAATGTAGCCTATGACCGATTCGCCGATCAGTATGGGCTTATCAACTCCCGTGCGAATGCACAGGCTTTTTCAGAAGATTCGTCTTATTATCTGCTCTGCTCTCTGGAAAATGTAGATGAAAACGGCAGGCTGGAATCCAAGGCGGATATGTTCACCAAACGGACGATTCGACCGGAACGGGCTGTTACCAGCGTAGATACTCCGGCAGAGGCTCTGGCAATCTCCATCGGAGAGCGCGGCAAAGTGGATTTGCCCTATATGTCGGAACTTTTAGGTACACCGGGAGAATTTGAAAAAATCCAGCAGGAACTGCATGGTGTCATTTTCAAAGACCCGATGACGCAGGGCGGCGAGGAAACCGGCTGGGTGACGGCTGATGAATATCTGTCCGGCAATGTCCGGGAAAAACTCCGCGTGGCAGAACTGGCTGCGGCTTCTGACCCTGCCTTTGCGGTAAACGCGGAATATTTGAAGAAAGCACAGCCGAAAGACCTGGATGCGTCGGAGATTGATGTGCGCCTTGGTGCCACATGGGTCAATCGGGATTATATCCAGCAGTTTATGGAAGAAACCTTTGAACCGCCGTTCTATCTGCGCAGAAATATTGAAGTGAAATTCTCTCCCATGACGGCAGAGTGGCAGATCACCGGCAAGAGTACACCGAGCCGGAATGATGTTCATGCCTATATGACCTACGGCACCAGCCGTGCCAATGCCTACCGAATTCTGGAGGATACGCTGAATCTGCGGGATATTCGTATTTACGATACCGTGGAGGATGCAGACGGCAAGCAGAAGCGGGTTCTGAATAAAAAGGAGACCACCCTCGCCCAGCAGAAACAGCAGGCCATTAAGGATGCGTTCCAGAACTGGGTGTGGAAAGACCCTTATCGCCGCGCGGAACTTGTGGAAAAGTATAACGAGCTGTTCAACAGCACTCGTCCCCGTGAGTATGATGGTTCTCATATCCGCTTTGGCGGCATGAATCCGGAAATCCGGCTGCGGGAACACCAGCAGAATGCCATTGCTCATGTGCTGTACGGCGGCAATACGCTGCTGGCCCACGAGGTAGGTGCCGGCAAGACCTTCGAGATGGCAGCTTCTGCTATGGAGGCAAAACGGCTGGGACTGTGCCAGAAATCCATGTTTGTCGTTCCGAATCATTTGACCCTTCAGTGGGCAAACGAGTTCCTGCGCTTGTATCCGAGTGCAAAACTGTTGGTGGCAAGTAAAAAGGACTTTGAAACCGCCCGCAGAAAGAAGTTCTGCGCACGAATTGCTACTGGTGATTACGATGCAGTCATCATCGGGCATTCCCAGTTTGAGAAAATTCCGGTGTCCGCAGAACGGCAGGAGCGGATTTTGACTGCCCAGATTGATGAAATCGAAAACGCCATTGCTGAGATGAAATCCCAGAATGGCGAACGTTTCTCCATCAAACAGATGGAAAAGACCCGGAAAGGATTGGAGGCGAGATTGGAGAAACTTCGGGCAACCGACCGAAAGGACGATGTGATTACCTTTGAGCAGCTGGGCGTAGACCGGCTGTTTGTAGACGAGGCACACGCGTTTAAGAACCTGTTCCTCTACACAAAAATGCGCAATGTCGCAGGTTTGTCCACATCGGAAGCGCAGAAATCTTCGGATATGTTTATGAAGTGCCAGTATATGGACGAGTTGACAGGCGGGCGCGGCATCATTTTTGCGACCGGCACCCCGGTCAGCAACAGCATGACGGAGCTTTACACCATGATGCGGTATCTCCAGTACGGCACATTGCAGCAGAAAGGGCTGACCCATTTCGACAGCTGGGCTTCTACCTTTGGTGAGACCACCACAGCCATTGAGCTGGCACCGGAAGGAACCGGATACCGGGCAAGAACAAGATTTGCAAAATTCTTCAACCTGCCGGAGCTGATGAATATGTTCAAGGAAGTGGCAGATATCAAGACTTCCGATCAGCTGCATCTGCCGGTGCCGGAGGCAAAATTTGAAACCGTGGTGGTGCAGCCTTCGGAGCATCAGCAGGCGATGGTGGCGGAGCTTTCGGAACGGGCGGCGGCTGTGCATTCCGGTGTGGTAGACCCGTCGGTCGATAACATGCTGAAAATCACATCGGATGGCAGAAAGCTGGGACTGGATCAGCGATTGATGAATCCGCTCCTGCCGGATGACCCAAATAGCAAGCTCAACGCCTGTGTGCGGAATGTGCTTCGGATTTATGAGGAAGGACAGTCGGATAAGCTGACCCAGTTGCTGTTCTGCGACCTCAGCACGCCGAAGAACGATGGAACCTTCAATGTCTATGAGGATATCCGCGCCAAACTAATTCAGTCCGGTGTGCCGGAAGAAGAAATCGCATTTATTCATGATGCCGATACTGAGGCAAAAAAGAAAGATTTGTTTGCCAAAGTGCGTACCGGACAGGTACGGGTATTGTTAGGTTCGACACAGAAGATGGGTGCAGGCACGAACGTGCAGGACAGGCTGGTGGCCGTGCATCATCTGGATGTGGGCTGGCGGCCTGCGGACATGACCCAGCGAAATGGTCGTATCATCCGTCAGGGAAACCGAAACAAAGAAGTGCAGGTTTATCAGTATGTGACGGAAGGAACTTTTGATGCCTACCTTTATCAGACACTGGAGAATAAGCAGAAGTTCATCAGCCAGATCATGACCAGCAAATCTCCGGTACGTTCCTGTGATGATGTAGATGAGCAGGCTCTTTCCTATGCGGAGATCAAGGCACTTTGTGCAGGAGACCCGCAGATCAAGGAGAAAATGGACTTGGATGTAGATGTTGCAAGGCTGAAAGTATTGAAGGCAGACCATCAGAGCCAGCAGTACCGATTGGAGGATAAGCTGATGAAATATTTCCCTGCGGAGATTGAGAAAACGCAGGGGTTCATCAAGGGCTTTCAGTCGGATATTCGGACGGTGGCGGCACATCCGCTGCCGGAAGAAGGGTTCTGCGGCATGGAGGTGAATGGCACATGCTTTACTGAAAAAGCCGAGGCCGGTGAAGCAATTCTTGCGGTCTGTAAAGCCAATCAGAGTTTGGAGCCGGTGCCGCTTGGCAGTTACCGTGGTTTCAAGATGGAGCTGGCATTTGACAGCTTCCAGAAAGAGTATCAGGTGCTGCTGAAAGGTGAGATGACCCACCGGGTACCCATCGGCACCAGTGCTGCGGGCAATATCCAGCGTTTGGATAATGCTCTTGCCGGGATTCCTGCAAGGCTGGAGAAGGCGGAACAGCAGCTGGACAGTCTTAGAAGCCAGCAGGCAGCAGCGCAGGCCGAGCTTGGAAAACCGTTTCCCCAGGAGGCAGAACTGGCAGAAAAGAGTGCAAGACTGGCAGAACTGGATGCACTGCTGAATATGGATGACCGTGGAAAGGATGATCCAGACCGTGAAAAAACAACGGAAAAACCGTCTGTCCTGGCAGAACTGCGTGACCGTGCAGGGCGCATTCCGCCGATGACACATCGAAATGATGAGGAGGTGGCACTATGAGTGTTCGGAAACACTGGATCAATGTCCGGGTAAACCCGGAAGAGCTGGCGAGGATTCGTGAAAAGCAGAAAGAATTGGGGATTCGGAATACCGGTGCCTATATGAGAAAAATGGCGATGGACGGGTACTGCGTAAATCTTGATTTGTCGGATGTGGCGCAGGTATCCACACTTCTTCGCCGATGCAGCAACAACCTGAACCAGTACGCAAAACGCGCCAATGAATCTGGAAGCATCTATGCGGAGGATATCCGGGATTTGCAGAAGCGACTGGATGAACTCTGGGAGATGCAAAAGCTGATCTTAAAGAGGCTTTCTGGTATTCGATGACGGCGCAAACGTGCGGAATTTCTATTGCACATGGCACAGATGAAACTGTCTGTGCCGTTACATATTTTTTGGTCTACCTGTTGACATCGTGGTGTTTGGCAAGCAGGTACGATAAAATGAAGATGAAAAGAAAAACGAAGGGGTGAAATCCATGAAGATCGTATGTTTTTTGTTGAAGCTGGTGCTGAAAATCCTGTTGCTGCCGGTTGCGTTTCTGCTGCGATTTCTATGCTTTATCTGGAATCTGCTGATGCAGCTATCCCTGTGGGTGCTTTCGCCGGTTATGCTGTTCGTTCTTGGCTGCGGCATCTATTCGGTGGTTCGGGCGAGCTGGACGGATGTGTTCCTGCTGACCCTGATTGAGATGGGGTTGTTCGCAGCTGCGGTTGGTGCGGGTGGCATTATGGAACTGATGGAGCGGCTATGTGAGCGTGTAGAGGATGTTTTGACAATTTGAGTTCAGGAGGGATTTGATGGAGATTCAGTTTATGAAAGATTATTATGATTTACGATACGAGGAAACAGATGGAGAGAATCATTTTGTGGATGAGACTGCTTATCAGGAAAAACAGTCTGAGCAATCGAAGATGGAAGACCAGCTGATGGAAATGGTGGGCGGCAGCGAATCTAATGTGTGGAAGCTATACGAAAGCATCATGTGCATCTATTTCGACATGGAAGAAATCATCAAGCAGGCCGTTTATTTGCAGGGAGCTTATGATCGGGAACGGATGTTAAAATGAGAATAGTGAATTGGTAAGAGCTGCCTTCGGGTAGCTCTTTTTAGATGGAGGAATATGAAAAATGGCGGCTACAAGACTAATTGCGCTGCATATCAATAAAGGAAAGACGGTAGCGCAGTGTCTGGCTGACCGTACTGATTATTCTGAGAATGCAGCAAAGACGGAAGATGGAAAATA
>ERZ779660.1306-NODE-1306-length-12941-cov-2.896554_pt1 | contig 12941 bp, 8 predicted proteins | sample MGYA00511906_ERZ779660 | MGnify/ENA primary metagenome ERZ779660 (study PRJEB29588, sample SAMEA2156906) | human gut metagenome | biome: human gut; feature: human-associated habitat; material: faeces | place: Denmark | collected 2008/2010 ... | reverse complement strand
TACACCGCCACGAACAGCAGTCCCGGTGGGATCAGCTGCCAGTAGGTGGCGGGATGGACGAACACCGCCAGCAGCACCGCCACGGTGGTGGGCAGCACCATGGCCGGCAGCAGATGGCTGATGTGCCGCCAGAAGCCGGGGATGTTCAGGCCGATGTGCTTGTAGTAGTAGCGGTTCATCAGGAACACGTTGCCCACCAGCGTGGCGACCGCCGTGCCGATGGCCGCGCCCAGCCCCTGCCACTTCATGCAAAGAGGGATGGAGATCACGATGTTGCCGACCAGTACGCCCAGATAGACCAGCGAACGGTATTTGTGCATATTCTTGGCACGCTGTATCTCGATGCCCACGGTCTGTATGTTGGTCCACAGGCAGGCGAAGAACAGCAGCAGCGCGGTCCAATAGTCGATGCGGAACTGCTCGCCGCCGCCCCACAGCACCACGAAGGACTGGCCGATGGCCACGAAGCCCAGGAATATGCCGCCCAGCAGGATAAACTGCAGCCGCCCTACCTTGGTAAACAGGGCGTCCAGCGTCCGCATGGGGGCGTTCTCCGCCACCAGACGGTGGACGCGGGGCGTCATCACGTTGGAGATGGCGTTGCCGAACAGCAGGAAATAGTTGTTCAGCTGCGAGGCGATGACGTAGACCGTCACCGCGGCGGAGCCGTGGAACCACGTCAGCAGCTGCCGGTCGATGGACCAGTTGATGTTGTCCACCACAATGCCGATGAACACATACAGCGTAAAGCCGAACATCTCACGCAGCAGCGCGAAGTCGTAGTGCCGGAAGGCAAAGGGCATTTTCAGCCGTGTCAGGCAGTAGGTGATGTTGATCACGCCGCTGAGCACCGTGAAGATCAGCGAGACGATGGTCAGCGTCACGGACCGGTAGCCTATCAGCAGCAGGGGGATCATAATGAGGGGGTTCAGCACCTGCTTGCCCATGGCTACGATCTTCTGGAACAGATACCTCTCGTTGATGGTCACATGGCTCTCGAACACGCTGATGGGGAACGTCAGCGCAGCATTGACCGCCATGATACGCAGCAGCCGCTGGGCAAGGTCGATCTCCTCCGCTGTCAGCTTCTTGCCGAACACCACATCGCAGTAGGACAGCCCGAAGCCGATGGCCAGCACCAGCGCACCCAGGATGAGGTACGTTATCAGGAACATACCGTTCAGCTTGGCGCAGCCCTTCTTGTCGCCGGCGGCACGGAAGCGGGAGTAATACCGCACATAGGCGCTGCCCAGGCCGAAGCTCAGTAAATTCAGATAGGAGATGATCGGCAGCACCGCCTGGTACACGCCGAACTCGCTGTCGCCCAGCTGTCGGAGCATGATGGGCGTGTAGACCAGCGAGATAACGGTGCTCAGCGCCATGGACACATAGCTCAGCGCGGCGCCTGCCCGTATTTGGTTCACTTGCAACGCCGCACTTCCTTTCGTCGATAGCATAGCACTTTATTATAGCCTAAAAGTACGTGTATGTAAAGTCGAACGCCGGTAAAAAGTGGTTTTCTTTCCTGCCCGTATCTGGTACAATGGGACAAACGAAGGGAGGGTGCGCCATGGCCAATAAAAAGCTGAAGCTGCTGTATCTGGCGCGGTATCTGCGGGAGGAAACAGACGAGCGCCACCCCAGGACCGTTCAGGATATCATCGCTTATTTGGAACGCCAGGGTATTTCCGCCGAGCGCAAAAGCATCTATGACGACCTGGAGCTGCTGGAGCTGTACGGCATGGATGTGCAGGCTGTCCGGGGCAAGACCTACGGCTATTTTCTTGGCGAACGGGAGTTCCAGCTGCCGGAGCTGAAGCTGCTCATTGATGTGGTACAGGCGTCGCCCTTTCTCACACAGAGCAAGAGCATGGAGCTTATCGCCAAGCTGGAGCAGCTCACCAGCCGCCCCAATGCCCGCCAGCTGCGCCGTCAGGTCTATGTCATGGACCGGGTCCGTACCCACAATGAGAAGCTCTATTACGCCATCGACGGTCTGAATACCGCCATCAACGATGACCGCAAGGTCACGTTTCGTTACTTCGACTGGACACCTGATGGCGGCAAGGCCTACCGCCGCGGCGGCACGCCCTATGAGACGAACCCGGTGGCCCTCTGCGTGGATAAGCATTACTATCTGGTGGCTTATGACCCGGCCATTCAGGACTATCGCCACTACCGTGTGGACCGTATGGAGTCCCTGACCGTTACCGACGCACCCCGCGATCCGCTGCCGGAGCAGTTCGACCTGGGTAAATACGTCAAAACGATTTTCGATATGTACAATGGCCGCACCGAAACGGTGCAGCTGCGCTTTGACCGGGCCCTCATCAATGTAGTCATGGACCGCTTCGGCGCTGATGCGCATATCCGCCCAGATGGAGACCGTATCGCAGTTACCGCCCCGGTGGAGGTAGGTCCCACATTTTACGGCTGGCTGTTCCAGTTCGGCGGTCAGGCCGAGCTTCTTGCGCCCGACCATGTGCGCCGTGATTTCACCGAACACTGCCGGCAGGCACTGGATAGGTATCGCGGCGATAATGCGCCGAACAGTTGACCATAATTTTTGTTATCGTAAACCAAAGCCGCCCATCAGGGCGGCTTTAACTATATAATGAAAAAGCTCCCGGGACGCGGAGATATCCGCCTCCCGGGAGCCCTCCCTGTCGTGCAAAGCGCACCCCACGCTTCGCATCCCCCTCAGTAAATGGCTTTACCACAGATAAAAATAGCACAACACGCTCGTTTTTTCAAGAGGAAATTCTGCTTTTTTTTAAATAATTTTTCTGGCGCAGGAATTGTTTTCCATCTATTTCCAAACATTTTTCCAAAAATTACCACGAAACTCCATGGATAAAAGCTTTCACCGGCGGCGGAACCGCCACCACCCAAAGCCGCCCTCCGGGCGGCTTTGGCGCGATTTGATAATCGCCCATTCGACCAGCGCACCAACTCCTACCCTCGCACCGTATCAGCGGCAGCGTCACAAGAGGTACAAGCAGTCCCCGGAACCGACAACGTTACCCACTGCACTCTATTCGCGAGTATGCGCCACTGAATTTGTACGCTCCATAGCGCGCCAAGGGATCCTTAGACCGTAGGTCTAAGTGGTTTTCTTTGGTAACTTTTTTTTGACAACAAAAGAAAGTCACTCGCCGCCGGGGCGGCGAAGCTCCTTTTACGCACAAAACGCAGACAAAGCTTTCACCGAGTAAATTGTAACCGATGATTTCTTTGCACTGGAAGGCTCGGCAGTACCTCAGAGAGAAGAAATCGAGCGACTCGGCGGACGGGTTTATATTGTGCCGAAGTACACGCATCTTTCGGCATATGAGAAGGAAATCATTCGGCTTTTTAAGCAAAACCAATATAAAATAGTTCACTCCCATATGAATACACTTAGTGTTTTTTCATTGTGGGGGGCCAAAAAAGCAGGCATTCCGAACAGGATTGCGCACAACCACTCGACAGCCGGTAAAGGAGAGACAAAGAAGAACATTATTAAATATGCGCTCCGACCGTTTGCTAAAATCTATCCAACAAAGTTGTGCGCTTGCTCACAATATGCAGGTGAATGGCTTTATGGAAAAAACACAGAGTTTCAGGTGTTCAACAACGCAATCGATTTGAGCCGTTATTCCTACGACCCGCAGAAAGCTGCTACTGTGCGAAAAGAATTAGGGTTGGAAGACAAGCTCGTTGTTGGTCATATCGGTAGATTTTGTTACCAGAAAAATCATGACTTCCTGATCGACATTTTCAACGAAATCCACAAGCAACGCCAAGAGGCCGTTCTACTTCTGATTGGAGAAGGTGAACTGGAACAGGACATCCGTAACAAAGTCAAGAAACTAGGTTTAACGGATAGTGTCCGCTTCATGGGCAAGCAAAAGGACACAAGTAAATTTTATCAAGCCATGAATTGCTTTGTTCTGCCTTCCCGATATGAAGGGCTTCCGGTCGTTGGTGTAGAAGCACAGGCGGCAGGAGTACCTTGCGTCATGGCTGATGTGGTAACACCGGAAACAAAAATTCTTGAGTCAACGGCATTCGTTTCACCTGAAGAATCTGCAGTGAATTGGGCGATGGCTGTCTTAGAGAGTACATCTCATTATCAGAAAAAAGACACAAGTGCGGAAATGCGAAAAGCAGGTTTTGATATTGTTACTGAAGCAGAAAAATTAGAAAGATTCTACTACAAACTGCTTTGATCTATGTAATAGGCAGGAGAAAATAAATGGATTCAAAAATCAAAGTTGCAGAATTTATATCACGCCTTGAATTCGGTGGAGCAGAAGCTATGTTGCTGAACTATACAACCCACTTTCAGCATCCGGAGCAGTTTGACCTTCACATTATCACGCAGGACATCAACGATGACGACTGCATCCGTCAATTTGAAGATGCAGGCTATACCGTTCATATTGTAACACATAAACGTAAGAGCATCGCCAAAAATGTCGGAGAGGTTTATCAAGTGCTGAAGCAAGAGCACTTTGACATTGCTCACAGTCACATGACACTGACAAATTTTTATGTTTTGCTCCTTGCAAAGATGCTTGGTGTCCGGGTACGCATTTCTCATGCGCACAGTGCCTTCCGAGAGGATAACTTAAAAGCAAAACTGGCATTTCCAATTTTGAAAAGTCTGAATCGTCTTGCAGCTAACGTTTGGATGGCGTGTGGATATGATGCCGGCGTGTTTTTGTACGGAACGGATGCAGTAGACCATCAAAAGGTTTATATGATGCGCAATGCAATCGATTTGCAGCGGTTTCAAAGGAACGATAAAACACGTCAGATGATACGCGAAAAGTATGCAATAGGTGATGCTTTGTGTGTTGGTCATGTTGGTCGATTTTGCACACCGAAAAATCACTCGTTTGTTTTAGAGATTTTTAATGCTGTAAGAAAAATCACGCCTGCATCAAAGTTTTTGCTGGTAGGAGACGGTGAACTGCGAGGTGAAGTCCTTGCGAAAATAAAGGAACTGCATCTGGAAAATTCTGTTGTGCTCACAGGTAATGTTACAAATACGAATGAATTATATCAGGCAATGGACGCTTTTATTTTACCATCTCTTTATGAAGGGCTTCCGGTGGTATCAATTGAAGCACAAGCAGCAAATTTGCCGTGCCTGATTTCGGAAAATGTGGATCATCGCTGTGCCATGACATCCAATGTACATTTCCTTTCTATCCAGAAATCAGCGGATGAATGGGCAAAAGAAATCCTGAAGTATGCTGCACAGCCACACAGCGATGATAGTATCGAGGCGTTGACCAAAGCTGGTTACAACATTGAAACCGAAGCACGAAAGCTGGAAGAACTTTATAAAAACTCAATTAACAAACAGGAGTAACGCTATCATGAAAGTTTTATATATCGTAAAGACACAGCTGCATTATTATCCCCCCTGCATTTCGCAGATTCGTATGCTGAAAGACCTTGGCTATGATGTGGAAGTGCTATATGGAACATCGAATGAGAGTGCATTAAAGCTTCTTGCAAAAGAGAATATTCCCTGCCACAAAGTTGCTGAGATCAAAGATGTGGCAAGTTCTAAAATTGAAAAATTGCAGGATTGGTATAAATTCCGCTGCGGAGTGTTGAATGCTTTGAAACAGTACCCGGAAGATACAGTGCTCTGGTTTGGAACGGCAGAAAGCGCACTCCCTATGAAGGGTGTATTGAACGGAAAGAAGTACGTGCTCTCTCTGCTGGAACTTCTGGATGACTGCCCGCAGAAAGTAAGACTGCTGAAAAATCTTGCACAGAACGCAGCCGCCGTGACGGTTTGTGAGGAAACTCGCGGCTATATCATGCGTTCGTGGTGGAGTCTTCCGGAAGTGCCGTATGTATTCCCGAACAAGCCTTACAACCAGATTACTGACCGCTGTCACGAACCTTCGATTCCTGAAACAAAAGCAGTCGTTGAACGAATCAAAGACAAAAAAGTTGTTCTGTATCAGGGGATTTTGCAGAACACGGACGAGATTTTGGAAGTCGCTAAGGCGTTGCAAACGATGGATGCCGGGTATACTCTGCTGCTGATGGGAATTGATAAGTACCATAGCGTAGACAAAATCAAAGCAATTTATAGCAATGTGGAATATGTCAGCTATATTCCAGCACCGTATCATCTGGAAATTACCAGCTATGCACATATTGGCATAGTTTTTTATCGTAATGATTCTTTAAATAAAGTGTTCTGTGCACCGAATAAAATTTACGAATATTCTGGCTTTGGCATCCCGATGCTGGCAAATGACATTCCGGGTCTGAAAAACACGGTCGGCAATGCTGGTGCGGCTGAATGCATGGAGCTGAAGTCAAATAATATCATTCACGCGATTCAGAAAATTGAAGCAGATTATGACACCTATTCTGAAAACGCAAAAAAATTCTTTGCTGGAACAGATAATCTAAAGACTATGAAAAAATTGATGGGAAAGATTGAAAAATAATATGAACTTCTTTTTTGATTGTTTTTTGATTTTAACCACAACAGGGATTGTTCTGTTGGCGTATAAGCGTGTTGTATTCCGAGAGAATTGTTCTGTGGCAAACTATGTGATTATTGTTCTTTATGTGTTCTGCGTTCTTCCTATCATTTTGAACTATATGGTTGGACTACCACAGTATATAACAGCTTATTGGTATAAACCATTTATTGAACCCATGCACAATGAACAGGTTAGTATAATATATGATTTGTATATTATGCTGTGCATTATCTTCCTTTATATATTTTGTGGAAGAAAAAAGAGGAGAATAATTTTAGCACCATATAACTCGTTGACTTCAATTCTGTGTGACAACAGAGTCATTTCAATTATTTTGATTTTCCTCCCTATCATTTATATCGCGTTAACAGGCTCATGGAAATATTATGCGGTTTACGCCGTTTCGAGTGCAAGAGGATTAACGGAATCAAACAAAATGGCTCTTATGACACCATGTATGTTAATAAGTATGGTTGTTTACTTTGGCACAGTCTTTAAAGAAAAGCTTACCGTCATAAAAATTATTCTAACGCTTTTTTACTCGGTGGCAATTGTCTGGATATCGGGAAAACGTTTTATGCTCGCCAATATTTTGCTTTTATTTATATTCTATACAGTAAACTTGGACATCAGTGTCGAAGGTCGAAAGAAAATATACAAAGCATTACCAATATTAGGAATTGTATTGATTGGCTTCTCTATCTTTTATTTGGCAGTAATCAGACCAATGGCGGAAACATCATCATCGAGTATCTACGATATGCTACGAGTTGATTTCGGGCGGGATGATGTTATCAAGTATGTGATCAACAAGGAAATCATTCGCGGTGAGCGTATTTTGGAGTATCGTGGAGAGACATTTTTAAGTTTGATTGGTGCTTTTATACCGCGAAAAATGTGGCCCAGCAAACCATATCCACATTACATGTATTTGACCGGTTCTATATTGAATTTGAGTATTCACAATCTGCCAGCGGGGACAACGCCATCTCTATTGGAAATGACAATTTGCAATTTTGGCTTTTGGGGATTTGCAGTTGGAATTATTTTTCTGGTTTGGATTTGCAATATGATTGATCGGTCAAAGGATATCGACACGAAGGCTATTGGACTTATCTTGGCGATGGTTCTTTTAACGCAAAGTATGGATGTCTACCTTATTCTGATTGTTATACTCGTTGCTATCAGCCTTATGGTTCAACTTTTCAAAGGTCGAAAGGTACGCATTGTTATACATCGTTAACAAGAAAGAGCGACTATATGCTGAATTGTAAAAAAGAAAATTGTACGGGCTGCGGAGTATGCGCTTATAGCTGCCCAAAGAGCGCAATCAATATGGTAGAGTCTGTTGAAGGCTTTCTCTACCCTAAAGTAGATAGGTCATTATGTGTAGATTGCAACCTGTGCAATAAGGTTTGTCCTTCGCTAAAAAAGCCTTCGATTGGCGATTTTGCTGACTGTTATGCTGTTCAATTGATAAATAAAACTACGTTACGGCACTGTGCCTCAGGCGGAGCGTTTTATGGAATTGCACAAACTGTGCTGGAGCAGAATGGTGCGATTTTTGGTGTAGTGGATTTTGGAACAGAATTACGATATCAAAAAGCTACCTCGCTTAAAGAACTTGATGAACTGACAGGATCAAAATATTTTCAGTGCGCTATTTCAGAAAAAGCGTATGGTGAAATCATAGAGAGTACACAAAAAGGACTCACATTGGTCTCGGGTACGCCGTGTATGGTAGCTGCAATCCGGAATCTGCAGAGAATAAACCGTAAAAACCTGCTTACGTTTGAGATTTTGTGTCAAGGTGTTCCAAGTAAAACCGTTATCGAAAAATTTTATTCGGAAATGGCTGCAAAATATGGCTCACCTGTTCAAAACCATGTTTTTCGTTCAAAAGACCGCTATATTGGTCGGAATTATCTGAACCGCTATGAATTCAAGAATGGCAAGGTAGTGTATCTGATTGGTGAGGAAGATCCGCTGTCGCTGTCTTTCCAACGACAGATTTTTTTGAGGGAATCCTGTTACAGCTGTCAGTATGCAAATGAGGCACGGACAGCTGATTTTACAGCAGGCGATTTATGGAAAACTGATGTTAACGGGCTGGACATAGAGCGTGGGTGTTCGGTTTTGCTCTGTAATACCTCGAAAGCTAAATGTTTTTTGGACGAAACAAAAGTCTTTTTGATTGGAAAAATCAATTTCAAAACAGCGTTGGAACACAATATTCCATATCATCATCCCGTCAAACGTCCTAAATGCAGAGACTGGAGCTACAAGCTGTTGTGCAGCGGGATTCCACCCAAAACAGTTACAATTCTCTGCTGTTGGAAATATTATATCAAACGGCTTTTTACAGGAAAAAGAAAATGAAAAAAGTTGGAATTATTACATACCATTTCGCGCAGAACTACGGTGCGGTACTTCAGTGCTATGCGTTGCAGACATACTTATCCCAGCAAGGATATGCAGTCACGGTTTTTGATTTTGTCAGTGAAAAGCAGCAGAAAAACAATGACGTTGTAAAGCATGGAGCCTCTGTCAAAACTGCGGTTGCAAATATCTGTCTGCTTCCGTTTACGCACAGTATCCGAAAAAAGCATGCCCGATTTGTAGACTTCTGCCAAAAGAATCTTCATTTGACTCCGCATTTTTCTACCGTGGAATCGTTGGAGCAATATATTGAAGAAAATGGATATGACGTGGTTATTTCTGGTAGTGATCAAGTGCTGAACCCTAACATCAATGATTTTGAGATAGCTTTTCTGTATCCATTCAAAACTAAAGCAAAAAAAATCGCGTACGCGGCTAGTACTGGTAATGCCTCGCCAGATGATATCCAAAAGATTCAATGCTATCTGGATGACTTTTCAAAAATCTCAATTCGAGAACAAAAAGACCTTGGAAAGTTTGATGCAGAAACGGCGGCACGGTTGTCCGTCGTATGCGACCCTGTTATGTTGCTGCGGGCAGATACTTGGAACAATATGTTGGAGCAACCATCTGGAAAGCCGTATCTGATTTGCTACTTCCTCCATAAGAAACTGTTCCGTGAAGAATTTGCGATTGCGCAAAAAATTGCAAAAGGTCGCGGCTTAGAGCTGAAAGTAATCAATGCAAGATTTGGTCCTAACAGCTTTCGTAAAGGAACGGTTTTTGATGCTGGACCGGGAGAATTTGTAAACTTGATTGCCAACGCTTCTTATATCTGTACGGATTCTTTTCATGGAACGCTCTTTTCTCTGATTTTCCATAAGCAGTTTTCTTGTTTGGACACAAAGCAAAATCATCACGACACTCGCAAAAAGGGATTGCTGGAAAGTGTTGGTGCAACTGCCGCATATCAGAATATCGAAGACCCTCTGAAAATATGCAGCACTTTGAATTATGAAGAGATTGATTGCCGGATGGACGAAATCAGAAAATCCGCAGCCGAGTTTTTGGAGATATCAGATGAATAAAAAACTAGCAGATTTGTTCAAATCAAAGGTTTTAGCAAATAGCGCATGGCTGATCGTTTTGCAGGTATTCAATACTATTGTTCCGCTTCTGACACTTCCGTATATTACGCGCGTTCTTGGAACATCTAATTACGGCGTGTTTTCCCTTGCACTTAATTGGGTGACGTATTTTCAGGTGATCGTTGAATATGGTTTCGGCTTCACGGGTGCTCGTAAAGTTTCTGTTCACGGAGATGATGGCCTGCAAGAACTGTACAGCAGGATTATTACCGCAAGAATTCTATTGTTGTGCGGAACATTTTTTGCAATGAATATTCTAAGTGTAGCTTTGCACGCAAGCAGTGCGCAGTACGTCAGTATGAACATCCTCTTTCTGATTATTCTAGGCGTTGCGTTTCAACTCACATGGCTTTTTCAAGGCAAACAGGACATGAAGTTGATTGCTATTATCAATGCAGTTTCACGCTTGTTCTCGGTACTAATGGTTTTTGCACTGGTACACAGTGAAAATCACCTGTATCTGTACTGCATTTGCTACGCCATAACCTTCCTGCTTTCTGCTGCTCTGGGAATCCTGCTGGCACGAAAAAAATATGGCCTAAAAGTAAGGCTCTGCAAGATTGCAGATGCTATCAGCGAAATCAAAGATGGCTGGTATTTGTTTATTTCGCAGGCTATGTCCAAAATTTTTAGTGGGATTGGAACAACCGTTCTGGGTGCTGTTGCAACGCCAAGTATTGTTGGAATTTATTCAGCAATCTATAAAATTCCATATATTATGGTGCTGTTTTTTAGCCCGATCAGTCAGGCACTTTATCCGCACATTAGCGTTTGTTTTTCAAAGTCATTTGAAAGTGGGCGCAAGACAGTCACCACCGCTGCAAAACTCGTTATTCCAGCTTTCGCGTTAGCAGGACTTGCAATTATACTTCTTCGGGACCATCTGATTCTGATTGCGTTTGGTAAGAATTATCTTGAATATTCTGCAATCATAATTCCGCTCGTTCTTTGGATGCTGTTCAGCGTAATCAATAACTTTATAGGAATACAGTTTTTAGTTGCAAGCGGAAATCAAAAGTTATACAGCCGTGCATTTACAATCGGTTCACTAATAACGGTTGGAATGAATATCCTGCTGGGTGGAGTTTTGGGCATTTATGGGGTTTCTTTTGCAGCACCAATTGGTGAAATGAGTTTGACAATACTATTATATTTTAGTGTAAAAAAAGCCAAACACGGAGGAAATTAAAATGAAGAAAATTATGCTCGTTTTCGGCACTCGCCCGGAAGCAATTAAAATGTGTCCGCTTGTCAATGAACTGAAGAAACGCAAAGAATTGGAGACGGTTGTTTGTGTGACTGGACAGCATCGTCAGATGCTGGATATGGTTCTTGAGGCATTTGATGTCACCCCTGACTATGACCTGTCCATTATGAAGGATAAGCAGACGCTATTCGACGTAACTACCAATATTCTGAATAGTATCAAGGCTGTTCTGGAAAAGGAAAAACCTGATGTAGTTTTGGTACACGGCGATACATCTACGACCTTCGTGACTGCATTGGCTTGCTTCTATATGCAGATTCCTGTGGGCCATGTGGAAGCTGGTCTGCGAACCTACAATATCTACAGCCCGTATCCGGAGGAATTCAACCGTCAGGCGGTTTCCATTATCAGCAAATTCAACTTTGCTCCTACAGAGCTTTCTAAGCAGAATCTGCTGAAAGAGGGAAAGAAACCCGATAGCATTTATGTCACGGGTAATACCGCAATTGATGCCTTGAAAACTACTGTTCGTGAGAGCTATACGCACCCTGAACTGGAATGGGCAAAGGATAGCCGTCTGATTATGATTACTGCTCATCGCCGTGAGAATCTCGGTGAGCCGATGTGTCACATGTTTAAGGCGATCCGCCGTGTGATGGATGAGCATCCTGATGTTAAGGCAATCTATCCCATTCATATGAATCCTGCTGTGCGCGAAACCGCAAATGAGTATCTGGGAAATGACGATCGCATTCACATTATTGAACCGCTGGATGTTCTGGATTTCCACAACTTCCTGAGCCGTAGCTATCTGATTCTGACGGATTCGGGTGGAATTCAGGAGGAGGCTCCTTCTTTGGGTAAACCGGTTCTGGTTATGCGTGATACCACGGAGCGTCCGGAAGGTATTGCAGCAGGTACGCTGAAGTTGGTTGGCACGGAAGAAGAAACGATTTATAAAGAGTTCAGCCGTCTGCTGTCTGATAAAGATGAGTACGAGGCAATGAGTAAGGCAAGCAATCCGTATGGCGATGGACACGCCTGTGAGCGGATTGCAGATATACTGGAAGAAAAACTCTAAAATTATAGCCATGCATTAGCATGGCTGTGCTGCTCAAATGTGCTACCTCTCCGTGGTGAGCGGCAGGCAACGGATTATACTCCGGCTAAAGCATATAAACGTTGATTCACTCTTTGAATGAGGAAAAATTATAATGGGAAAGTATTTTGGAACTGATGGCTTCCGTGGTGAAGCTGGTATTGATCTGACTGCCGACCATGCCTACAAGGTTGGTCGCTTTTTGGGCTGGTATTACAATATGCTCCGCGAGCGCAATGGCAACAACGAGCCTGCACGCATTGTAATCGGCAAAGACACCCGCCGCAGCTCCTATATGTTCGAATACAGTCTGGTCGCAGGCCTGACCGCATCCGGTGCAGATGCCTATCTGCTCCACGTCACCACTACGCCCAGTGTTGCCTACATTGCCCGGGTGGATGATTTTGATTGCGGTATCATGATCTCTGCCAGCCACAACCCCTACTACGACAACGGTATCAAGCTGATCGACTGCTACGGTGAGAAGATGCCCGAGGAGACCCTGCTGCTGGTGGAGGACTACATCGATGGTAAGCTCCATGTGTTCGACAAGGATTGGCCGGAACTGCCCTTTGCCCACCGTGAGCATATCGGCTGCACCG
>ERZ779660.1299-NODE-1299-length-12986-cov-2.076174_pt1 | contig 12986 bp, 8 predicted proteins | sample MGYA00511906_ERZ779660 | MGnify/ENA primary metagenome ERZ779660 (study PRJEB29588, sample SAMEA2156906) | human gut metagenome | biome: human gut; feature: human-associated habitat; material: faeces | place: Denmark | collected 2008/2010 ... | reverse complement strand
CGTCTGATGGAAGCGTGGAAAGCTCACCGGAGTGTGATGGTGCAGATGCCTACCGGTACGGGCAAGACACATTTGCTGGCATCTGTGGTCAGTGAGTTCGTGTCTTCTGCCGGCAGCGGGGTATGGCTTATTGCCCATCGTAGGGAACTGGTGGCGCAAATGGAGGAAACGCTGGCTAAATATGGTATCCGGAGGGAGGATACTCCGGTCAGGGTGATGGCTGTCCAATGGCTGTCCCGGCACTGGAATGAGGCGGGTGATGCTCCGGGACTGATTGTGATAGACGAGGCTCATCATGCCTTGGCCGCTTCTTACACGGAGATGTGGAAGCGTTATCCTGCCGCAAAGAAACTGGGTGTGACTGCCACACCTTGCCGCCTGAACCGTAGGGGGTTCACGGAACTGTTCGAGGTACTGGTTACTTCGTGGAGTATTGCCGAGTTTATTGAAAAAGGCGTGTTGTCTGTGTTCGATTATGTATCCATCCGTCCCGGCAGCGAGGAGCAGCGGCTCATTGACGGTCTGGAGAAACGGGGGGCCGATGGGGATTATCAGGTGAAAGAGATGGATGCGGTACTGAACAGGCGTCCCGGTATCGAGCGCCTGTACCGCAGTGTCAGGCAGTTTGCTTCCGGCAAGAAGGGGATGGTGTATGCCATCAGCATTGAACATGCCCGGCGGATAGCGGAGTATTACAGCAGGCGGGGAGTGAATGCGGTGGCTGTGGACAGCAAGACTCCTGCTATGGAGCGTAAGCGGATGGTGGAGGAGTTCAGACATGGAAAAATCGAGGTGCTGGTGAATGTGGATGTATTCAGCGAGGGGTTCGACTGTCCCGATGTGGAGTTTGTACAACTGGCCCGTCCTACTTTGTCACTGGCTAAATATTTGCAGCAGGTAGGGCGCGGATTGCGGAGATCGGAGGGCAAGGAGGCGTGTATGCTGATAGACAATGTGGGGCTGTACCGCATTTTCGGGCTTCCTACACAGCGATGGAACTGGGATGCTATGTTCCGGGGACGGATGGCGGGAAAGGGGAGTTTGCCCGGACGGATGAACTGTGATGCTTCCGTTACCGCTTTTCCGGTGGTGGAAAGGCCGGCTGAAGCCGGTGGGGACTTGGTGGTGGTTATGGAGCACGGGCGTTTGCTTTCTTCCATCAGAGAGCAGGCTTTGCCGGATGAGAAGGAGCAGTCACCGTCATGCAGGCTGAGGGCATTTGTAGATAAGGAAACAGGTCTTTGGGGATTGGAAAAGGGAGATGAGATGTTGCCGGACGCTTCGTTTAAAGAGGTTTTGAGTATCAAAGGACGTTTTGCCGTGGGGAGGCTTCGGAACGGGTGTGTCCGGGTACTGGATGATACGGGGGCTTTGGTGGCCGAACCGGGGCATTGCCGTGAGGTGAGGTTTCTGAAAGATGATTTGTTGCAAGTCCGTCATGCCGGGAATTCGGTGTCTTATGTGGATTTACGGAACGGCCGGTGTTATTCTGTCCGCCCGCGTGTCCTCAGATACGGGAGCATAGAATTGTTACAGGCGAACCGTACTTATTACAGCAGGACAAGGCAGGTGTATGCCAATACATGCGGGTTGCCTTCTTCGTCCATCGTGTGGATGGGGTTTTATGTGAAGATGTACGATGGCAGAGTGCCTTCCCGATGCCGCCGCATGGAAGATGGAGGCTTTTGTTGTGAACCGCAGGTTTGTCTGTTGGAGGGGGATGAGGAGCGTGCTTATTACCTGAGCGGACGGTTGCCGGATCAAAGTATTGTGGTGATGGATGAGGAGGGACGGTATTACCATGTGGAGAAAGGGCATGGAAAGCGTTATGTGGCCTGTAACCGTCCGTCGGACCGGAGTGAGGATTTTGATGAGGCGGTGGCATTGCTCCGAAGACAGGCGGACGAGCGTGTGGAGAAACGCTTGCGTGAGGAGAAGTGCGAGTATGAACGGAAACGGCAGCGTATAATCAGCAGGAGTGTGGAGGCCGTACCTTTTCAAATAGGAGTGAAATGGGGGCTGAGGACAGCGGAGCGGATTTTGATTCCACCTGTCTATCGGAGGATATTGCATCCGGTGGGTGGTTATTGCGCCTATCAGGACAGCTCCTGCCAGTGGGGGGTACTGGCTGTAGACGGAAGGATCATTATCCGGGCCCGGTATATGGAAGTGGAGATAGACAGGGATGGAACGGCGCGTCTTACTTTGGTTCCGGGGAAGATGGAAACGGTGAAGCTGACGGACTGATAGGATAAAAAGCAGGGGATAACTTTTTGTCAAACCGATATTTGGCGATGGAATACATATCATTATGAAAAGTTTTGTAACTTTGCAGCCGATTTTTAAAAAGGAGATATTGATATGGAATTACCTGATGACCCGATGATGCTTTTCAGCATGGTGAATATGAAACTTCGTGACTGCTATCATTCGCTGGACGAGCTTTGTGATGATATGAATGTAGACAAGGAGCTGTTGGTGAAAAAACTGAAGGCGGCCGGATTTGAGTATAGTAAGGAAAACAACAAGTTTTGGTAGATAGAGGGATCAGCCCGTTCCGGAAGAATGTGTGGAACGGGCTGATTTTTTTATTGAGGTACCTATTGATTATTTTTGTATAAGTCCTGTTTCCGGTATTGCAACAGGGATGTTCCGGTATGCCGCTTGAAGAAACGTCTTAAGGTGGCAAGATTGGCAAACCGGGTTCTTTGAACGATTTCCTGTATGCTGATGGATGGATTCTCCAATAGTGCGTAAATCTCTTGCAGGGTATAATGTATAATCCATTCTTTGGGGGATTTTCCGCTTACCAGGGTCAAGGCTTCAGTCAGGTATTTGGAGGAAACATGCAACTTTTCGGCATAGAACGCCACTTCTTTGTTTTCTTTGTAATGCTTTAACAGCAAATCCAGAAAAAAGTATCCGATTTCTTCTTTATGCAAGGTGGTGACTTTATGTTCTTTTACCGTGCTGTAATAGTCTGCATAAAGTTCCAGAAAAGGTAATTTCAGCAGATTGGTAATAGATTCTTTTGTAAATAAATAAGTTGGCGAAGTGGCTCTGTTGTATAATAACCGGAAATAGATGGAGAACTGTTCCGATTTCTCTTGGGATAGCGAATAGACGCAGTGGGTCTGGGTGTAGGTATGAAAACCGGTCGGAAAACGTTTGATACTTCCATTGATCACGTCATAAAAAAGGACATTTGAAAAAGTACAATAGTCGATGGTGAAAGTCGGGCTGGATTTTATAAATGAAACCAGGAATCCCGGCATGAAAATAAGAATGTCGTTTGCGCAAATAACATATTTCCGGAGACCAACCTGGATCTCGGCATTTCCTTCGGTACATATACCCAAAACTCCTGCCGGCATATAAGAGGGGTATTTGCTGAAAGGCACTGTGTGCGCATCCATATAAATACTGAAATCTTGGTCGGACAGTCCTTCTTTGGTATCCTGTGGTTTTGGGTTATTATATAACATACTTTGTATCAAATCTAGCTTCACAAAATTAGAATTTAATGATACATTCCACCGGGAGTAGTGGACATAAGGGAAAATAAAACGGAAAAAAACTACGTGTATTTGATTTTTTTAATATACTGATAGGAAAACAATTTGAGCTTTCCGTAAGTTGTAGGAGAACACGGAAAATTATTCTTTTTTACAGAAAGAAGGGTGAATTCAAAAAGACCGTTTGATTGGTTTTTGAATTCACCCTTTATGAATGGATCGGAGTTATTTTTGCGCCAGTAATTTGGCTATGGCACGGTCGGGTTTCCCGGTTTCTGTCAGGGGAAGTTTGAATACCGGAACAAAACGTTTGGGACGCCAGTAGGGAGGTAATTGATGTGTGCAGGTCTGTTCTATGTCGTCGGGCAGTTGTCCTTCGGCAAGCAGTACAATGATTTCTCCGAATTTTTCGTCGGGGGCGGAGGTGATCAGGAAAGGAACGGACAGGTGTTCTTTCAATGCGGCCTCTACTTGTTCTATCTGCACTTTTACTCCTCCTGTATTGATCGTGTTGTCTTTTCTGCCTAGAATGCGGAATTGGTTCTGTCCGTTTATCTCGGCTATGTCATTGGTCACCAGTTCTTTTTCGCAAATTTCGGGAGCGTATATCACCAAGGTGTTTTCTTTACTCAGACGGATCTGTATGCTCTCGAAAGGGGTGTACCAGTCTGAAGCTTCAGGACCGTTCAGTCTGCGTAGGGCAATGTGTGACAAGGTTTCGGTCATGCCGTAGGTAGACCATACGGCATGGGGGAAATCTTTTAACGCAGCGTTCAGTTGGGAGTCGATAGGACCGCCTCCGATAATGAGGTGTCTGATTTGTTGCAATATCGCTTTCTCTTCGGGAACTTGCAGTGAGTTATAGACTTGCATGGGGATCATGGCGGCAAAGACGGGTGCTTTTGTCAGGTCTTTTAAAGGATGTCCGGAGGGGGTGACAGGCAGCAAGTCCAGTCCCGCTACCAAGGCACGTATTACCACCATTTTTCCGGCAATGTATTGCAAGGGCATACAAAGCAGGGCGGAATCTTCTTTTTGCAGTCCGAGGAAGGAACAGGTGAGGCAGGCGCTTTCCATCATGCGTTCTTTTTCTACATACAGTTCCTTGGGTTTGCCGGTGGAGCCTGAAGTATGTACCGGCAGGGTGTCTGCCGGGTCAAACCATTCGGAAAGAAAGGAGAGAAGTTCCTGCCGGAAGCTTCGGTTGTCGGCAGGGATATTCATTCTTACCATTTCAATTTCCCAGTTGGAGTAGGGGATGCTTTCTATCAGAATGGTCTGTTTGTTTCTATTGGTGCAGAATTTTGTCATTGTTTCAGCCAGTTTAGTAAGTCGGGTTCTTGTTCTTCGGGGTGGAACCAAAGGCAGTCCCCTTCGATGTGAAGCGGATAGTCTATATTGTCGGTAAACAGCAAGCCGGTACCTAGTCCTTGGGGGAGGGCGGGCTGCAAGGTGGCACACCATTGTGCGATGGCATTCAGTCCGATATTGGACTCCAGAGCGGAAGTGACCCATGAGCCGATGCCTCTTTCAGCCGCCAGTTCCATCCATTCTTCGGAGCCGCTGATTCCTCCGTGCAGAGAAGGTTTCAGGATAATGTACTGAGGACGGATGGTTTCCAGCAATTCTATTTTCCGGTCGCGCCGGTTGATGCCTATCAGCTCTTCATCCAGTGCAATGGGAAAGGGGGTGGCGGCACAGAACCGGGCCATTTCATTCCATTGCCCCGCACGGATGGGCTGTTCGATGGAATGGAGCTGGAATTCGGAAAGACGATGTAACTTTTCGAGGGCATCGGCAGGAGAGAAAGCACCGTTGGCATCTACACGCAGTTCGATTTGGGCTGGGGTGAAATGCCGGCGGATGTGCGCCAGCAGCTCCAGTTCCTTTTCAAAGTCGATGGCGCCTATTTTGAGTTTGATGCAGCGGAAGCCTTGCTGCATCTTTTCCCCGATGCGCCGGTACATCTCGTCAAAGTTTCCCATCCAGATGAGTCCGTTGATGGGGATGCCCTCTTTGCCTTTGCTGAACGGGGTGTGCCAGAATTGCAGGCTGCGTGCCCGGAAATGCAGCAGGGCGGTTTCCATTCCGAACAGGATGGACGGATAGGGAAGCAAGGCTTCCCGGTCTATTTCCCCGTTCTTTTCCAGGTTCTTGCAGGCAGTGGCCAACACCTCGTCGTATGAGGGGATATCGTCACAACTCAGGGCAGGGAGAGGGGCGCATTCACCCACGCCATAGTGGCGGCTGCCGGTGTCGGTGAGGAGGATGTACCATACATTCCGGGTGGTATATACTCCTCTGGAAGTACCTGCCGGTTGCTTGAAGTGTAATTGTTTTTTTATAATTCGGGTTTGGAACATTTTTTTTTATGTGTAGTTGGTTTGGTATATTTATCCCTGACAATCTCAAAGGCGCGTTGGACCCATGTGTATATGCTCGTGTCGGGAATATCACCATCAAAATTAAGTTGAAGCCAATGTTTCAGACTTTGGTTGATGGGATTGCCGACTGAAACATGTCTCTCTTTTATATACTCAATTTCGTCCGAAGTAGATTTGACATTGACAAAAGTGAAATTGTCAATGTCTATAAAACAGAACATGTGTCCATAAACATAAAAGGCAAGGATGGAATCATATCTTGCAGCAAATTTGCCAAATGGCATCTTTTCGGAAACGTCACCTAACGAAAGACAATATTTTCTGAATTCTTCAATGTCCATGCTTTGAATTTGTAGTTTGTTTATGGGAACTTCGGATAATCCTGGAACCGTGGCTTGCGTTTTTCCAAAAATGCCTTTCCTCCTTCCTGTGCTTCCTCTGTCATGTAATACAGCATGGTGGCATCTCCGGCAAGTTCTTGTATGCCGGCTTGTCCGTCCAGTTCGGCATTCAGTCCGGCTTTGATCATACGAAGAGCGAGCGGGCTGTGCTCCATCATCTTTTCTGCCCATGCCACGGTTTCGTCTTCCAAGCGGTCGAAAGGAACGACTGTATTGACTAATCCCATTTCCAGTGCTTCCTGTGCGGAGTATTGACGGCAAAGGAACCATATTTCACGGGCTTTCTTCTGCCCTACGATGCGTGCCAGATAGGAAGAGCCGAATCCGGCGTCGAAGCTGCCTACCTTGGGACCTGTCTGTCCGAAAATGGCATTCTCTGAGGCAATGGTCAGATCGCATACCACATGCAGCACATGACCGCCGCCGATGGCGTAACCGTTTACCATGGCGATGACCGGTTTAGGCAGTGACCGGATTTGCTTTTGTACGTCCAGCACATTCAGACGGGGAACTCCATCTGTGCCGATATAGCCGCCATGCCCCTTTACGTGCATATCTCCCCCGCTGCAGAAGGCTTTGTCGCCTGCTCCGGTCAGAACCACTACATTGATATCCTGGCACTCGCGGCAGTAATACAGGGCGTCGCTGATTTCCGAAGTGGTGGTGGGGGTGAACGCGTTGCGGTAACGCGGACGGTTGATGGTGATTTTCGCTATTCCGTTGTAAAAGTCAAACAGAATATCCTGATATTCTTTGATGGTTTTCCATTCTCTTGTTTCCATTATTCATTTTTATTTTTAAGTCCGTGATAATATTCTCTTAACAGGGTGGTGTCTTTTTCCTTGTCGGTAAACACCTCCAGCAGCATGGGTTGCATCCGTGTCTCGGGTGAGGTGAATGGCTGCATCGCTTCTTCCAGCTCTTCTTCTCCGGTCACTTTCATGTAAATAAAGCCGCGTTCTTCCGCCCAGCCTTTGGCGGTGGTGTAATGCTCGGCTGTGATAAACTCCCTGGAACGGCTTGATTTGTCCATTCCAGGCAGGGTATGGAATATTTCTCCTCCTTCGTTATTCAGTAACAGGATGCGGATGTTGGCACCGTAATTTTGATTCCACAGTGCGTTCATGTCATAGAAGAAGCTCAAGTCGCCTATGATGATGAAATTCAGCTTGCTGGAAGCGGCGGCATAACCGATGGCGGTGGACAGGGAGCCTTCTATGCCGTTCACTCCCCGGTTGCAACAGATTTCCACCTGGGGAGGAACTGTAAATAACTGTGCATAGCGCACGGTGGAGCTGTTTGCCAGATGCAGGGCACAGGGTTCGGGCAGTGCCCGGATGAGTTTTCCGATAACGGAGATTTCGGAATAAGCAAGGTCCGGCATCGGAATGGTTTTGCAATAGTTTTCCCACATCAGCGGATAATGGGTAGGTTTGTTGTCCAGCAGGAAAGCTATTTTTTCCAAGAACTCAAACGGATCCATCTCGATGACGGTGGTCAGGCAACCGTATAAATCGGCTATCTTCCCGTCGGCGGCAACATGCCAGTGTTCGCGCGGGGGATGATTGCGCAGGTATTTCTTCAATTGTTTGGATACGATGTGTCCGCCGTAGGTAATCAGTATTTCGGGGGCCATGTCTTCCTGGCGTTCCGGTGTCATGGAATAAACGGCGGCGTCGAAATTCTTGATAGGAATGCCGGGGATGGTCTGGTTGCCTAGATGTTCCGTCAGCCAGGCGAAATGTTTATAAAGCGGTTTCACATATTTTTTCTCGAACAGGTAAATCAGATTCATCTGGCCTACCACAACCATGCGCTTGTTGTACTTGTTCAGCCGTTCGATCAGTTCCTTATAGTCACGGTCGTACACGCTCAGTCCCTGATAACGGGTGATGACACGTACTTCGGGAAGTGTTTTGGCGGTGAAGCGGTAAATGGGTTCGGAAATGGGTACATTGATATGTACAGGCCCTTTGCCGTGGTGGGTGGTTTCCAGTATGGCTTCGTTGATAAGGCGGTTGCAAAACCATTCGTCTTCCTCAGTATGTACTTCGGGCAGGTTGACAGACATCTTGACTAACGTTCCGAACACATGGGGCTGGGGCAGGGTTTGTCCGTCCATTTGTCCTATCCAGGCAGCGGGGCGGTCGGCGGAAATGACAATCAGAGGTACTTGTTGGTAAAAGGCTTCGGCTACGGCAGGGTGCAGGTTCAGCAGGGCCGAACCGGAAGTGCAGCATACTGCGGCAGGGCCTCCCCCTTGTAAAGATAGGCCGATGGCAAAAAAACCGGCACTGCGTTCATCGGTTACAGAATAACAAGTGAAGTCCTCTATATTGGCCAGAGTATGTACGATGGCAGCATTACGGCTGCCGGGACAAAGCACTATTTTCCGCACACCGTGCGCTTTGAGAAGTGCCACCAACTGAAGTATGTTCTTTTTGTCTGAATACATTATTCTTCTACTTTAATTGTTTCCATTTATTTATTTATAAAGTCAGGATGAAGGATGCTCCGCATCGTATTCATCTTGTCTCCCGTTTCCATCCATTCCGATTCTACTTCCGAGGAAGCCAGTATTCCTCCTCCTGCATACAGGATGGCTTCACCCGGCTTTATTTCCATGCAGCGCAGATTGACGTAGATATCGGTATGCCCCTCTGTGTCCAGCCAGCCGGTGAATCCGGAATAATAACTGCGGTCGTACCCTTCATTGTCCGGAATAAACCGGAAAGCCTCCTCTTTGGGCAGGCCGCAGACGGCGGGAGTGGGATGGAGTTCTTGCAATAAATCGCCTATATGGTCTGTATTTTTCAACAAGAAATAAAAATCGGTCTTGAGGTGTACCAATTGTCCGGCACGGGCGGTATAAGGACCTTTCTCCGTCATCTTGTTGCCGAATCTTTTGGCGATCCGGCGGATGTAATCAGCCACATAGCCCTGCTCTTCCCGGTTCTTCTTGTCCCAGTCTGTCGGCATCACTTCGTTCTGCATCGGCATGGTACCGGCCAGGGCCACGGTGTGCCATTCTTTGCCGTGTCCGCTTAATAAGATTTCCGGTGTGCTGCCCAGCCAGGTTCCGGAAGCAGGGGTGTGGCATAGGTAAATCATCATGCGCGGATAGTTGTTGCAGGCCCGGACAAAAGCGCCGAGTGGTGAAAAATCATCTCCGATATGTCTGGCGGAAGAACGTGACAGAACCAGTTTCTGGAACCGCTTCTCTTGTAAGGGAGTGATGAAACGCCCGAATGCGCGGGTATATTGTTCTTTATCCGTTTCTTCGGAAACAAAAGGGGAGAGTTCACTCTGCCGGCTTTTGCAGGTGAGCAGGGCATCCGCACATTCCAGTGAAGACAGTGCTTCGCTGATTTCGCTCCAGTCGTATGCGGTGACATCCGGACGGATAAGTACCAAGGGATGTTCCTCCGATATCCGGAAAGGAGCCATGACAAATCCTTTCTTTCCATTCAGTTCCTGAATGTCCGCTAATTGTTCCACATCGCCCGAGGTTTGCAATACCAGGTAGCATTCGTCTGTCCAAGGTAACCGGTAGAGGGCGAAACCGAGGCGGCTGTGTGTCAGGCAATCCAATAATTTTTGCGTATGTATATCTGGTAGATTCATTTCTTTTTCAGTATGAAATTAACGACACGAACAGTAGAAACCAGTTGTCCTTGTGGAGTGGTGATATCTATATTCCATATATGCGAGGATCTGCCGCGGTGAATCAGTTTGCCGGTGGCGAATACTTTGCCTCCGACGGGCACGGCCGACAGATGATTTCCACTTACTTGTACTCCGCAGGCATATTCGTCTTCCCGGCATAGCGACGTAGAGCCATGCCCTGCCACAATCTCGGCCAGAGCCAGTGACGCGCCGCCGTTCAACATACCAAAGGGTTGTGAAGTACGATGGTCTACAGGCATTTCGGCATGTACCGCATCCTCGGTGGAGGGTAGAAACCGGATACCCAGATGTTCCGCCATCGAATTCGAATAATCAGGTTTGCAGGTTGTTTCTTCCATCATTTGTATGTCTGTTCTTTTCTATAAGGCTACAAAAATACATAAATTTTAGATGAAAAGGTGTTGTATGTATGTCTTTTACTAACAAAAACATTTATTTAAATTCAATTGTTTGGGAGCTTTTTCGATACTTATAATATATGATGCCGATGACGTCCGCTATAAACCATCCGATAGGAATAGACCACCAGATTCCGATGACCCCGATGGCAGGAATGCCGGCAAGCCAATAGGAAAGGGCTACACGGGTTCCCAACGATACCACTGTGAGCACTACGGACATTCCCGGCATACGGATGGCACGATAATATCCGTATAACAGGAACAAAATCCCGATTCCGCAATAAAACGCTCCCTCGATGCGTAAATAACTGATACCGATGTTCAGAATTTCCGTTTCGTGGGGGCGGACAAAAATCAGCATCAATGGTTTGGCGAATAAAAAGACCAGAATGGAAATGACCAGAGAGAAGAGAACGGTGGTAATCAAGGCACTTTTCACTCCTTTGCGGATCCGTTCCTCTTTTCTCGCTCCGAAGTTCTGGGCAATAAAGGTGGAAAAGGCATTTCCGAATTCCTGTACCGGCATATAGGCGAACGAGTCTATTTTTATTGCTGCCGCAAAGGCGGCCATGACTACAGTGCCAAAACTGTTGACCAATCCTTGTACCATGAGAATGCCCAGATTCATTACCGATTGTTGTACACAGGTCAGTGCGGAGAACGAAGTGATCTCTTTCAGGCAGTGACGGTCGAAATGCAGGTCGTTGCGGTGTAATCTCAGTTCGGGGTATTTCACGTAGGCATATCCCATAATTCCCAAAGCGGATACTCCCTGTGCGGCTACCGTGGCGATGGCTGCTCCCTTGATTCCCCAATCCAACTGCAAGATAAAGAACAAATCCAGCCCGATGTTCAGTACAACGGAAACCGCCAGAAACCAAAGAGGAGTGACGGCATCTCCTATGGCACGCAGCAATGCCGCATAGAAATTATAGATAAAGGTAAAGCCGATTCCCCAAAAGATAATCCACAAGTAATCATACATCATACCATAAATATCTTTGGGAATCTGCAATATCCTGAGGATGGGATGAATCCAGACGAAAACCGCTATATTTAGAATCAATGTTACTGTGCCGATCAGCAGGACGGATACATAGATGCTACGGCGTAGGGAATCCGTTCGTCCGGCTCCATATTGCAAGGAAAAAACGGTTCCGCTTCCCATGGACAATCCCAGCAGGATGGAATCCGCAGTGTCATGCGAACGCCAATGCGGATTCCGCCGGCGGCCAATGCGCCGGAACCTATACATTGTCCTACAATCAGTGTGTCGGCTATGTTGTAACACTGTTGTAGCAGTGAGCCTATAATCATAGGTAAGGTAAAACGTAGCAGAGTGCCGGTGATGCCTCCCTGCGTCAAGTCTATTTTAGATAACATGATGTGCGTCTGTTCGATTCAATTTCTTATTTATTTTGAAATTTATTGCGAAGGTAGGGAATAAAATATCAAACAACAATAGTGATTGTCTATTTAATACCCGGAATGTTCTTTCTCCTTAAAAAGAGTTAACTTGATAATATTTTCCATAGGAAACTTTTTATTATAAGAAATATCATGTATGTTTGCATAAAGTTTCCATTGGAAAATATTAAATCAAATAAAATAGTTCGATTATGAAGTATATAGTAATAGGAGGCGTAGCAGGAGGTGCAACTGCTGCCGCACGTATCAGAAGAAACACGGAACAGGCGGAAATCATTTTGTTCGAGAAGGGAGAATACATTTCGTATGCCAATTGTGGTCTGCCTTATTATATAGGAGGTGTGATTGCGGAGCGGGAAAAATTGTTTGTACAGACTCCGGAGGCTTTCGGGAAACGTTTTAACATAGATGTGCGTACCCGGTCCGAGGTAATAGCCATCCACTCTGCCGATAAGACAGTGGATATTCGTACTTCCGACGGGAAAACTTATACGGAGAGTTATGACAAATTATTGCTTTCTCCGGGTGCGTCGCCTGTTCGTCCTCCCTTGCCGGGCATTGACAATGAAGGAATTTTTACCCTACGTAATGTGAATGATACCGATGCTATCAAGAGTTACTTGCAGCAGCATAAGGTGAAACGGGCGGTAATCATCGGGGCCGGATTCATCGGGTTGGAGATGGCGGAGAATATACGGCAGAGATATCCGTCCATCAAGATCGTGATTTTTTCTGGTTTTGATGAATTTGAGTACGCAAAAAAGGCGATCAAGCTCAATGTGATCGAATATATTTTAAAGCCGGTCAATGTCGAAGAGCTGACGGCGATTTTAAAGAAAATCAAGAAAAATCTCGATGAGGAGATCGAGCAGAAGCGGAATGTTACCCTGCTTCGGGAGAGTTATATCAAGAGCCTTCCGGCGCTCCGGGAACATTTTTTGAATGACCTGATTCAAGGCGGCATGGAGGAAACGCAGATTGAGGAAAAACTGAACGAATATGCGATCGACGTTGCGGGTGCGGTCAAATGGGTGATTGCGGCGATCCATCTGGAACCGGATGAGAAGGTGGACAAGGCAGTTTCGCTGCATCAGCAGCGGGAGCTGATTCCGATCTCCGTCCGCAATCTGATTGAGGAAAAACTGGAAGGGCAGTACCGTTTTATTGTAT
>ERZ779660.1295-NODE-1295-length-13011-cov-2.341541_pt1 | contig 13011 bp, 11 predicted proteins | sample MGYA00511906_ERZ779660 | MGnify/ENA primary metagenome ERZ779660 (study PRJEB29588, sample SAMEA2156906) | human gut metagenome | biome: human gut; feature: human-associated habitat; material: faeces | place: Denmark | collected 2008/2010 ... | reverse complement strand
TTTGAGTAGCTGAAGTTGCGGTCGACCTTGGAGCCGCTGAAGGCAATGCCATCTTTGATGAACTTCACGCCTTGAACGTCAAGAGAGCCACTACGATATTTGAACTCGACCTCTACTCCATAGTGGAGCAAAGCTTTCTGGAGCTCTGCCCAGTTCTTGCACTTCGGGAGCACGGCGCAGACAGCATCGTAGATCTCGTACTTCGTCTTGTCACCTCCGCGCAGGCGGTCACGCTTCCCATGATCCTTGCCAGCTGCGATATGCAGGCCGTACTTCTTGGTGAGGTCAAGGCAGATCTTCCGTCCTCGTTCGCGGTCGTTCTTGTCGCTGATGGTCTTACCCTCATTGTTCACACGGTTGATGACGATGTGGAGGTGCGGATGGTCGCGGTCATGGTGACGCACTATCACATACTGGGTGTCCTTGAAGCCCATGCGTTGCATGTACTCGTGAGCAATCTGTAACATCATCTCATTTGTGAGTCTCGCCTTGTCCTCTGCTGAGAAGTTGAGCGAGACATGACATACCTTGTTCTTCTTCAACTTTTCATTCATGGAGGCCTGGACATCCATGCAGGTTGCCATCAAATGGATAGGGCCATACATCACGCCATCGCTTTCAAGGAACTCCGAGTTCTCGCCTTTGCTGAACACATATTTCAATACGCCAGCGAAGCTCTTGCCTTTTGTAATCTTATGCATCATCTTTCTTGTCTTTAAACTTGTCAATAATATTCATTATCCCAATACTAGCCTCCAAGAAGAGATCATGGTCAGACTGATACCCTGCTGTATTGGCACGTTTTGCCAGTTGGTTGACATTTGTGCCCAACCCTGCAAGATCTCGAATGATCTTCATCTGTTCTGGCGTCACCTTCGCAATGACCTCTCCAGAGAAGATACACTCTCGGATAAATTCTGTCAAGGACACACCTGCAGCCTTCGCCTTTTCTTTCACTGCGAAATACTCTTCTGTGTTCACCTTCACTGCCGGAAGTCTGTATTTCATCTTCACCCATTCGGGCAATTTGGGCCTTCCGTTGGTGTTGCGCTTGCCATGAAACTGTTTATTAGCCATAACCGAAATATTTACTTTTATCGAGACCAACGGGATGCAAGTTTCCCCGCAGGGGATAGTTTTGGGGTACCCAAAACATAAACTTGCTTATCCCTTGGTTCTCACTCAATATTCTATAAACTATATTTTATAGGGCTCGACTATTTATTTACAGAGTACCCCTGGTTTCTTCTCCTTCGCCAGCGCGAGCGCCTTGTCTACATCGACCACAATCTTGCGACCGGTCTGAGAGATGGCGTCGTCGATGACACCACTCTTTTTGATGCGGTTGGCAGTCGGGATGGAGCAGCCGAAGGTGTCGGCAATGCCACGGATGCCATAGGCGAGGTGCTTGGGCGGTGTGGCCTCCGTCTTGTTCTCTGTGGTGTTGTCCATGAGGAGTTTGAGGTTGCTCAGTAGCATGGCGAGCTGTTCGCCCGTCATCATGCAGACCGGTGTCTGCATCAGTTCATGTATGGTAAGAATTTTCATAATCTTTAATCTGTTATGTTCAACTTTGCCAGCGACGTATCGCCGACGTTAATGATTCACTTTGTGTATCGTCCGGACTGAAACACGGTGCAAAGATACATAACAGAAAATGGCTCATATCCCGATTTGGGGCGGCCAGTTATTTTCGGGATAAGATAGATGCTCATGAAGGATTACGAGCACAAAAAATAAGCGGGTAAAGAGGTTTAAGCCCCTTTATCCGCTATCAAAAATAAATAGATGATGTTCTGGCTATGCTTAATGAATCTTTTCAAAATGATGGTTCCAACGTTGATACACATCTTGCATCCTTCTCCATCTGAAAGTCCGATACTCATCAAATTGCGAGGCGTAATTCGGATCCAGTGCTTTGTCTTCAATGTTGATCGTGTTATAGCGCTTCTTGATGTCGTTGCTGTCGAAAGCAGGGATGTTTAGGAACAGGGCCAGCGCATTGCAGAAGGTTACCATTGGGCATTCCTCCATCAGTTGCTGATGAACGAGGATATAATAGAGGATGGCAATGTCAATCATCTGCTCCTTTTCAATGAAGTCTTTCATTAGCACTTTCACCTTGTCCTTGTCCTTTGCTAGCAGAAGCTGATCCAGTGAGCGATAGTCTGCTTTGTTCCCTTTGGGTGGCTTGACGACACTGGCAGCGCCAAGGATAAGTTCGCGAACATCCGACTCTGCATCTTCTGCCAAAGGTTCTATATCCTGAGCCATATTTTCATAGCCATTGGCCTTGCCCACCTTGATGAATTTACGCAGTATCTCATCGATAGCAACTTGGCCGTAAGTATCAAAATTCATCTGACTTGTCATAGACACCACCTTGGAGAACATCTTCTTGATGCCGTGATCCATAGCGATGAAGTAGTACAGGCAATAGGCGAAGTCGTCATTCTGGCTAAGTCCATGTTCAGCCATATTCTTCATGAATGCCGGCAGACTCAAGATAGCGAAGGCGACGACATAAGACACCAATAGAAGCAATGAGACCTTGGCACAGTCTGCTTCTGTCGGTTCCATTGGTATATTCATCTGGCGGAGGGTCTCTTTCAGATTCTCCCGGGGCTCACTGAGGTCAACATCATGGAATATGCTCTCAGCAGCATCGCCCAGCATGGCCTTTGCCATTCGTGGCATGTTATTGTAATGGGCCAGAAAACATTCCATGCTGATGATGATCTGCTCGGCCTTGGGCTTGAACTTCTCTCTCAGACTCACAATCTCACCGGATAACAGACTCACACAAATCATTGTCTCGCCGGATAAACATTCCCAGACAAGTTCTTCATACTCCTTTAGCATCGCAGGTTTCTCGCCTTTTTCCTCTTCGTCTGAAAGCAGATAGGTGAGGAACTCCGTAAACTCTGCAGGGATGTTATCTCCCACCAAGCCCATGAGCCGTTCCATGAACGACAAATTCTTCACCGACGTCGCCTCAAAGTTCTTCAGAAATTGCTTGTATGAAGCCTGATGGCTATCTTGCCACGCATTGATCATCTGCTGTGGCGGGATCTTAAATTCCTTTTTCTGTGTATTCTCCATATATAATAAGGTGTTGATAAATGTTAGCGTGAATAAATCGGCGCTAAATAACGAAAATAGATTCAACCCGACAAGCAACTTTCATTTTTTCAACAATTGTTTGCCCACATTTGCATTTACGCAGCGTTTTCATTTCGCTGTTACCGGGCACACACTGCCTTTAATGTCCTCCTTCTTAACTTTTTTCAGAATTTCTTTCCAAAAAGCTTTGAATTAATCAATAAATTCCCTATCTTTGCCGTATCTTCTATGCAGAAGCCTGCCCAGGGTGGGCAAAAAGCACGGGAGATGACATAATGGAAAGGCGTTTACTTGACGCTTTGTTCTTGACGAATCGAAATCTCGCAAATTTCATTGGCAGTCAAAGAACAAGGCAACGGTAGATGTCCATGGGTATGTATCTATGCATACAGCCCTTGTTGAAGTATGCTCCAAAAGGCATACTATATAATAAGGTACTGTACATGTACATATCGGCGTGGGCTTCTGCGTTGCTCGTTCTGACTGCAATGGGCAATGCGAGAGCCTCGATTCGTGGAACGGGTGACGAAAGTTCCACGCTTTTTTATTTTGCCTGAATGTTATCTCATAACTAAACTTTAAGATGATATGGTAGTTAGTAGACGCGTATCAAGAAACCGTTCGACACGTGAAAACGCATCAGGTAATGGATGTCGCCACTGCGGCAGCAACTATTGGGAGCGCCTTCCCGCCTGTCCTTATTGCGGCACAACCAACAGACAACAATCGTCGGACCCGCTCGAATCAAGCAGTACAGGATTTGTTGACCCACGCAATTCTATGAAACTGTGTGGAACCAACTTCTACTACATTTTCCTCGCCCTGTCGTTGTTCATTGGAGCAATCATCGTCTTCCATGACGTGGTGGAAAACATTATGGTGGATGTTGACCCCGGAATTCAAAAGTTTCAGGAGAACACGCGTCAGGTGGCATGGGTAGCGATTTTCATTCAGCAAATTATGTTCTGCTACTGGCTCATGGTGCACTATAATGCCCTTGCCACACTTCACATCCGCAAACGCTTCCCTGGTCTTTTGGCTTGGACCAATTTCATACCCTACCTCAACTTCTATTTTCCCCAGACCATGGTGCAGGAATTGGAAGACCGGCTCTACTACGTGAAGGTGCCGAACCTTAACATCCGCTTCGTACCGGTGTGGTGGTTCTTTCAGTCCATTGCATACTTCTACCTTTGTACTCCTTTCTTTTCTTTCTGGACCGATTATTTCTGGACCACAATTGTAGCCGAGTGCATCTGGGGTATCGCGTTCATCTGTCAGGGCATCATGCTCTTTAACTTCGGCAATGCCATGTACTCTGCAAGAGGCACCAGCCGCCGTAGCTATGGCAACGATAGAAGTTCAAGCTCTGCCGATGCGCGTCGCCGACATCGAAGATAATCATTACACTTTTATTTATATTCCAATTTTCTTAACCAGAAAATAAAAACAAATATGGCTTATAGATCAGACAATCCCAACTACTTGCTCATCGGCCTAGGCGGCACAGGTGGCAAGATCCTGAAAGAATTCAAGAAAAGACTTTTTCTCGAACATCCTGACGACACGGAGCGCGCAAAACTCAAACCTGCAGTGACCTTCCTATACGTGGACTCCACCAGCGAGATGATGAATGAGAACCGCAAGGATCCTTCATGGCGCGTCATGGGCAAGGACGCAACCTTCACGCAAAGCGAGTTCCTGCCCATTAAGTCGGATGTGAACGGTATATCACAGATACTCGACAATATAGAGAACTATCCCGGCCTTCGCCACATTGTGAAGAACGGCAACGCCATGCGCACCACTCTCGGAGAGATTGGCGCCGCTGCCGGTCAGAAGCGCCGCGCCGGACGAATCATGTTTGCATCGAACTGCGCTCGCTTCCTCGACGCCGTGCGTGGCAAGTACAGCGAGCTGCAGCAGAAGACGAAGATGGACACCCTCCACGTGTATGTTTTCACAGGCCTGGCCGGCGGTACTGGCTCTGGTTCCATCATTGATGTGGTAGCGCAGCTGCGCAAGACTTATAAGGATGCCGAGATCGACGTCTACGCCATGGTGCCAGAGCTAAATATTCCCCCAGGGTACAACGTTGGCCGATATCATCAGAACGGCTATGCAGCCCTGCGCGAGCTCAGCGCACTGAACATTCCTGGCGGATACCGTCCCTCCGACGTGATGACGGGCAATGAGCACATCACGTTTGAAACTGAGGACCAGTTGAAGCAGTTCGGCCTCGTGCTTTTCTCCGACGTCAACGAGAATGGCGTGAAGATGAATACCACGAAGCAGAAGCCTGAATACGAACTGCACAAAAATGTGGCCGACACCGTTTACTTCAGCATCTTCCTGGCCAGAAACGCCAACACCGACGAATATTTCCGTGCATGGAGTTGCGAAAACCGCAACGACTACCTCGTGGAGTACAGCACCAAAGCCAAGGCTGGTGACAAGGTACCCAAGCGAACAAAGGCCATCAGCACTTTCGGTATCAAGCGTATCGTCTATCCCGAGAACCGCATTATGGAGCACATCAGCTACACGCTCTCTGAACGTATCATCTGGCAGATGCACTATAACAACTTCAAGGAAGAGGGTGAAGGATACGTCAACGAACCCATCCACAAGGACTACTCAGAGTTCACAAAAAATGAGGGCGTGATGCGTGAATGGCGTCTCGACGACTCTCACTTGATGCTCAACGAGAAGATACTGGAGTCGGACAAAAAAGTAGAAACATTCGACGCTTTCTGGGACAACATCGTGGGATTCTACAACTACGAAGATGCTAAGGCCAACGACTCGGAGCCTCTGCGATACCTCGAACAGTATTGCGAAGATCAATTCAATCATCAATTCCGCCTCAAGCAGGGTGTATACGAATATTTCAGTGATAAGAGCGCCGACAGGGTTTTGCGCGAGCAGGCCCAGTATGTCGTTGAATCCATCGAAAAGCACCTCTACACACAGTGGTATGAGGGCAAATACTCCATGGGCGACCTCATGGGCATCTGCGAGCAGATTCTGCTCTACCTGAAGCAGAAAATAGACCGCAACGAGGAGGAGGTATCGAAGATTGATGAAGACATTAATACCTTCACCGATGACAAGGTGGCCAACAATGACGTATTCAACCACATGGGCCTGATCAAACGTGCTGCCGGTGGATCTTCACGTTGCTACTCCGACCATCAGGCCATTCTGAAGGACCTCTACACCGCCCGTACCCGCAAGGTTGCCAAGCAGTTCCAGGGCAAGCTGATGCTCCGCCTGCGCTCGCTGTTCGAGGATTTCCAGCAGCAGATGAACGACTTCGTTGGCCAGCTGATGAAGAGTGAAGACCAGCTTGTCAAACTCATCACTGACCGCACCCGTAGGGACACCAAGCTCGACATGTCGAAGACCATTGTCGAGGTCAGCGAGGACGACAAGATGGTCACATTCGAGGAGAAGCTTGAACGCGACAAGACCAAGATGGACTCGCTGGCTGCCATCATACGCCACAAGCTGGTGAAGGACCAGACCTACGCCCACTTTGGCGACCTGGCTGCAATGATCGACGAAAACACAGTCACCGACATCGCCGACCAGTATCTGGCTGAGCAGATCAAGGCTTACCATGCTGACGACGATGACTTCCGCCGTGACAAGATTATTGACATCAACGTGCTGCAGGAGTTGCAGAAACAACTGCGAAACAATCCGGAGTTGGATGTGAACATGTTCGCCAAACAAATCATCGACCAATGCGGCGTGCTGCTGAAGCTCAACGGCTCAGAGATAACGAAGTTCATGCCCAACAACCCTAATCCTAACAACGAGCGCGCCAGCATCGACCAGAAGTGCATGCTAATCAGCTTGCCTAACTATGAAGGCGATGACAAGCTAAAGGAGTTTGCCCATCAACTTGAGGCCGCCTTCAAGAATGCCACCTCTGCCGAGAAGACGCAAATCAGCTTCGACCACTCCGGCAACCGTAAGAACGAAATCACCATCGTGGAGGTGCGCTACCTCTTCCCCGTGCGCTGCCTCGACAGCCTGCCACAGTTCCGTAAAGAATACCTTGAACTCGTTGAGGACAAGAACGAGGGCAATCGCAAGCAGAATCAGATTCTGCTCCACTCTGAGGGCAACGGCAACGAACTACCCGAATTAGAGGGTGAGGGCGACGGTCCAAAGGGCCAGGAGCTACTTGCCTATTTCTTCTTGGCTGTAGCCTCCGGCGTTATGGCCTGGGGCCACAATGAGCAGGAGGAACGTGGCTGGTGCTACGTGAAGGTCGATCCCACCTTTGGCACGAAAGAGGTGAAACTTATCTCGCCGTGCTTTACAGGCATCGTCAACTCTGAGGCACTCACACCGGAAATCAAAAACGGCATCATCGACAAGGTCGACGAGCTGCTGAAGAACCAGTCCCTGACCGTCAGCCAGCGCAAGACCATTGCCAACCGCATCGTCATCGTCGTGCAGAAGCAGATTGTCAACGAGACTTCTGGCACTACCAGCCCACTGTTTAAAGAGTATGCTGGTGCTGCAAAACTTGCCATTGAGAAGATCCAGAAATAAGTAACAACAACATTAAAACATAATAGATATGCCACAGATCAGATACAATTGGGGTGTATGCACCAACCGCGACATGAACGGCGATGGAACGCCATGTCCAAAGTGTGCTTCAAAGGAAAAAATCAAAATACTGGCCAGCCACGACTTTGTGTGCCCAGAGTGCGGTGAGCGACTACAGAAGGTTCAGGCACCGAAGACCTTCATGGATAAATACAAGAACCTGCTTATCGGTGCGGGCATTCTTGTTGTAGCAGGAGGTATCGGCGCCGGCATTGCCCTCTCGGGAGGCAACGAATCGAAACCGGTCAACACTCCGGCCGATTCTGACACAACAGTGGTCAATACGCCGAAGCCTGCTCCAGTTCCAGCAGCAGCGCCAGCATCGGATATGCCAACGCCTGCGCCAACAACAGCACCAAGTGAGAACGCCACCACTGAGAGCAAACCACAAACTAAAGCCACGTCAGCAACCAAGACACCGACTAAGCAGAACACCACGGAGCGTGAGTCAGCACGCAACGGCTATGGCACTGTCAATCTCGGCTATGGTACTTATCGTGGTGATCTGAAGAATGGCAAGCCGCATGGCCATGGCATCATAACCTACTCCACATCTCACCGCATCGTCTCTTCTAAGGACTATGTAGCTGGTCCTGGCGACACCTATGAGGGTGAATTCCGTGACGGACGTCCAGCAAGCATCGGAATTTGGAAGCACGATGGTGAGACAACAGGTGTGAAACCATAATTTTCCCTCCAAAAGAAAAAACAATCGGTGTTTAACCGAGAATAAGCACAACAAAAATGAGGTGGAAAATCTCTATACTCTTAATAGTAGCAGCGTGGACACAAAGTTTTGCTGCTACTTTCTCCACGGAGCAAGTGCGCCGCATTGCAGCCGCTATCAGACTCGTAGTGCCCGACACGTTGAACGCTGAGAGTTACTACACCACATTATGCTCCTATCAAGGCCGCCCCATACGCGTGAAAACTAATGCATGGGGCGACGTCAGCAATGTTGGCTATCAACTGTTCAGTAATGAATTGCTACAGGCGGCAGGAAACGAACCTGTAATGGAGTTCATAGAACGCTATCTGCTCGAGTTGGACTTAAGTCTTGACGGCCGCACACCCAAGCAGCGAATGGACATCGACAAAGTAGTGCTCACCAAGGGCACTCTTGCCATGCTCCACCAAGTGACACCTCAGACTCCTTTTGCCATTAACGAGCTCAAGCGACGCTTCTATCAAGTGAAGTGGACGGTCAACAAGCATGAGGTGGCACTTACTATCCCTGCTGACTGCCAGCTTTTCATCGGTGGGAATGCCATTGACCTGGAGGCAATGATGGTGCGCGACCTACCTCGCATCAAACCGCAGCAGATGCACTTTGTGCCAGCGATGCTCAATGGCTTGAAAATGTCGCATTCGGACAACGACAACTATTTGGCCAAGGGCGAATCGTATCTTAGCGACGCCATTCAAAATAGCCTCTACTTGATCCGGATACACGGCAAGCAGGAACTTGTCTGCAGCCAGCGCAATGCGGCAAAAAGCATCAGCAACATTATGCTCACCGGTGTCTTTAACCGTCAACTGCCCATGGATCTTGTTGTAGACAAATATGGCTACAAGCAGGATACGCTTCACATCATTTTGCAGCAGTTCATAAACTACTGTCAGCGTGAACACTGCAAACTCTTTTTCGGCATAAAGGGCATCAAGAGTGGTATACTCAGCGGCACTCTCTTTGCGCTAAACGAGAAAGCGGCTTATAACCATGTGCTCTCGGTGAATGTTCCGGTAAGCATCATCTCAGGCAAGCAAGCCCCCATAAAAGCAACAGTCTATGCCTATGTGCCACTGCAGAACGTCACGGAGCAATTTTTCACCAAAGACATTACGAATGAGTATGAGCAACAGAAATAGATTCACTGCCTTCTTGGTCATGATTATAGCTGTACTACCTCTGTGTGCACAGAATTTTGACGAAGTGAGGAAGCAAATCAACACTATCAAAAAAAATAGCAAGTATATCTATGCTGACGAGACACGCCCCACGGAGCAGGACGCCCATGACGCTGCCGAGAGTGCACTCTACGACAGAATTAATGAATGGGCAGCCACACAAAAAAAGCTCAACAATAGTCCAAATCTTGTGATAAACAACAAGAAAGAAATTTGGGCCGAGTTGCGTATGCCACGTGGCAATCAGTTCCGCAGTTTTGTCTATGTCAAGAAGAGCGACATCAAAGGTGCAGACAATGCTACCGTCATAGAGAACACTTCCGCGCAACCACTTCAGTCGACTGTTGAGGAAGTGCATGCCTTAGAGGTTCCTACGACAGTGAAAGAACTCTCCTCCATCTCAAGCTATGCCGACTTCGCAAATAAGTTGCAGGCGATGAAGGCTGCAGGGAAAGTAAGTTTCTACGGCCGCTATGCTTCGCTGGAGAATCCTGACATCTATTACCTAGCCATTTACGATCGTCAGGGGACCATGCGCGCCTATCTTACCCCTGCACCCAACAGAAAGAACATTGCCTCTGGTAAAACTGACGACGTGACCAACTATAGCGGGTGCGGTGCCATAGGCTTTTTAGTAACTGACAAATAGAAAATGAATAATAATATGACAAGAAAATGGCTTGCGATAGTGCTGATGGCACTAGCCGTCAGCTTTCTTCCCATCTCTGCCGTCAACGTCACGCTTACCATAGACGATGGCGTTGAGCGTCCTTCAGGCCTTGCTGCCGCCGAAGCTAATCTGTCAAGTCTGCTCACTGAGATCAATCGTGCGCAGAAAGCGCAGGAAAGTGTGTCACTAAAGGAGCAGCACATGGATGAATTCGCCAAGAATTCATTAGCACGTCTTTGGGCAGTAACACCATTTCTCTGTGATGATGATGATGTGGTAGACCGCTGCTGGGTGTTTCACGATGGCAGTATGATGTGCAGCCACGTTCCGCTTATCATAAAGCCTATCGACGACAGTTTCGGTGATGGTGAATACCAAGAGGCCGTAGTAGAGTTTGATCGCAATGGGCAGATTACCGATTTCCGGCTTGCTCTAGACGCCCAAACCTCAGAAAGCCTTGAGAAGTGCGGCACAGTAGCTGATAAGGAGAAACAGATGATCATCTTGCAGTATGTAGAGCGCTTTCGCACTGCCTACAACCAGAAAGACATCCAGACAATCTCTGATATGTTCAGTGAAGACGCACTCATCATCACGGGACACGTAGTGATGCGTAAGCAGACAGGAGATTCACAGCGCGCTATGGCCAAAGTGGAATACACCAAGCAGAACAAGGAGCAATATATTCGCAATCTCAGCCTTGCGTTCAAACGCAACAAATGGATCGATGTGAAGTTCAGTCAAATTGGCGAGAACGGCGAGGAGGGTGGATGCGCAGGAATTACGCGTTCACGTAAGGATCCAACGAAGTATGGAGTCAGACTGAGACAATCATGGAAGTCGAGCAACTACAGCGATGAAGGCTATCTATTCCTCCTTTGGGAGTTCCCCGATGACGGTAGTAGCCCAATTATACACGTCAGAACATGGCAGCCGGAATGGGCAGGAGGTAAGCGCCAGGAACCCAATGACGACATTTCCACGCTTGGTGGATTCGATTTATAACAGTATTATCATAAATATCAAGATATGAAACGATTAGTCATATTTCTTCTGGCTCTCTGCACGGCATTTAGTGCTAGTGCTCAGTCACAATATATCTCTAATAGCCGCATCGACTCCCTTGACGCCATTGGTTCACTTGACGGAAGACGTGGCATACTCATCCTGTCAAAGAGTGAGAACCTAGTCATCAGTGTAACCAATACCAAAGACTTCGATGTAAAACCCAAAGGTCTTGCACCTGATGGGTACAATCACTACGAAGTAACGGTGGGGCCCGACGTTACTAACCCGAAAGTGGAGGTGAACATCCGTGGCGACGTGAATATCACGTCATTCGTGGCAAAACCAAAGAAGAACCTCTTTGTGGCTTACAGCGTTGACCTCGTGGCTACACCAATTGATTTGCAGGACCAGTCTGGCGTGGCTGCCGTACTCGATGCAAAACTATGTGAGGTAGATTTCACCTCACCTTTCCCGAACTTGGAGGTGAAGTGCTCAGACCGCCTCGGTGCCACCATCACAACTATTAACCGTGCATCAGACAAGACGGTCTTCGTCACAAAGGTACAAATACCTGTGGCAAATATAGAAGCTGCAAAAGAGCGGTTTAGCGCTGCTACAGAAGCGTATAGCAAATACAATAAATGGCTTATGACACAGCCAGACGATAAGCTTCAGGACGCTGACTATGAGAAGAACGACAAGCTCCAGCAAGATATGGAGAATGCACAAAAGGAGTACGGAGAAACCATGCACCTCTATATTTCCAGCGTGGGCACTAACACTCTTTCCGTTCCACTAGACGATATGGCTCCGCGAGTGAAAAAGAGTTATGGTGTGCTCGTGCTAAACAAGGTGAAGAAGGTGTATGTCTCTGACTGCAGTGCAGCTATGGCCGAGGGCGCTCGCCTCTTCGATCTGCGCGAATATGCCGGCGCTAAAGCATCATTCAACAAAGCGCTCAACAGCCCAGACACCCCCGTCGACTTGAAAGCTTCCATTCAGACGCAGATTGACCAGTGTGACTCTTGCGACTACTACCAGAAACTAGCTGTTGGTTCACTCATCCAGATTAAAAATCTGAAAAATGCAGGCACCGTGACACAAAATGACGTTGCAAAATATGGCGCTGCTGCTGCAGAATTCATGCGTTGTGTGTATAAGTACAATCCACAAAATTACTACCGCGAACGCATCGACCGGATAGAGAAACTCATTGAAAATATGCCTCTTCAACTAAAGATTACAATTAGGAAATGGGCACAGACCTATCAGGGATATGTGGAAGCCAACGGCCTAGGCAATGTTGAGGCATGGGCATACTATGGCAACCACAACTTTTTGGCAAAGGAGTATGCTACCGATAAAAAATTCACCAAACTGATCGGAGCATCAACAGAATTCAAGAAAATTGGCGTCTCTGACACTGAGGGCGAGATTAACCTCGAACTCACGCGAAAAGAGCTACCAAAAGCCATCTTTTTCCGTCCTGTGGGCTATAACAATACTATTGCAATTGAATACAAAGACGTGAGCGACATCATGTCGCAGTCTATAGGTGACTACAACAAGCGACAGTTTCGTATCAAAATGTACCAGATAAACCGAGATCTTAAATATTAACCTTAATTCCGCAACACTTTGATTTAACTTTATTTATAAGTTCCTGAGCAACA
>ERZ779660.1293-NODE-1293-length-13030-cov-3.141503_pt1 | contig 13030 bp, 10 predicted proteins | sample MGYA00511906_ERZ779660 | MGnify/ENA primary metagenome ERZ779660 (study PRJEB29588, sample SAMEA2156906) | human gut metagenome | biome: human gut; feature: human-associated habitat; material: faeces | place: Denmark | collected 2008/2010 ... | reverse complement strand
GATGCAGCCGCAGACCGTTTGAAAGCGCCGGTACTTGGGCAGCGTGCTTTGCTGCCTTATGTACCGCTGCGCTTTCATCCGAGCGAAAGCGTGTCTGCGCGCACGCAGCCTGCCCCTGCGCGGGAATAGCCCAAGGCGCCAGAAATCGCCCTAAAATGGCGTTCTGCCTGCACCCGTGAAAAAACTATGTAAAATATTATTTTTCCCATTGACAGACCCGTCAAAAAACGTATAATAAAGCTCAGTGCGTTTGTTTAGTATCATTAAACTTTTTGTTTAAAATAACTATGAAGGATCAGACATGAAAATCGGAGCAAAGGTAAAGGAACTGCGAGTGCAAAAGGGACTGACACAGGAGGAGCTGGCTGACCGGACAGAGCTTTCCAAAGGCTTTATCTCTCAGCTGGAGCGGGATCTGACCTCTCCTTCCATCGCAACCCTGATGGACATCCTGCAGGCACTGGGAACAGATTTAAAGGATTTCTTTAATGAAGAACCGGAAGAGCAGATCGTTTTTAAAGAAAGCGACTACTTTGAAAAGCTGGACGAAGAATACGGCAACAAAACCGAATGGATCATTCCAAACGCCCAGAAAAACATTATGGAGCCCATCCGCCTGACGCTTGCACCGGGCGGCAGCACCTATCCGGACAACCCCCACGAAGGGGAAGAGTTCGGCTATATATTAAGCGGCAGCATCACGATCCATATCGGCAAAAAGAGCTACCGCGCCAAAAAGGGCGAATCCTTTTATTTTACGCCTAAGTCGACACATTATATTTCGGCAAGTAAAAAGACGGGAGCAAGCCTGATCTGGGTTTCCAGTCCTCCAAGCTTTTAATTGTTCGAAGCTGACGCAAACGATAAACACACTGTCAGGAAAAGTCGTCTTTTGCGCTGACATTTCATTATTTGAAGGAAGGGACAGTATCCGCTGTCGGATACTGCATGGGAGAAGTACCAATGAGCAACCGGCTGATCGATTTACAGCACATCACTAAAATTTACGATGACAACACCGTACTGGATGATCTGAACCTCTACATCCGGGAGAACGAGTTTTTAACCCTCCTTGGCCCCAGCGGCTGCGGAAAAACAACAACTCTGCGCATTATCGGCGGTTTTGAAAAGCCGGATAATGGCTGCGTTTTATTCAACGGCAAGGACATCACAAACATGCCGCCCAACAAACGTCAGCTAAACACCGTTTTCCAGAAATATGCCCTCTTTCCCCATATGACGATCGCAGAAAATATCGCCTTCGGCTTAAAGATCAAAGGAAAGACCAAAAGCTATATTCAGGACAAAATCCGTTATGCCCTCAAGCTGGTCAACCTTGACGGCTACGAAAACCGCATGCCTGATTCTCTAAGCGGCGGTCAGCAGCAGCGTATCGCCATCGCCCGTGCGATTGTAAACGAGCCAAAAGTCCTTCTTCTGGATGAACCGCTTGGTGCACTTGATTTAAAACTGCGCCAGAACATGCAGTATGAGCTCATCCGTCTGAAAGAAGAACTGGGAATTACTTTTGTATATGTCACCCACGATCAGGAAGAAGCACTGACCATGTCCGATACCATTGTTGTCATGAATCAGGGATATATCCAGCAGATCGGTACTCCGGAAAACATTTACAACGAACCGGAAAACGCATTTGTTGCCGATTTTATCGGACACAGCAATATCATTGACGGAACCATGATAAAAGACGAACTTGTAGAGATTCTCGGTGCCCGTTGGGCATGTGTCGACAAAGGATTCGGCAATAACAAGCCGGTCGACGTTGTCATCCGTCCGGAAGATGTAGAACTTGTCGATCCTTCGGAGGGAACGCTGCAGGGCGAAGTAACCTCCCTGATTTTTAAAGGCGTTCACTATGAACTTGATGTCATGGCCGGCGGCTATGAATGGCTGGTTCACACCACCAGATTTGTTCCGGTCGGCACCAAAGTCGGCATCAAAGTAATCCCGTTCAATATCCAGATTATGCATAAGCCGGAATCTTCCGATGAAAAGGCGGTGGAGATCGATGCGTAAATTTAAACAGCAATTTCTTGCCGGTCCATACCTCATATGGATCATCGGTTTTATCCTCCTGCCGCTTATCATGATTCTTTACTATGCATTTACAAACGGCGATGGCAGTTTTACGTTATCCTATATCACAGCGATAGCAGATGAAACCAACCGCAAAGCCATGGGACTTTCCCTGAGACTTGGAATTATATGCACCATCGTGTGCCTGGTTCTCTCCTATCCGCTGGCAATGATTTTAAATAATAGGAAAATCAAAAATCAGGGACTGGTTGTTTTTATCTTTATGCTTCCGATGTGGATGAACTTTATGCTCCGTATCCTGGCATGGAAACTTCTGCTTTCCAAAAATGGTGTAATCAACTCCATTCTCACAGGTTTCGGGCTTTCCCGCATCAATATCATAAATACACCAACGGCAGTTGTCCTTGGCATGGTATACGACTTCCTGCCATTTATGCTGCTGCCAATCTACAACTCCATGACACGAATCCGTAAAGACTGGATTGAGGCGGCCCGTGATCTGGGTGCCGGAAATGTAACCATCTTTTTAAAGATTATCCTTCCGCTTACCGTATCCGGAATCATCAGCGGAATCGTCATGGTATTTGTCCCGTCACTTACCTCGTTTGCAATCTCGCAGGTATTAGGCGGTGGTCATGTTCTTTTAATCGGAAATGTGATCGAACAGGATTTTATGCAGGGTATGCAGTGGAATGCCGGAAGCGGTCTTTCCTTTGTTCTTATGATTTTTGTGATTGCAAGTATGACTATTGTAAATATATTTGATAAAGAAGGGGAGGGAACATCCATATGTTAAAAAAATGTGCATCCCGGATCTATATGGTCCTGATTTTTGCCTTCCTTTACCTTCCGATTATTGTGTTGATTGCTTTGTCTTTCAACGATTCCCGTTCCAAGGTAAAATGGGGTGGCTTCACGCTCCGGTGGTATACCGGCTGTTTTCAGGACGAAAAGATTATGACTGCATTTGTCACAACTTTGCAGGTCACTTTCCTGTCCGCAATTATTTCCACACTGATCGGAACACTTGCCGCGCTCGGCATAGCCGCCATGAAAAAACGGCACCAGACCATTTATCTCGGCGCGACCAATATTCCGCTTCTGAATGCGGATATCGTAACCGGTATCTCCATGATGCTTTTGTTTGTGAAATTTATCGACCTCGGATTTGTGACGGTTCTTCTGGCGCACATTACTTTTAGTATTCCTTATGTTATTTTAAATGTGCTTCCGAAAATGAAACAGACAAACCGCAGCACCTATGAGGCGGCACTTGATCTCGGAGCAACGCCGCTGTATGCATTTTACAAAGTCACCTGGCCGGAAATCCGTCCCGGTGTGTTCTCCGGATTTATGATGGCAGTCACCATGTCACTGGATGATTTTTCCATCACCTATTTTACCAAAGGAGCCGGGGTCAATACCCTCTCCACCATGCTCTACACAGAACTTCGCAAAGGAATCAAACCGGAATTGTATGCACTTTCCACGATTCTGTTCTTTGCCGTTCTGCTCATTCTTCTTGCCGGAAATGTTTATCCGGGGAAGAAGCGTGTTGCAGCCAAATAAATTATCCATTGGAATTTTATTCCAGCCGAAAGGAGTCCTATTATGAAAAAAAGAATTTTCTCTGCCCTCTTAATTTCTGCTCTGGCAGTCAGCGCACTCACTGCCTGTGGGGGATCTTCCTCTGCGAAAAAAAGCGGACAGACCTTAACCGTTTTAAATTACGGAAAATATATCGATGAGTCCGTAGTCAAACAGTTTGAAAAAGAAACCGGTATCACCGTCAAATACGAAGAATATGAAAGTCCGGAAGAAATGTATACCAAATACAAAGCCGGTTCCATCAACTATGATGTAATCTGCTCTTCCGAATATATGGTTGAGCGTCTGATCAACGAGGGCGAAGTTCTCGAAGAAGATTACGATGCCATGGACAACTACAAAAATCTGGATCCAACGATCCTTGATATGTCTGCTTCCTATGACAAGAATCACACCTATTCCGTTCCATATTTTTACGGGACTCTTGGCCTTCTCTACAACAAAACAACCATTGATGCCAAAACCGTATCAAGCTGGGACTGCCTGTGGGATCCTACCTATGAGGATGAAATCATCATGGAAAATTCCGTCCGTGATACGTTTGCCCCTGCACTGATCTCCAAAGGGTATTCCTTAAACGATACCGATGAAAATCATCTGCGGGAAGCCCTCGACATATTAAAAAAGCAAAAAGATGATAAAATCGTATATGCCTACTATGTAGACGAGACAGCCGATGCCATGATCGGAGAAGAAGCCTCCATCGCACTGTGCTACTCCGGCGAGGCTGCACTGGCCATGGCAGAGAACGACAATCTGGATTATTCAGTTCCAACAGAGGGATCAAACCTCTGGATCGATTCCTGGTTCATTCCAAAGTCCTGCACTAACCAGACCAACGCTTTAAAATTCTTAAATTTCCTGTGCAAGGATGATATCGCAGAAAAGAATTTCGAATATGTGCAGTATGCCTCTCCGATTACATCTGTGGTAGAAAATCAGGACGCTGACGTAAAAAATAACGAAGCTATCAATCCTTCCAGTGACACGATAAAAAGATGTGAAATCTATAAAGCATTAAGTGATGATGATTCCGCCAAGTACACAAAGCTGTGGCAGGAACTTCTCTCTTATTAAAAAACCGAGAAAAATGATTGCAATTTCAGTCAAAACATGCTAAAGTAAATCCACGGTGTCTGGTTAACACCGTGGATTTTTCATCTTCGGAAACGGTCATTCCGAAATTTCCCATATATACATTTGTTTTCAATTACATATGAACTATCAGGAATTTTTAACAACGATCCGTACACAGCTTTCTCTGCGTATCGAGACAGGTGTCACTTTAGACATTCGTTCCTTTACCAAAAATAACGGAACACATTACGATGGTCTGGTACTTCTCCATCCGAAGAAAAACGTGTCACCTGCGATCTATCTGATGCCATACTATCATCGCTATCTGGAAGGGGTATGCCTTGAAGAAATCTGTGAAGATATTCTTCATACCTATCAGGCGCATGCCCCGGAAGAAAATTTTGACACGTCCTACTTTACCGATTTTTCCCGTGCCAGCGAGCACATCGTCATGCGTCTTGTAAGCTTTGAAAAAAATCAGGAACTGTTAAAAGAGGTTCCGTTTTTCCGCTACCAGGATCTGGCCGTAATCTTTTACTGTCTGCTCCATGCAAGTGCCGAAAACCAGGCAAATATTCTGATCCACAATCATCACTTAAACCTTTGGAAAACCGACAAAGAAACGCTTTACCGACTTGCGAAGAAAAACACGCCACAGCTTCTTCCCCCACAGCTTACCCCGATGAGCAGTCTTCTCAAAGAAATGCAGCTCGTCGCGGAAACTCCACTCCCGGAAGCAGCCCCGCCACTGTATGTTCTGACCAATACGTACCGGACCAACGGTGCAACCGTTCTCCTCTACGATGACATCTTAAAAGAACTGTCCGATTTGTTTGAAAAGGATCTGATCATTCTGCCAAGCAGTATTCACGAAGTACTGATTCTTGCCACCGATGAAAACGACAGGCAGAATCTCGACCATTACACCGCAATGGTAAAAGAAGTGAATGCCTCACAGCTTCAGGATGAAGAAATTCTGTCCGACCATGCCTACTATTACTGCCGGCACAGCCATCTGCTGACCATGCCGCAGCCGGTCTGCACTTCATAGATTATATTTCCAGACACAAAATCCCCGCAGAAAAAATTCTGCGGGGAACATCTATTACATTTCTACCAGTTTATCATATAGCTTCTCATATGCATGTGCCGAAGCATTCCAGGAAAAATTGCGATCCATCGCACGATAGATCAGTTCTTTCCATGCGGCCTTTTGTTCATGCTCCACACGATACGCATACCGGACAATATCTGCCATTTCCTGTGCATTAAAATTCGCAAATGAAAAACCACATCCTGTATTTTCATATTCATTGTATGGTTCTACCGTATCCCGGAGTCCTCCGGTTTCACGTACGATCGGAAGTGTTCCGTAACGCATGGCAATCATCTGTGCCAGCCCGCATGGTTCAAACATGGAAGGCATCAGCAGCACATCACTTGCCGCATATATATGGTGCGAACGCTCCTCGGTAAATCCGATATGTACGCTTACCTTGTCCGGATACTTACTCTGATAATGGTGGAACATATTTTCATACTGGCTCTCTCCGGAACCAAGAACCACCAGCTGTATATCCATTTCGGTTAAAAGTTCATCCAATACGCAGCCAATCAGGTCAAATCCTTTCTGGCTGGTCATACGCGATACGATTCCGATCAGGAAAGCATCCTCCCTGACTGGAAGCCCAAGTTCTTTCTGTAATGCAACTTTGTTTTCTTTTTTCCCACTCACTGCATCTTTTTTCGAATAATTTACCGAAATATAAGGATCTGTCTGTGGATTATATTCTTCATAATCAATTCCGTTTAAAATACCAAGAAGGCGATCCTTTCGGGCAGTCATCAGGCCACTTAAGCCCTCTCCCCCTTCTACGGTCGTAATCTCATTTGCATACGTCGGGCTGACGGTAGTAATATAATCTGCATATACCACGCCACCCTTTAAGTAGTTTGCTTCGCCATAAGATTCCAGTTCATATGCATTGAAAATGTGTGCCGGGAGTCCTGTAATATCCATAATCTCCTGAATTCGCCAGCGTCCCTGAAACTGCAGGTTATGAATCGTAAACACGGTTTTGATTCCCGCATAAAAATTATCATCTCCAAATACCGTATGCAGAAACACTGGAATAAGTCCTGTCTGCCAGTCATTGCAATGGATAATGTCCGGAGCAAAATCAATATACGGCAGACTAGCAAGTACTGCCCTGGAAAAATATGCAAACTTTTCCACATCTTCATAGATATTGTTGTATGGAGATTCTCCTGCAAAATAAAATTCATTGTCCACAAAATAAAAGTGAACTCCATGATATTCCGACTCGAAAATTCCAACATACTGCCTGCGCCAGTTCAGATTTACATAAAAATGGCACAAAAATTTTAAATTTGGAAGAAATGAGCGATCCATGCAGGCGTATTTCGGAATAACTACCCGCACATCATACTCTTTTTTGTCAAAATATTTCGGAAGTGACCCAACAACATCGGCAAGACCTCCGGTTTTCACGTATGGAACTGCCTCTGATGAAACAAACAGAATCTTCTTCATACATAACACTCCTTTACTTACTCTTCATCTGTAATCGTATTTTGTCCGTAATAAGAGCGATAAATTCCGAGTTGGTCGGTTTTCCTTTTCCATTGCTGATCGTATATCCGAACAGATCATCCAGCGTATCCATCTTGCCACGGCTCCACGCTACTTCAATTGCATGACGGATGGCACGCTCGACACGGCTTGGTGTCGTATCAAATTTCTTTGCGATCCCCGGATATAAAATTTTCGTAATAGAATTTAACATGTCCATATTCGTCACAGACATGATGATTGCCTCCCGCAAATACTGGTATCCCTTGATATGTGCCGGAACACCAACCTCATGAATTATCTCTGTGACATCCTCTTCCAGTGTCTGTAACGAGTACTTTTCCGGTTTCTTTTCCATCTCAACCGGTCTGCCAATTTCTTTTCGTACTTTGTTTTTTCGACGGTTGAGTGTCTTGATCCGGTCCAAAACAATATTCCGGTCAAACGGCTTCATAATGTAATAATCCGCTCCCCGCTCAAACGCGTCTTCGGTAATCTTTTCATTGCTGATCCCTCTGATCATCAGAAATGTTGGCCGGTTCTTTAGTGTATGATCTGCCCTGATCCTGTCAAGGACTGCCAGACCGTCCAGTTTCGGCATAATAATATCCAATAATACAACATCCGGTTCTTTTTCCTTGATCAGATGGCAGGCTTCTTCTCCATCCTTCGCCATCCCGATCAGGTGCAGTTCATCATCACTGGTTACCATTTCTTCCAATAAGTCACGCATAACCTCGTTATCATCTGCAATTGCGACATTTAGTTTTCCCATGTAGGCCTCCTAGAATGTCAAATTCAGTCAAAAATAAGCATACCAGAAAGCACTGTCCGATTTTGTCAAAATTTGTCGATAAATACAGTTAAACTATAGCACAACTGCCAATTTATTTCAATGTCTTATGCATTCTCTTCGAACTGGGAATTATACAAATCTGCATAAAATCCCTTTTGTACCAGAAGCTGTTCGTGTGTCCCCTGCTCTATGATATCGCCATCTTTCATCACCAGAATCAGATCCGCATTTCTTATCGTAGAGAGTCGATGCGCAATGATAAAGCTGGTCCGTCCACGCATCAGATTATCCAATGCCTTCTGAATCCGCACTTCGGTACGGGTATCTACCGAAGAGGTTGCCTCATCCAGAATCAGAATCGGGTTATCCGCAAGGATAGCACGTGCAATTGTAAGAAGCTGTTTCTGTCCCTGGGAAACATTACTTGCATCCTCGTTTAACTCCATCTGGTAGCCACCCGGAAGTGTCTGGATAAAATGGTGGGCATGTGCGGCTTTTGCCGCCTCAATCACTTCCTCATCTGTGGCATCTAAACGGCCATACCGGATGTTTTCCATGATAGATCCCTTAAACAGCCAGGTATCCTGCAATACCATACCAAATGCATCCCGAAGTTCCTGACGGTTAAAGTCGCGGATATCATGCCCATCCACCTGAATGGCTCCGCCTGTCACATCATAGAAACGCATAAGCAGTTTGACCATTGTGGTTTTTCCTGCTCCCGTTGGTCCGACAATTGCAATTTTCTGTCCAGGTGTTACATGAGCGGAAAAATCCCTGATAATGATCTGGCCCGGATTGTATCCGAAACTTACATGGGAAAAATCCACGTAACCATCCACATGGTCGAGATGCACAGCATGTTCAACCGTCAGTTCTTCTTCCTCTTCGTCCAGAAATTCAAATACGCGCTCGGAGGCTGCAGACATCGACTGCAGCATATTTGCCACCTGCGCAATCTGCTGGATCGGCTGAGTAAAATTCCGGACATACTGAATAAATGCCTGAATTTCACCAACCCCGATGGTTCCGCGGATTGCCAGAAGTCCTCCGGAAATTGCCACTCCGACATAACCGAGGTTTCCGACAAACTGCATGATCGGCTGCATCAGTCCGGATAAAAACTGGGACTTCCATGCCGATTGAAACAGAATCTGATTGGTATCTTCAAATTTTTTGATGGTGCTCTCCTGCTTATTATATGCCTGCACCACCAGATGTCCGCCATAGACCTCTTCCACCTGTCCGTTGATATGTCCCAGATATTCCTGCTGCTGGCGGAAATATTTCTGCGAATGTTTGATAATAAACGAAATCAGGATGGCAGATACCGGAAGAATCACAAGTGAAATCAATGTCATAATTCCGGAAATTGAAATCATCATCACAAGTGTTCCGACCAGTGTTGCCACACTCGTAATGATCTGCGTCACACTCTGATTTAAACTCTGTCCAAGTGTATCCACATCATTTGTGATGCGGGATAGCACCTCTCCGTACGTGCGGCTCTCGAAATATTTCATTGGCATGCGGTTGATTTTCTCTGAAATTTCCTTACGCATGCGGTAACAGGTTTTCTGCGTGATTCCTGTCATGATCATTCCCTGTATAAAACTGAATACTGCAGAACAGATATACAGGCCAAGTGTAAACAATAACACTTTGGCAATATAGGTAAAATCAATAGATCCGGTTCCCGCGATCTTTTTTCCGAGACCTTCCACCAATGCATTCGTTGCACGTGCCATAACCTTTGGTCCGGCAACGGAAAAGACGGTAGACACCGCCGCAAAAATCATAACGGCAACGATTGCATACCAGTATCTTCCGAGATAACGAACCAGTTTTTCGATAGAGTTTTTGAAATCTTTTGGCTTTTCTCCCGGCATCATTCCTCTGCCCGGGCCGCCCATCGGACCGTGAGGTCTTCTTGTACGTTGTTCTGCCATCTTATTTCACCTCCTCAGAAAGTCCCAGTTCTTTGGCAGACAGCTGGCTCCTGGCAATCTGCTCGTAAACTTCGCAATTGTGCAGTAATTCCTCATGCGTGCCTTTTCCGACAATCTTTCCATCGTCGAGTACCAGTATCTGGTCCGCATGCAGAATTGTACTGATTCGCTGTGCGACAATGATCACGGTCGTATGTTCCGTCTTTGTCTCAAGCGCTCTGCGGAGTGCCGCATCGGTCTTCATATCCAGAGCGGAAAAACTGTCATCAAACACATAAATCTTTGGATTTTTTGCAATTGCTCTGGCAATGGCAAGCCGCTGCTTCTGTCCGCCGGAAACATTGCTTCCGCCCTGTGCAATCGCACTCTCATACCCATCCTGTTTGCTGTCAATAAACTCTGTTGCCTGCGCAATCTCCGCTGCTTCCCGGATCTGCTCATCTGACGCATCCTCTGCCCCGAAGCGCAGATTGCTTGCAATTGTACCGGAGAAAAGAATTCCCTTCTGTGGTACAAATCCGATATGTTCCCGCAGATCCTGCAATGTATACTTGCGGATATCCGTTCCGTCAAGCGTGATCTCTCCGCCTGTCACATCATAAAAACGCGGAAGCAGGTTGACCAGCGTAGATTTACCACATCCGGTACTTCCGATAATTGCAGTGGTCTTTCCCGGCTCTGCAACAAAATCAATATCCGAAAGCACATCTTCCGTGGCTCCCGGATACCGGAAATTTACATGATGAAAGGCAATCACACCCTCACACTGTTCCATGGCAACCGGCTCTTTCGGATCTGTAATCGTACTTTTTGTGCCTACAACCTCATCTATACGCTCTGCAGCTACACCGGCTCTCGGCATCATGATAGACATCATGGTCAGCATCAGAAATGCCATAACGATCATCATTGTGTAAGTAATAAATGCCGTCATGGAACCAACCTGCATATATCCGCCATCGATCCTCTTTGCGGCAACCCACACAATCAGAAGCGTAATGCAGTACATGATCATCATCATTCCCGGCATCATAAATGTCATAACACGGTTGGTAAACAACTGCGTCTTTGTCAGATTGCGGTTGGCCTCATCAAACCGCTCTTCTTCCCGTTTTTCCCGTCCAAATGCACGAATGACATTTAATCCTGTCAGAATCTCTCTCGAAACCAGATTCAGCCGGTCCACGAGATTCTGCATAATCTTAAACTTCGGCATGGCAAGGGAGGTAAGAAGCATTACAAATCCAAGAATAACAAGCACCGCAAGCGCGATCACCCATTCCATTCCTGCATGGGTCTGTGCAACCTTAATCACACCACCGATTCCAATGATCGGAGCATAAAGAATCATTCGCAGAAATACTGCAGTCACCATCTGAATCTGCTGTACATCATTGGTACTTCTCGTAATCAGGGATGCCGTTGAAAAATGATCCATCTCTGCATTGGAGTACTGTACAACATTGCGGAATGTCTTATCACGCAGATCCCGTCCGATGGATGCTCCCACACGGGAAGCACAATATCCGACAACCACTGCCGCCATAACCATCAGCAGCGCAAAACCAAGCATCTTTGCTCCGGTGGTCCATAAGTAATGTTTCTGAATGGCATCTACATCCACACCTGCATTTTTATCACAGGAGATCGCATAGGTCACACCCATGGATTTCAATGTAGAAGATCCGATCGCATCAATCTGTCCAGACACCTGCTTTCGCATCTCAAGAATCTGCTGATCCGGTACCTGGCCGGTTGCCAGTGCCTGCATCAGCTGCTTCATATCTACCTGCGTCCCATCCGTTCCCATTTTCCCCGTGAAAGCCTTCTCGTCAATATCGGACTCCTTCATCTGGGACATCTGATATACCATGACGATCGGCTCCAACAGAGACTCATCCATATCGTCAAGCGTATCCTCTTCACAATTTCTCACATAGTTTCCATCTTTTTTCGGCTCCTTATAACAGGCGGCAAATGTTTTCTTTTCCCTGCTGGTCATAAAAAGCTGTGCTGACACAAAATCTTCCTGTGTCATTTCTTCTGGAAGAATATGCTCCACTCCGCTGCTCATGATTCCGACATCGATAATATCCGATGTATACTGTGGCAGGGACAGATCACAAAATGCCTGCATCGCAAGAAAAGCCACAATAACCAGAATCCATTTCCAGTATGGGAGCATGTTTTTAAATATTTTTCCCATGATTTAACTCCTTTTCATATGCATAGCTTTTATACTATCACGAACTGATTTCCAGAACAATTCCTATTATATAAAACTTTTCTTAAATTAAAATGAAATGTGTGGTGCAACCATGGGCACCACACATTTTATGTTCTGATTTTATACTGCTGGAATTATATAACCGGCCTTCTTCATTTCTTTTGTAAAATCATCGACAGACATTCCTGCTTTCTCTGCACCTGTTTCCACGGGGATGATCCCATCCTGCACCAGGGATGCATATGCACGAATCAGTCCTTCGCGCTGACCTTCCACTCTTCCTTCGCGCTGACCTTCCATACGCTCCTCATTCAATTCATCTGCCATCAAAACACGTAATGCCTCACACATGATCCTTTCACTTCCTTTCCATTCCCGTACTTTCTCCATGTTACTGTTTACAATGACCTGCAGCACGATATCTGCAAGATTCTTCTCCCTCTCTGCAAATGCACTGACTTCTAACAGATACTGTCTCATCACTGTTTCGTTCAGTTGATTCGTCAATGCTTTTAGCTGTACATGCATCTCCGTGTCCAGTTCCGATGACACAATGATCTGCACCGGGAACATCGCGCCATTGACATAGTAAATCCCGGCTGTTTCTTTTTTACATCCATACCCGGATTTTTCCAGTTCATGCATCAGCTTCACCGGCTTGCGGTCTCGAATCAGTGTAATGGTAATCTCCTCTGCCGGAATCTCATCCACATGATTTGGTA
>ERZ779660.1284-NODE-1284-length-13088-cov-2.140259_pt1 | contig 13088 bp, 8 predicted proteins | sample MGYA00511906_ERZ779660 | MGnify/ENA primary metagenome ERZ779660 (study PRJEB29588, sample SAMEA2156906) | human gut metagenome | biome: human gut; feature: human-associated habitat; material: faeces | place: Denmark | collected 2008/2010 ... | reverse complement strand
CAATCACGCATGGAGCGGTGGTCCGCTGACCATCCTTTCACAATACATCGCCGGCATTGAAACGCTGGAACCGGCTTTCCGTACGTTCCGTGTGGCACCTCATCCGGCACATTTGAACTTCATCCGTACCCAGGTACCGTTGTCGGGCGGTCGTCGCATCGTATTTGAAATGGACAAGTCGGCTCACAGTGGAACCATGTATCTGCGAGTACCGGAAGGAACTTCCGCACAGGTGGTGCTTTCTGCCGAATTCCAGCGCTGGAGTGTGAACGGCGAACCGAAAAACGAACGTCAGCTGACGCTGTCTGCTGGAGAATGGCATTTTGAAATGAGCGAGAAATAGTTTTGTTTTTGATTATCCAAATGGAAAGGCCGGGAGTCGGGAGACTTTCGGCCTTTTTTTGTGTTTAGGCGGAGAGTTAATCGGGAAGGTTAGGGGAGCCTTGTAAACTTTTTAAGGAGCCGATGGATAAAATGATAAAGTAAGCTCGGAGAAACTTGAATCAACCTGGGCCATTTCTTAAAAATATAGTTAAATTTACCTCGACACGTACGTGACGAGGTCTTGATACGTTCGTGCTGATGTCTCGACACGTACGTGCGGAGAGATTGACACGTTCGTGTCGAGGTATTTTTGTAGGTCAATTATTCTAATATTGAAGTATATGATAATGATATATGCAATATGTATTATGTTTTTGTGGCTATTTGCTTTTTATTATTGATTAATAAAATAGAAGAAATAGTTCAATTTAATTGAACCAATTTATATCTTTGCATCTTAGAAAAAATAATTTTGATTAATATGGCAAATCTTAAAAATGCAGCTATACGTGAAATGGTCATAGATCAGTGCTTACGTAATAAAAGACGTAAATATAGCACTAAAGATTTGATGGAAGCGTGCAATAAAGCTTTAGCTCAGGAAGGGTATGAAGAAGTCACTTCTTTGAATACTATTCGGAGCGATATGCGGGCTATAGAACAGCGATGGATAGCTTATGGAGGCAAGATAAAAGAAGAAATACAAGGAAGAAATAAGTTTTACTATTATGAAAATCCTGATTTTTCTATATTTAAGCCAGAGCTGACACAAGATGATTTGAACAAACTAAATCAGACCTTACTGGTACTAAGTAGATTTAGTGGTCTTCCACAGTTTGAATGGATATATGAGTTGAATGCCAGATTTAAATCCACATTCATGGCTTCACCGTATACCAAATCCATTATTGATTTTGATGATAATATCGATGTGGAAGGAAAACAATATATTTCTGTGCTATTTGATGCAATTGTCAATAAGAGTGTGCTATCTATCAGGTATAAACCTTTCAGTCATAATGATGAGAAGATATATACGGTACATCCCTATTACCTAAAAGAATATAACAACAGATGGTTCCTGTTAGGACTGGATGAGGGTTATGGGAAGTTGATTACTTTTGCATTAGACAGAATTCTTTCCATTTCCTTTCTTAATTGTAAATATATAGAAAATGAAAGTATTGACTTCAATGAATATTTTGAAGATGTAATTGGAGTAACAGTAAAGCCAAACCATGAAGTCCGTAAACTCAAATTGTGGGTATCCGCAGAGCAATACCCTTATCTGAAGACAAAACCATTGCATGGTACTCAGAGGTTGCTGGAAGAAAAAGATGACGGTAGTAGAATTATTCAAATTGAAGTTCGCGAAAATTATGAACTTATACAAACTCTTCTTTCATTCGGAGAAAAGGTAGTGTTACTTGAGCCAATAGACATAAAAAAGAAAATTCAAGAAAGAATACGACTTGCAGAAGAAAATTATAATATGTTCAAATAGATTGAGCGTATAGTGTTTAACTTTGTAATAAATAAATTTAGAATATGAATCAATCTCAGTATAATCAGTTGTTTTCGTTCCTTTTTAACATAGCGAACGATGTGCTTGTCCAGTCATTTAATAAAGGTGATTATAAGAAAATAATTCTGCCTTTTATTGTACTTCGTCGCCTGGATTTATTGTTAGAGGAGAGTAAGCAGCAGGTGATAAACTTCTGCGAAACAGAAGAATTTGCCATGATGCCGGAAGAAAGCAAGGAACAGCAGTTATGTTTCATTACAAAATATCCTTTTTACAATGTTTCTCCTTTTACAATGAAAATGTTAAAGGCTGAAACTGATCAGACTCGTTTGCGTCAGAATTTTGAGGCATATCTTGACGGATTCAGTCTACATGTGCAGGATATTATAGCTAAATTCGACCTTCGTCATTATGTGCAGTTACTTTCAAACTTGGGTTGTTTGGGTATGATGATCGAGAAGATGACAGCAGATGATATAAATCTTGGTATAAAACCTGTTGTTGATGAAAACACTAAAGAGATTAAGCTGCCACCTCTTGACAATCACACAATGGGTACTTTGTTTGAGGATTTGTTGCGTAAGTTTAATGAGGATTATAGTGTAACAGAAGCAGGAGAACACTATACGCCACGTGATTATGTGAAGTTGCTTGCAGACTTGGCTTTTATACCAGTTGCCGACCGTATGAGAAACGGGGGGTATGAGATTTATGATGGAGCTTGTGGTACAGGAGGTATCTTGTCTGTTGCTCAGGATAGACTGGAAGATATAGCCAGTGAGCGTGGTATGAGATTGAAAACTTATTTGTTTGGACAGGAATTACAGCCTGAGACTTTTGCAACTTGTAAGGCTGATTTGATGTTGTCCGGCCATAGTCAGGATTTTACTTATCGTCAGGGAGGTGTGATGCGTTATCGTTTTGTGAATGGAAGTACTATATCAGATGATGGGCATCCGGGTAAGAACTTTGATTTCTGTATTTCTAATCCTCCGTTTGGTACACCGTGGAAAAAAGATTTTGAGGTATGGGGTTCTCCTAAAAAGAAAGAGGATATACCTGATACCCGTTTCTCAGGTTTTATGGATGGTAAACTGATGACGTTTGTTCCTAATATTGGTGATCCTCAGATGCTTTTCCTTGCCAATAATGTAAGTCGTATGAAAGAGGATACAGAACTTGGTACTCGTATTGTGGAGATACATAATGGGTCTTCTTTATTTACAGGAAATGCAGGGGGAGGTGAAAGTAATCTGCGCAGATATATTATCGAAAATGATATGTTGGAAGCTATCGTAGCAATGCCGGAGAATATGTTTTATAATACGGGGATTGGAACTTTCATTTGGATTGTAACCAATCGAAAGGAAGAACGCCGCCAGGGTAAAGTTCAGTTGATTGACGCGACTTCTATTAAGACTCCACTCCGTAAAAATTTGGGTAATAAGAATTGTGAAGCTTCTGATAATGATCGTTCAGCTATTGTAAAGTTGCTGACAGATTTTGTTGAAAATGACAAGTCCAAGATTTTTGATAATCGTGAATTTGGTTTTTGGCAGATAACCGTTGAGCGTCCTCTGCGTCAAAGTATATCATTAAGTATAGATGCTCTGCAAAAGACAGTGAATAGTTTTGTTCGCAAAGATGTATTGTTATCTGACGAATGTATTGTGCAGTTAATGCAACTTGACATAGACATTCCTCTACAGGAGACGATTCCTGAAGTTTCTGAAGATGAATCTATATTTGATTCTAAGTTTGCTAGATTCAGAAAAATGAAACTGGCAAAGACCACAGGACAGATAATGGCGGATATGGTTCTTAGCTGTGCACTTACTGTTTTATGTGATATGCTCGGAGAAAAATCAGAATGGCTGGATGTCCAGATATTTGAAGAAAGGTTCAATTCTGATACCAGGGTAAAGCAGCTTAAATTTACTTGGAGTAAGATTGAAGATGTTTTTCTGTATATCAGTAAAAACGTAAACCCTGATGCCGAACCGATAGTGAAGGATGGTAAGTTGGTTCCGGATCCGGCTTTGCGTGACACAGAACAGGTTCCACTTCTCTATAAAGGAGGGATAGAAGAGTTCATGCGTAATGAAGTGTTGCCTTATGCTCCGGATGCTTTCGTAAATAATGACGCTACGGTTATCGGATATGAACTTTCTTTCACAAAGTATTTTTATAAGCCGATTGAGCTGAGAGCTTTAAAAGATATACGTGAAGAAATCCGTGAGATAGAGAATCGCACTGATGGTTTGTTGAATGAAATCTTGGGAGAGTGATATGAGAAGATACGATAGTTATAAGGATAGTGATGTTGCTTGGATAGGTGAGATTCCTGAACATTGGGATACAATAAAGATGAAATATCTTTTCTCAGAACGTTCTGAAAAAGGATTTCCAGATGAACCAATTTTATGCTCCACACAAAAGTACGGTGTTATACCTCAGTCAATGTATGAAAATAGAGTGGTTGTTGTAAATAAAGGTCTTGAAGGTCTTAAATTGGTAGAGCATGGTGATTTTGTGATAAGTCTAAGGTCTTTCCAGGGAGGAATAGAATATGCTCATTATAGAGGTATCATAAGTGCTGCATATACTATTTTGAAGCTTGTTATGGCTGATAAATTAAATGAAGATTATGTACGTTTCTTATTTAAATCTATTCCTTTTATAGGTTTGCTTCAAACTTGTGTAACTGGTATTAGAGAAGGACAGAATATTAATTATTCTATTCTTAGAAAAAGTGAGATTCCTGTACCTCCATTGGACGAACAACAGCAGATAGTTGAATATATTCAACAAAAAACAGTCCAAATAGATACGTATATATCTGATGTAAAAAGACTGATTGATAGTCTTAAAGAGTATCGTCATAGACTTATTTGTGATGCTGTGACAGGGAGAATCAATGTACAACCTAAATTTTAAAATGATTTATTATGGCTACAGATACTTCAGAAAAAGGATTGGAAAATATTATAGAAGCTTTTCTTATTGATAAGAAAGGTGAGAGAGATGAATCTTTGAGATGGATTCGTAGAGAAAGCAAAGACTTTAATAAAGAATTTTGCTTAGACGAAGGTATGCTACGTACTTTTCTTGAAAGTACACAACAGGAAAAGGTAAATCGTGTACGTATTTTTGAAACACCGCTTAATATGCGCAAGTTTTATGAGCGTGTACGTAGTCAAATTTCACAGCGTGGTGTGGTTGATGTCTTGCGCCGTGGTGTAGAACATAACGCTACGATATTTGACTTTTATTATCCCTTGCCTGCTAAGGCAAACTTGGCTGCACAGGAGGCATATCGGCAGAATTGCTGGTCCGTAGTGCGTCAGTTGCATTATTCACAGACTCAGACACGTGATTCCATAGATATAGTCCTTATGCTTAATGGTTTGCCAATAATTACAATGGAGTTGAAAAATGAACTCTCCTGCCAAAATTGCGATGATGCCGTTAAGCAATATAGAAGAGACCGAAATCCTAAAGAGCTTCTTTTTATGCCTAAACGTTGTGCGGTACATTTTGCTGTTGATGATGCAGAAGTACAGATGTGTACAAAGCTTAGTGGAGAAAGTTCTTGGTTCTTACCTTTTAATAAAGGGGTTGATGATGGTGCTGGTAATCCGGTTAATGATAACGGATTAAAGACTGCTTATCTTTGGGAAGAAATCTTACAAAAGCCAAGTTTGAGCGAGATCCTTGAAAATTTTGCTCAGGTTATCAAGAAAAAAGATGAAGACACTGGTAAAACAGTAGAAAGCACAATCTGGCCGCGTTATCATCAGCTGGAGGTTGTACGTGCTCTGATAGCTGATACAAGACAAAAAGAAAGTGGTCAGAGATACTTGATACAACATTCTGCTGGTAGTGGAAAATCTAACTCTATTACATGGTTGGCTTTTCAGTTGGTAAACCTGAAGAAAGAGGATGAGATTACACCACGGTTTGAGAGTGTAATTGTCATTACGGATAAAGTAAGCTTGGACAAGCAGATACGTGATAACATACGTGCTTTCTGCAATAATAAAAGTATTGTAGAATGGGCAGATGATAGTGATGCCTTGAAGAAAGCATTGGCTGCTGGCAAGAAGATTATTGTATCTACTATATGTAAGTTTCCTTTTATTTTGCAGACACTTGGTAAAGAACTGGCATCAAGAAAGTTTTGTGTAATTATAGATGAAGCTCATAGCAGTCAGAGTGGATCTATGCAGAGTGCTTTGAACCGAGTATTGTCTGGATACGGACATAAAGATGTGCAGGTAGAAGACACAGAAGATGGCTTGAATGAACTGCTATCTTATGTTGTATCAGGTCGTATGATGGCTAAAAATACAAATTTTTATGCCTTTACAGCAACCCCGAAGCCTAAAACTCTTCAAATGTTCGGTATCCCTTATAAAAAGGAGAATGGAGAAATTGGTCATAAACTATTCCATTTGTACTCCATGCGCCAAGCAATAGAAGAAGGTTTTATACGTGATGTCCTTGAAAACTACATAACGTATGATAGTTTCTATAAGATTCTGAAAGCTACAGAACAAAATCCGGAATTCGACAAAGACCAGGCAAGCAAGAAGTTGCGTGTATGGGTGGAAAGTCAGCCTGAAACAGTAGAGAAGAAAGCACGTATTATGGTAGAGCACTTTCACGAAAATGTGTGCCATAAGATGGGAGGTGAAGCCAGAGCAATGGTGGTATGTAATGGTATATCACGTGCCATTGACTATTATTTCGCAATTAAGGCTCAACTTGAATCACGTAAAAGTCCTTATAAAGCTATTATTGCTTTTAGTGGTACTAAAGAATATAATGGTAAGCAGTTGGATGAAGCAGAACTAAATGGTTTTCCTTCATCAAAGATTGAGAAGGTTTTCCGAACAGGAGCTTATCGCTTTCTGATAGTTGCAGATAAATTTCAGACGGGATATGATGAACCGCTATTACATACAATGTATGTGGATAAACCTCTGAAGGACGTGAAGACGGTACAGACTCTTAGTCGTTTGAATCGTTGTCATCCCCTTAAAACAGAAACAAATGTCTTGGACTTCGTAAACAAGGCAGAGGATATTCAAGAGGATTTTCAGCGTTATTATAAGATGACCATTTTATCCCGTGAAACCGATGTAAATAAGGTCAGTGATAAGTTGGCTATTTGTGACGAGTCTATGATCTATACAGAAGAAGAGGTGGATGAATTTAACCGGAAATATTGGTCTGGCGCTGAAAGACAAGAGTTGGATCCTATTTTGGATGCTTGTGTTGAACGTTTTAAAAAAATGTCCGAAGAGGATGGAAACGAAGATAGACAGATTGAAGTTAAAAGTGCAATGAAGCACTTTGTACGTTTATATGAGTTTCTTTCAGCCTTAATGAACTTCAGCCGAATAGACTGGGAAAAGAAGAATACATTTTTTCATTTCCTGTTGAAGAAGCTACCTGTACTTAAACGTGAAGATTGGACTCAGGGATTACTGGAACTTGTAGACTTTGACAAGTATCGTGTAGTCAAGCGTGTAGATGAAAGCATAAAGTTAGAAAACAAAAACTCAGAAGTAGAACCGATACCTGTAGGTCAAACTGCCGGAGGAACCACAGATCCTAACATGGCAACGCTGGAACAGATTGTAGATGATTTTAATCAGGTATTTGGTGATATAGATTGGGGTGATCCTGATACGGTAAGAAGTCAGATTCGTCAGGTAGTTTCCAAGTTGCAGGAAAGTGATGAAGTAAGAGATTCTGTATTGAATAATGATGAAGATATGCAGATGCAGGTCATTCATGATAATATCAGTACAGAACTGGGTATTATCACTGCAAACAGTAGTGAAATGCAACGCCGTTATCTTTCTCAGCCGAATATTCAGTCACAGTTGGATACACTGATACTTATGCGTCTTCAGGAGCTTATTAATCCGGCATTTAATGAACAGTTGCTTACAGAAAAATTACTGGAAGAGTTCGCTGCTGATTTTAAGGAGCTTTGCGGTGTAAAATATAGACAACTTGAAGAAGTGATTCAGTGGATGTTCAAGGTATTTGATACAGAAACAGTACGCTCTTTAGACGGTATAAAGGATATAAAACGCACTTTAAACCTGGCTTACAGAACAAGTGGACGAGATGAGGACTTACGGGACTGGCTTAAACTGTTGAGTATTAAGTTAGAGGCGTTTATGAAGAAAATTTATTTTATGGTTAACGGTAAAGAGCTGACTAAGGATGATGGTAGCTTTGTTCAGTTCTTGGATACAGCTAAAGCTGTAAGATTAAATCATCTGTATTATACAGAAGATGAAATATTGTTCAATATGAAGTCTTATTATAATTTCCTTCATTCTCTCCGTAATGTTGACGCTCATAATGCACCTATCATAGAAGACAGCAATGTCCGTCCAGGTATTCACATGGTTACCGCTATATATCTGTATGTTACAATGATTAATATTACAGATATGGAAAGTGGTGAGAATAATAATTAAAAGTATGAAGAAAAGAGTAAAAGATGATTATAAAAAATATGCAAGGATCTTACCAGCTGTTTTATCTATGATAGTTCCTTGTTTATCAACAATTTACTTTATGTTTAATCTTTCGTGGGTTAATAATTTTCTTACTATAGAATTTAGTAAAGTATGGGGTACATTATTGGTATTCTTCCCATGTAGTTTGATTTATGGAGCGATTGGATATGCAGCCAGTGAATTGTTTCGTAGTATATCTAAGATTATATTTCAATATAAACTATTTGAGGAAGATGAAACAAAGATGCCTACAACAGACTTTTTAATATTTAAAAGATCTCCATTCTCTACGATATACATAAATAACATTATGGATAAGATAAATGAAGATTTTAAAATAGTGCTAAGTGATAAGAGTGCACAAGATAAAGATGAACTTGAAGCTCGTAAAGAAATAGCTAATGTTGTACAAATGATAAGGAATATAACACGTGACGATAATATATTGTTACAATATAATATTCAGTTTGGTTTTTTGAGAAATTTGATGGGAGGTATGATTATTGCTTTTATCATATCCTTTTTATTATTTTTTATTTCCTTATTTTATGGTGAACCGTGGATTGTACATCTAATTCTATGTTTTGTAGATGTTTTAATTTTTCTAGTCTCATTTATTATTCTTAAATATAGAGCGCGAGCTTATGCACGACAACTTTATTCAACTTATTTAACAATTAACAAATAATTATTATGGCAAGAGTTGCATCAATGAAAATTTGGAATGTGGAGCTTGGACTTGCAGTTCATATAAAAGCTCCTAATGGTAAGTATATTGTTATAGACTTAGGTTCTACTAAGAATGTATCTCCTCTACAAGCCCTAAGAGGGAAAAATGTTGGTTATATGGTTATAACGCATCCCCATTTGGATCATTTTAGTGATATTGACAATATAGCATATGCTAGACCGGATGTATTATGGCGAAGTCATAGCTATTCAAGAGATGAACTTCTAACAGATATAAGGGAATCTGATAGAAATAAAATTACAAAATATTGTGATTTTGTTGAATCTTATAATGGTGAACTTTCTATTGGAAAAGATCCATCTACTGGTACACCTTTTGGAGGATTGACAGCAGATGTTTTTTGTACAAATGCTTGCGACAAGAAGAATAAGAATAATGGTTCTACCGTAATTAGTGTAAATTAACTATGCTCATTGCGGGATTCGGCATGTTAATTCACACTAAATCCCGCAGAACCAGAATAATTTTAGCGCTATTATTGTATTAAAACTAGGAAATGCAAAAATTGTCGTTTGTGGTGATAATGAAAAGGATTCCTTTGAACGATTAATGCAGAGACAAGATTTTAAAGATGCTGTTAAAAATGCCTGGATATTAGTTGCTGCTCATCATGGTCGTGAATCAGGTTATTATGAAGATTTTGTTGATTGGGTTAATCCATATCTTACTATAATTTCAGATACAAGCAATGTAGAAACTAGTGTATCTTCAAAGTATTCAGCAAAAAGCAGAAAATACAGTGTATATAACTCCAATACTCGATTATATGAAGAGAGACATTGTTTAACAACTAGAAAAGATGGTGATATAGAAATTGAATTTGGAGAAACTGATGATAATAACTATAGTGGATATCTTTATGTTCAAAAAAATAGATAAATATATTCTAAAGGCCTCTATTCTTATCATCAGTGAATAGAGGCTTTTTAGAAAGATAGATAGTCCTATTTGTGGCCTAAATAATATAACACATGTTTCATGCTACTTTTTATTTACATTATACAATAAAACGTATAATCATTTTGTCATCTCTAAAATGAACCATTTTAATTTTCAATTCCAAAAACGTTATGTTGGTTTATGGCATCTTCCTGATAATGCTAACTGTAAATTTTCCGGAACTTTATTTATCGAGTCTGAAACAATCTTTATAGATTTATTTTTTCAAGATTCATCTGTGACATTACCAGAATATTTAGAAAGTCTTCATGGCTCTACCTTTTCTGTCAATGAAGGTAGCAAGGAAGAATATTTAGAACATATTATACTTAAAGGACTCACATTTCTTTATATAAAGAATTTTGGAAACGGATTAAAACACTTAAAATATGAAGTTAAAGAGTTAATTATACATGATAATATTAGCGATTTTGATAACATAAGACAGGTTTCTTTAAGGCTTCCAATACTTGATAAGTGGACTAACTCAATTTTATGTGATGCATATAAAGATTTGAAAAATGATAAAGTCCCAGATTACATAAAATTTATATGTTTTGAAGCTCCTTGTCAATATATTCTATATTCATCGGAAGATGTTACTATTAGTATATATTTTAGTTATAGTTGTTCATATGGCAGTAAAGATAAACATATTATTCAAAAGACATTCCTAAACTTTAATTTAAAAAAACGCCAGTCATTTTATAATGCTCAAAACATTATTACTGAATACATCTACCTTCTATTTTTATTAATTAATAGAGAGTTTACACCACATCATATTAGATTTTTCACTAATGATGGTAGTTATGTATATATGATAAATAGAAAAGCATCATTTAAGTTTATCAATGAATATCCTGATTTATGCTCATACACAGAATTGAAAGATTTTACTCAATCGGATATTCATTCTATTTTTGATAAATGGACTTCTTTTTATAAAGAACAGAGTGATGCAATTAACACCTATTATGAGACATCTAGCAACCAATATTTACCTCCATCGTCTCAAATAAGGAATTATATATCATTTATTGACTCTGTAACTAAATCTATGAAAGGTAAAAATGCAATTATCCATAAAGAATCACGACGATATAAATGGGCACAAATGATTCTTGAGAAGACTGTTTCCTGTTTGAGTAAGTCAGAACAGAATGAACTTGAACAAGCTCTTTTATACTCTAAAGGAACTCAGTTAAAACCCAGATTTGAAAAACTGATAGAGGAAGTTAAGGACTTGTTACCTAATAGTGTTAATAATGACTTCATTGAAAAAATTATTAATACAAGAAATGTAATAACTCACCCTAATACGAATGAAGATTACATTCTCAATAATAATGAATATGAGGATGCTATATATAAATTAACACAAATAATTCGTTCATTTCTTCTTCGGAGAATCGGAGTAAATAATCCTGAAATAAAAAAAAATTATATCCTTTTGATATAAAGTAGGTCCATGTATTTTTATGGTAGGCGTTGTAAGAATAGCATCCTATATTTGTTTGTGCTATCAGCAACGGTATGGTAAGGAAATTGATGAGATGAAGTTGCAGAAGTTGCTTTATTTTACTAGGCGTGAATCTATTATCTTGGAAACTATTTGTTTAAAGATTGTTTTGAAGTATGGAAATATAGCCCTATCATGGTTCCTATACGTCAGAAATATCGAAGTAATGCATTGCATGAAGAGTTGTCGCCTGAAATAATAGCAAGTTGCAAGTCTGTGTTTGATGCAGTGGTATTTGAGACGTATGCACAAAAAGATTAGTATTACGCGTAGAGAATATGCTTAGCACTCATGCAAATTTGCCTATATGGAAATAGTGAATGGAGGTGTGTTGCCGGATGGTTGGACTGTAGAGACTTTGCTGTCTTCGCATCGTAGTTTCCCTTACAATCCAGATATAGCTAATGCGTTCTTCCGTTCTGGAGAGATTGAAGCATGGGGGCGTGGTATTGAGCGTATCATAACAGCTTGCAAAAATGATGGCTTTTCTACTCCTGAGTTTCGTTGTGATGCTTCGGGCATCTGGACGATATTCAAATTTAAGTATCCGGAAAGAGCAACTACCCAAAAGACTACCCAAAAGATTGGGCAAAACTTGACGGAACAACAGAGGGCTATACTATCTTTCCTAAAAGAATATCCAGGGGCAACTCGAAAGGAGATCAGTGAAAATCTTCTTAACATCACTGAGGATGGTGTAAAGTATAATCTTTCACGCCTTCAGGAACTTGGATTATTGAAACGTGTGGGAGGTCGAAAACAAGGTTATTGGCAAATTTTAGAATAGGATAATCAAAGAAATTCAAAAGGCTGTTCGACGAAACCGCCAAGTTATGGCACTATGTTTCTGTAGCTCTTTATCAAGAATTTATGGATGAATTGAAACAGAAAGGAAACGAATCAGGAGATTAATAATCCATCTTATTCAATTTTACCGTAACTTTGCCGCGCATTTTGAAGAAGGTAAAAAGATGGATAACAGTGTGACTAAAAAACGTGCCCAGAGCAATGAGATAGATATGCTGAACGGGCCGTTGTTCAAGAAAATTTTGCTGTTTGCCCTTCCGTTAGCAGCCAGCAGTTTGTTACAGGAACTTTTTAATTCGGTGGATGTGGCAGTAGTGGGCCACTTCGTAGGAAGCAGGGCACTGGCTGCCGTGGGAAGTAATGCGCCGGTTATCGGGTTATTGATAAACCTGTTTATGGGCGTTTCCATGGGAGCTTGCGCCATTATTTCCAATCACATCGGGCAACAGGACGACAGGAGCATACGCAATGCCATCAGTACGGTGCAGTTGGTGGCGCTTCTCAGCGGGTTCTTTTTGCTGGTGTTGGGGCAGGTGGCTGCCCAGCCGATTCTGACATGGATGGGCACTCCACCGGATGTGCTGGATGAGGCGATGACTTACTTGCGTATTTATTTTCTGGGAATGCCTTTCTTTATGCTTTATAACTATGGAGCTTCCATATTGAGAGCAGTAG
>ERZ779660.1268-NODE-1268-length-13195-cov-10.924049_pt1 | contig 13195 bp, 9 predicted proteins | sample MGYA00511906_ERZ779660 | MGnify/ENA primary metagenome ERZ779660 (study PRJEB29588, sample SAMEA2156906) | human gut metagenome | biome: human gut; feature: human-associated habitat; material: faeces | place: Denmark | collected 2008/2010 ... | reverse complement strand
GCACACGTCAGCACAAACAAAAACAAAAAAAAGTTTAAAGAGCGATGTATAAAGGACTGGCAAAGAGAATAATACCTTGCCTCGACGTCAAAGACGGCGTCACCGTAAAGGGCACCAACTTTGTTGACCTACGAAAGGCAGGAGACCCCGTGGAGCTGGGCAAGCGCTACAGCGAAGAAGGGGCAGACGAGCTGGTGTTTCTCGACATCACAGCCAGCTTTGAAGGACGAAAGACGTTCACAGAGATGGTTACACGGGTGGCGCGCGAGATAAACATTCCGTTCACCGTAGGCGGCGGCATAAACGCCATTGAGGATGTGGAGCGGCTGCTGGCGGCAGGAGCCGACAAGGTGAGCGTCAACTCGGCAGCCTTACACCGTCCGCAACTCATCAGCGAGATAACGCAACGCTTCGGATCACAGGTGTGTGTCTGCGCCATAGACGCCCGCCTCGACCCCGACGGTTGGCATTGCTACACCAAGGGAGGACGCGAGCGCAACGAGCGCATGTTGTTCGATTGGGCCAAAGAAGCCCAAGAGCGCGGCGCAGGCGAAATTCTCTTCACATCCATGGACCATGACGGCGTGAAGCAAGGCTACGCCAACGAAGCGTTGGCACAGCTGTCTGACAGTCTGTCCATCCCCATCATCGCGAGCGGAGGGGCAGGCACCATGGAGCATTTCAAAGACGCGTTCACCTGTGGCAAGGCCGACGCTGCCTTGGCTGCAAGCGTGTTCCACTTCGGACAAATACTCATTCCGCAACTTAAGCGCTACCTTGCCGACAACGGCATTAACGTGAGAATTTAGCCTTCACGGGCAAAGCGACACATAAGAACAAAGAAAAGAACAAAACGGTATATTATGAAAATCGACTTTGAGAAAATGGGCGGGCTGGTACCTGCCATCATCCAGGACGCCACAACAAAGAATGTCCTCATGTTAGGCTTCATGAACGAAGAAGCTTATAAAAAGACTGTCGAGACAAAGAAGGTTACGTTTTGGAGCCGCAGCCGCAACTGTCTTTGGACAAAGGGAGAGACATCTGGCCATTTCCTTAACCTGGTAAGCATACAGAACGACTGTGACAACGACACGCTGCTCATAAAGGTTCACCCCTCTGGACCAACATGCCATAAAGGCACCGACACCTGCTGGGGAGAGAGCAACGAGGCAAACCCGCTGCTTTTCCTTACAGAGCTTCAAGACTTTATAAACAAACGCCATGAAGAGATGCCTGAAGGCTCTTACACCACAAGCCTGTTCCGTGACGGACTGAACCGCATGGCACAGAAGGTGGGCGAAGAGGCGCTCGAAGCCGTCATTGAAGCCACCAACGGCACCAACGACCGTCTCATCTACGAGGCATCCGACATGTTCTACCACCTCATAGTGTTGCTCACCAGCAAGGGCCTTCGCATTGAGGACATTGCAAAAGAGCTACAGGTGCGCCACGACCCCAACTGGCACAAACATTAATGGGCGGCTTAAACAACACTTCATTTTTATAACAACGCATAGCATAATGTTGATAGACTATCAGAACGTAAATATCTACCAAGGTGAGGAACTGATTCTTAAAGATGTCAATTTCGACATCGATGAAGGACAGTTTGTCTACATCATAGGAAAAGTGGGGTCAGGAAAGAGTTCTCTGCTCAAGACCCTCTACTGTGAGCTGGACCTCTATCCCGACGAGGTGGGAAAGGCAGAGGTGCTCGGACGCGACCTCGCCTCCATAAAGCGTAAGCACATTCCTGCGCTGAGACGAGAGATGGGCATCATCTTCCAGGATTTCCAGTTGCTCCACGACCGCAACATCTACCGCAACCTCCAGTTCGTGCTCAAGTCGACAGGATGGAAGCAGAAAGAAGACATAAACAAGCGCATTGACGAGGTGCTTGACAAGGTGGGGCTTCTTGACAAGAAAGACAAGCGCCCACACGAGCTCTCCGGTGGCGAGCAACAACGTGTGGCCATAGCCCGCGCGCTGCTCAACGAGCCGAAGGTGATAATTGCTGATGAGCCGACAGGAAACCTCGACCCCGAAACGGCATGCGCCATCGTGAGCCTGCTGCACGACATCACAGTCCAAGGCACGTCTGTCATCATGTCAACACATAACCTGCCCATGCTTGACAAATATCCAGGCATCGTGTTCAAATGCGAACACGGAGAGCTTGTGAAAGAAGAAAATACAAGCACGAAAGACGAAAAGGCTGACCAGGACGGAAAGGCTACCCAAGACGGAAAGGCTGACCAGAACGGAAAGGCTGACCAGGACGGAAAGGCTGACCAAGACGGAAAGGCAGGTCAAGAGAACGATAAACATTAAGGAAACGTAAACATAAAGACAAACACAACGATATGAAAGTAATGAAATTTGGAGGCACCTCTGTAGGTTCACCCGACCGCATGAAGAACGTAGCCTCGCTGATTACAGAATCGGGCGACCCCACCTTCGTGGTGCTTTCTGCCATGTCAGGAACGACCAACTCGCTCATTGAGATTTCAAACTATCTCTACAAGAAGAACCCCGACGGAGCCAATGAGGTAATCAACACGTTGGAAAAGAAATATATGCAGCATGTGGAAGAGCTCTATTCCACAGACGAATATAAAGAAAAGACTCGCGAATTTCTGAGAGAAGAGTTCAAGTACATGCGTTCCTTCACCAAAGACATCTTCACCAGCTTCGAGGAGAAGAGCATCGTGGCACAGGGCGAGATCATGAGCACGAACATGGTGCTCAACTACCTTCAGGAACAAGGCATCAAGGCCACACTTCTCTCGGCTTTCGACTTCATGCGCACCGACAAGAACGCTGAGCCCGACGCACAATATATAAAAGAAAAGCTCACAGCCATCATGACCGAGAACGAGGGCTACCAGATCTACATCACACAGGGTTTCATCTGCCTCAACGCTTATGGCGAGATAGACAACTTGCAGCGTGGCGGCAGCGATTTCACAGCTTCGCTCATCGGCGTGGCTCTCGGTGCTGAGGAAATTCAGATCTGGACCGACATCGACGGCATGCACAACAACGACCCGCGCATCGTTGACGAGACAGATGCCATACGCCAACTCAACTTTGAGGAGGCAGCAGAGTTGGCCTATTTCGGTGCCAAGATCCTGCACCCCACCTGTGTGCAGCCTGCCAAGTATGCCGGAATCCCCGTGCGTCTGAAGAACACCATGGATCCTGCCGCCGACGGCACCATCATCGACAACGTGCTCATAAAAGGCAAGATCAAGGCGGTAGCTGCCAAGGACAACATCACAGCCATAAAGATCAAGTCGAGCCGCATGCTTCTGGCAACAGGGTTCCTGCGCAAGGTGTTCGAAATTTTCGAGACCTACCAGACACCCATCGACATGGTTGCCACAAGCGAGGTCGGCGTGTCCATGAGCATTGACAACGTGAAGCACCTTAACGACATCGTGGACGAGCTTAAGAAGTATGGCACCGTGACCGTCGACTCAGACATGTGCATCGTGTGTGTTGTGGGCGATCTCGACTGGAGCAACCTCGGCTTCGAAACGCTTGTGCTCGATGCTATGAAGGACATTCCTGTACGCATGATCTCTTATGGCGGTTCCAACTACAACATCTCGTTCCTCATAAAGGAATCTGACAAGAAGCGTGCGCTTCAGAACCTGAGCGACCGTCTCTTCAAATAGACCAAAACGCCAAATGGGTCCAACCCCGTCCGCCATCGGCACGGGGTTGGCCATCGGCTTTTTTATGGGCAACAGCTTGTGGGCTCCACCCGTCAAATCAAAGTAAAAAGAAACAGAGGAAAAGTAATATTTTTTACAACATCACTTATGAAAGGAACATTTCCCATTGACCGTTTTAAGAACATACGCACCCCATTCTACTATTACGACACAGCGTTGCTTCAGCAAACGCTCGATGCCATAAAGGCTGAGACAGCCCGACACAAGGGATATAAGGTACACTACGCCGTGAAGGCGAACGCCAATCCAAAGATTCTTGACATCATCAACAAGGCAGGGCTGGGAGCCGACTGTGTGAGCGGTGGTGAGATTGAAGCAGCCATAAAAGCAGGCTTCCCCACTAACGAGATAGTGTATGCCGGCGTTGGAAAGAGCGATTGGGAAATAAACCTTGGCCTCGACGCCAACATTTTCTGCTTCAACGTGGAGAGCGTTGCAGAGCTGGAGGTCATCAACGAGCTGGCTGAAGCCAAAGGCAAGACAGCATGTGTGGCCTTCAGAGTGAACCCCAACGTGGGAGCCCACACACACGCCAACATCACTACCGGCCTGGCAGAAAACAAGTTTGGCATTGCTCTTGAAGACCTGTTGCCAACGATAGAAAAAGCGTCGGCCATGAAGAACGTGTCGTTCATCGGACTACACTTTCACATCGGCTCGCAGATTCTTGACATGGGCGACTTTGAAGCTCTCTGCGCCAAGATCAACGAGATTCAAGATTCTCTTGATGCCAAAGGCATTGTGGTGGAAAACATCAACGTGGGCGGCGGTCTAGGCATCAGCTACGACGACCCCAACGGCGAGCCGATTCCCAACTTCAAGGCCTATTTTGACACCTACGCCCAAAACCTGAAGCTTCGCGAGCACCAGACGCTCCACTTTGAGCTTGGACGGGCTGTTGTGGGACAATGTGGCTCACTCATCACCAAGACGCTCTACGTCAAGCAAGGCACCCACAAACAGTTTGCCATCGTCGATGCCGGCATGACAGACCTCATACGCCCTGCCCTCTACCAGGCTTATCACAAGATAGAAAACCTAAGCAGTAACGAACCCGTCGAAACTTACGACGTGGTGGGACCCATCTGCGAGTCGAGCGATGTGTTCGCCAAAGGCATCGAGATAAACCGTTGCCACCGTGGCGACATCATTGCCCTACGCTCGGCAGGTGCCTATGGAGAAATTATGGCGAGCCAGTATAACTGTCGCCAGCTTCCCAAAGGATATGTAACAACAGATTTATGATTATAGACAATTTCACGATAATTCTCTCATGCGCCATCATCGTTGTGGCGCTGTTGACATCGGTGTTGACCAATCCTTTCTTCCGCAAGTTTTGCGAGAGAGAGATGGGCAACACCGATGTTGCCGATAATGACGGTAACGAAAAAGAGACCGCTGGCGACAAGCCAAAGGTGTCGGTTGTGATCATCTCAAACGGCACGGCCGAGCAGATGGACCAGCATCTGCCTGTGCTCCTGACCCAAGACTACGCCCCTGGCTATGAGGTGGTTGTGGTGGCAGTCAAGGGCGACTCCGCAACCGAAGATGTGCTCAAGCGCTACGCTTCAAACCCACATCTCTACACCACGTTTGTGCCAGGCAGATCGCTCTTCATGAGCCGTGCCAAGCTGGCACTCACCATCGGTGTGAAGGCGGCCCACAACGAGTGGGTGCTCGTGGCCGACTCGCGCCATGTGCCTCAATCGGACGAGTGGATAAAGACCATGGCAACCCATTGTGACGACAGCACCGACATGATAATGGGCTACACAGGCTACGACGACACCACAACATCCTACAGACGCTTCGAGCGTCTGCGCGAGCAGACCTATTTCTTGCGCCGTGCTTTCCGCAACGAGGCCCTCTGCACCAAAGGTGCCAACCTCATGTTCCGCAAGAGCCGGTTCATACAGGGCGACGGCTACCGTGGAAACCTTCAATACATACAAGGCGAGTACGATTTCCTCATCAACAAATATGGCGCTCAGGCCGCCACAGCTGTAGAGATCCGTCCCGACGCATGGCTCATTGAAGACAAGCCGTCGCTGACGACATGGCGCAACGAGCATATCAGTTTCATCAACTACCGTTCTTGCCTCAACGGCATTGCCTCGCACCGCGCTTTACACATTGCCGACACCTTGGCCTTGCACCTTACCCTCCTTGCCTGCATAGCCCTCATCGGTCTCGCCACGCTATGGCACAACTGGATCGTGCTTGGCTCTGCTGCCGCAGCTCTAATCCTCACCTTTGTGCTGCGCGCCGTGCTTGCAGGCAAAGTGATCAGACGCTTCAACGCCGACATCAGCGCATGGAAAGCTCCGTTCATGGAGCTGAGATGTTTCTGGACAGGATTGTTCTACAGCGTGATGTATCTCATGGCCGACAAGCACGGGTTCACAAGCCACAAGCTCTAAGACCCAGCCCTTTTTAAAAAAACAGTAAAAAAAAGAAATAGCGAACAGCTATGAACATAAGCATTGTTTTCACATCTCAGGCAAAAAAGGCACAACCTTATGTAGCCCTGGCACAACAGTTGCGTGAACAAGTGGCGACCCTCGACAGCTCCTTTGTCGTGGCCTCGTCACCCGACATCGTTCATGTGTTCGGAGGCTTTGACAAAGCCACACAAGCGCTCTTGGCGAAATATCGCGACATGCGCATACCAACCGTGCTGACCGCATGCGACGCCCTCGCCGCCTATACCGCCGGCAAGCAGACAATAGACCGCAGCCAGCTGTCACGCTCGCGCCGCAAGCTCCTCATGCTTGCCACAGCCGTTCACGCCGTGGGCAACGAAGAGGGAGCGGCCTTGGCCGCGACAGCACCCAAAGCCGACGTGTCGGTCGTTGCCAACCCTGTGGTCACGACAACCGTCAGCCCCAAAGCCATGGCGGCAAGCTTCATGCAGCTCTATCAGGAAGCAATAGAGAAGCACGAACAAACGGTCAACAGCGAGATTCTGAAGACCATAACCTCTGCCACACAAGCTTATGTGAAAAGCAATAAGGACAAGGGACAAACAGCCATGGTCATAAGCGGCGGAAGCGGCGACGGCATGAAGGAGATAAAAAAGGTGTGCGCCCACTTGCTTTACGCGCGCTACCTCAACAACCGCGGCCTGCTCACCTCGCAACGGCAAGAAGAGCTGGCACAGGTGCTCATCAGCACCACCTACGACGAAGATTGTCTGGCCTACCTGCTTCCGCGCATGAGGCTCAAGACGTTCACCGCCCAGCTGCTGAACCTGTTGCAGGAGAGGCAGCTCCTTAGCGAGGGGTTCATGCCCATCGACATGGCACGCCACCCCTTGAAGATAAAAAATGTATAATCGACTTTAATAAGAAACGGATGTTTATAACACACAGCAACAACTCAACAACCGATAACAGAAGAAACACGAAAGAACAGATAAACGACCTAAGCACACGGGCACCAATGGTCAGCATCGCCGACGGTGATCCCGCGTCACCCAAAACGACAGAAAACATGTTTAACGACAAAACACCTATTGACATGGAAGAAAAAAACGATGTTAAGTATCTGCGTCTGCTGTCACAGTCGTTCCCCACGGTAGCGGCAGCAAGCACGGAGATCATCAACCTTCAGGCCATTCTCAACCTGCCCAAAGGCACCGAGCATTTTCTTGCCGACGTTCATGGCGAGCACGAGGCGTTCCGCCATGTGCTCAAGAATGCATCGGGCAACATCAGACGTAAGGTTAACGACCTCTTCGGCAACACGCTGCGCGAATCGGAACAACGCGAGCTGTGCACACTCATCTATTATCCCGACGAGAAGCTGGAGCTGGTCAAGGCATCGGAACCCGACATCAACGACTGGTACCACATCACCATCCACTATCTTGTGGCCGTCTGCCGACTGGTGTCGAGCAAATACACACGCTCGAAGGTGCGCAAGGCGCTACCAGTCGATTTCAGCTACATCATACAGGAGCTGCTTCACGAGACCACCGACGATGCCAACAAGGCAGCCTACGTCAACGGCATCATCGACACCATTATCTCTACCGGACGGGCCGACGATTTCATTATAGCGATCTGCAACGTCATACAGCAGCTCTCCATTGACCAGCTCCACATCCTCGGCGACATCTACGACCGTGGCCAGGGAGCCCACATCATCATGGACACCCTTGCCCGTTACCACCGTTGGGACATTCAATGGGGCAACCACGACGTGCTGTGGATGGGAGCGTTGGCAGGCAACAAGGCTTGCATCTGCAACGTCATTCGCCTGTCGCTGCGCTACGCCAACCTGACAACACTCGAAGACGGCTACGGCATAAACCTTGTGCCGCTCGCCACCTTCGCCATGGAGACCTATGGCGACGACCCGTGCGATGAGTTCATGCCCAAGGTGCAAGACAGCTCACGCGTGGACCAGAAGACGCAGCGCCTCATAGCCCTCATGCACAAGGCCATAGCCATCTTGCAGTTTAAAGAGGAAGGACTGTTGTGGCAGAAGCATCCCGAATGGCACATGGAGGACCGCATGCTCTTCAACAACATCAACTATGAGAAGGGCACCATCGTGCTCGACGGCGTGGAGCACCCCTTGCGAAGCAACCACTTCCCTACCGTGAGCCCACAAAGCCCCTACACTCTTACCCCTGAGGAGCAGGAGCTTATGGACAAGCTCCACCACTCGTTCCGTGTGAGCGAGAAGCTGCACCGCCACATACGCCTGCTCCTGCAACACGGCTGCATGTTCAACATCTGCAACAGCAACCTGCTGTTCCACGCCTCCATACCGCTTAACGACGACGGCACGCTGAAAGAGGTTGAGATTATGCCGGGCAAGAGCTACAAAGGCCGTAACCTGCTCTACAACATCGGCATGCTCATACGCGCCGCCTTCCAGGACGATACGGAGGCAGAGGAGCGACAATATGCCACCGACTATTTTCTTTACCTGTGGTGCGGCCCCGACAGCCCGCTGTTTGACAAGTCGAAGATGGCGACCTTCGAACGCTATTTCATAGAAGATAAGGCCACACACAAGGAGCATAAAGGCAACTACTTCAAGCTGCGCGACAACGAGTCGATTGTCGACTCCATTCTCGATGCCTTCGGCGTGACAGGTCCCAACCGCCACATCATCAACGGCCATGTGCCTGTTCATGTGTCAAACGGCGAGAACCCGATAAAGGCCAACGGCAAGCTCATGGTGATCGACGGCGGCTTCTCGTCGGCCTACCACAAGGAGACGGGCATTGCCGGCTACACCCTTGTCTATCACAGCCGCGGCTTCCAGCTTGTTCAGCACGAGCCGTTCACAAGTGCTGCTGACGCCATACAGAAAGGTCTCGACATCCGCAGCACCACTTACATCATTGAGATGTCACACAGGCGCATGCTCGTTGCCGACACCGACATAGGCTCTGAACTGAAACGCCAGATTGTGGAGCTGCAACGTCTGCTCTACGCTTTCAGACACGGCATAATAAGCGAGAACGGCGGAAGATAAGAGAGGGGGGTGACAAATTTTAAAAGGGTTGGCTGCACGCGCTATCAGCACAGGCAACCAACCCTTTTATATAAATTTCAAAATTGTCGTTCTGTCAGAACAGCTTTTCCGTCACAATTACTTGTTCAGATACTTCTTGCCGTTCTTCACAACAATGCCCTTGTAAGCATCGTTCACGCGCTGTCCGGCAACGTTGTAAGCAGGAGCGTCAACGTTCTTGTCAACGGTAATGTTGTCAACACCAGAAACTACGCCGTTGAGAGAGTAAATTGAGCTGTTAGTAACCTGAGGAGTATTGTTGTTATAGTTTACAAGCTTTCCATAAACCACAACAACGTTGCCAACCTTGATCTGATCATTGCTTGTAAAATGCTTATTGTCATAGAAATAGCCACGGAATACGGTGAGCTTATTTGCTGCTGTAGCATCATCAGAGATGTCATAAGTGGCGTTACCAAACGATGCACTAACCTCCTTGATGCTTGTGATCTGACCCTTCACATACACCTTAGCGTCAAGACCTTCGCCTGCATTAATCAGCTCAAGAGCCTTAGCCACGGTGTAAGCAGTCTCGGGAGTGTTCTTGATGTTTACAGTAGAAGCAGCCTTAACTGTAAGCTCGTAAGACACCTTTGCAGCCTCATACTCGTCGTTACCCTCAAACTCGGCTGTGATATTGGCCTTGCCGGCCATTACGAGAGTGATCTCACCTGTAGTTGCGTCAATGGCAGCAACATCGGGATCGTCAGAAGAATACTTGACAGCAAGATTGTAAGTATTGGTCAATGTGGGGAACTCGTTGTCCTCTGCACCAATTGTCACAGTTCTTGAAGCAGTACCCCATGACAGGCCAGGAGCCTTCTTTCCTACACCCTGGAACAGCTTGATGTTGTCAAGACGTCCATTTTGACCTTTGCCAGTACTTGTATTATCAAACTTAATGGTTATGCTTGCTGTTCCAGCAGCAACTGTGATGGGAAGAGAAACATCGTTTCCTGTTCTAACGAGGTCTCCTGCTGTGGCATTTTCTACAGTAGCTTTAATAAAGTCCTTATTTGTCTTGTAGGTCAATGTCAATTGTCCTGAAACGCCATTGAGAGCAACGGTAGCAGAAAAAGAGCCTCCTTTTTTGCCGACAAGAAGTTCAGGAGATTCACCGCCTGCAAGGTTAGCTTTATCTTTTTCTGTGTCAACATACACCTTTGTTCCTGTACCTACGCAAGCATAGTTGTAAGCGCCTCCTTTAGGAACGTCATTAGCCTTATACGAGCTAAAGTCCTCTTGCCACAAGATTGTGGTCTGTGCGAAGCCGATATTGGCAACGAGCGCCAACACAGCCATCATCGAAAAACGTAAAATTTTGTTCATAAGCAATAAATTTTTATTTAAGTGATTAATTTAGATTCCTTTTGCAAAGTTATACATTATAAACGAGAAAAGCAAGCGTATAATCATTTAAATTTCATAAAAAAGGTGTTACGGTCTTTTGACATTCTGAAAAGAAGAAAAGAGAGCGGGAAAGGCGGGCAAAATGTTAAAAACAGAAATTAACCCTTAAAAAATTTGCAAGTGTCAGCAAATACGCGTATCTTTGAGGCAGTTTTTAGATTTCGAAGTTTTTTTTACGAAATCGCGCATGAGGTTGGTAGCATCCTGCACCAACCTCTTTTTTTGTTTATAAGGCCTCCTCTTTACATGCCTTTTTTTTATAAACCACCCCTTTAAAGGCGGCTTTGTTTTTCACAAGCCTTCTTTCTGTCAACCAAGGTGAAGAAACAAGCCTCGCACAGAAAGGTTTAGCGCGTCAGCCTTGCAAGATAGTCATAATGTTCGCCCTCCTCCAAGATCTCACATCTCAACCCACATTGCTTACCCGCAGAGGCAAGCAACACGGGGTCTGTATAGAGCCAGTCGAACGGCTCGCCCACGATGTTCTTATATTGCATCTGATAGTCGACCTCGCCATAATAAGGCGCGTCAAGGTCAATATCCAGAGAGCCGTCCTCGTTCTCATAGACGTATCTCAGGTCAGACGAGTCGACAAGAATCTGTCCACCGTCAGCAAGCAGCTCCTTCAAACGGTTCAGCAGCGCCGGCAGACGTTCCAGCTTCCCCGCCACGCCCGTACCGTTCATGAGCAGCAGCAACGTGTCATAGCGTCCTTGCAGCTGCGGGTCAAACAGGTTCACACACTCCACCTCCTTTATGCCGCGCTCCCTCATGGCCTGGCAGCTGAGCGGCGAGATGTCGATGGCCTTGACCTCGACACCACGTTCTTGCAGAGCCAGCGCATGGCATCCAGCCCCCGCCCCGATGTCGAGCACCCGTCCACGCGCCGTCTCAAGAGCCTTCTGCTCCAGACGTGGCATCTGGTCAAAAGAGCGAAAGAGGTGAGCCACAGGCATCTCGTCGTCTTCAAACATCGACGACATCACGCGCAGCGACGAGGTCTTGCCCGTGCGCTGGCAGTCGAGAATGGCTGCACCCATGGGGTCACGCTTAATATCTAAAATTTCATTTTTCTTCATAAATTCTGTTCTCTTTGTCTTTGTAACAGCTGCAAAGTTAGGCTTAACCGTCGACATTTACAAGCGAAAAGGCCCTTTTCTGTTCCTTTTCTGTTCCTTTTCTCTCAAATTGTTACATTCACAGCAAACGCAATCGCCGAAGCATATCCAATTAAGCAACTATTTTTTTGCTTAAATGGATGATTTTTATTAACTTTGCGGCGCATTTAAAGTGCTTACGGCCGATTATGTCAATCGCCGTCAAAAAAACGGGAACAATAAAAATCATTATATAATGAACATTTCTTATAAATGGCTTAAAGAATACGTCGATTTCGACCTCACGCCGCAGCAGACAGCCGATGCGCTGACCTCATGCGGTCTCGAAGTAGACGCATTGGAAGAAGTACAGACCGTGAAAGGCGGTCTGAAGGGATTGTATGTAGGCAAGGTGCTTACCTGTGAGATGCATCCCAACAGCGACCACTTGCACGTCACAACAGTAGACCTTGGCAAGGGCGAACCTCAGCAGATCGTCTGTGGAGCACCCAACGTGGCAGCAGGACAGAAGGTCATCGTGGCCGACCTGGGCTGCGTGCTCTATGACGGCGACAAGGAGTTTGTCATCAAGAAATCGAAACTGCGCGGCGTCGAGAGCTTCGGCATGATCTGCGCCGAAGACGAGATTGGCGTGGGCACCAGCCACGACGGCATCATTGTGCTCCCCGACGACGCCCCCGTGGGACAGCCCGCAGCCGACTATTACCACCTGGAGAGCGACTGGGTCATTGAGATCGACATCACGGCCAACCGCGCCGACGCTCTCAGCCATTGGGGTGTGGCACGCGACCTCTACGCATGGCTCGTGCAGAACGGCCACAAGACAAGCCTTCACCGCCCCGACTGCTCAGCCTTTGCCGTTGACAACGAGGAGCTGCCCATCGACGTGGAGATAGAGAACACAGACGCCTGCAAGCGCTACGCCTGCCTGAGCATTACAGGCTGCGAGGTGAAGGAAAGCCCCGAGTGGCTGCAGAACAAGCTCAACATCATCGGTCTGCGCTCCATCAACAACATTGTTGACATTACCAACTACATAATGATGGCCTACGGCCAGCCCATGCATTGCTTCGACGCCGACATGGTGAAAGGCCACAAGATCGTGGTCCGCACACAGCCCGAAGGCACCAAGTTTGTGACCCTCGACGGCGAGGAGCACACCCTTGGCGAGCACGACCTTAGCATCTGCAACGCCGAAGACCCCATGTGCATAGCAGGCATCTTCGGAGGCAAGGGCAGCGGCACCTACGACACCACAAAGAACGTTGTGCTTGAGAGCGCCTATTTCCACCCCACCTGGATCCGCAAGAGCGCACGCCGCCACGGCCTGAGCACCGACGCAAGCTACCGCTTCGAGCGCGGCATCGACCCCAACGGCACCATCTACGCCCT
>ERZ779660.1264-NODE-1264-length-13217-cov-1.912855_pt1 | contig 13217 bp, 15 predicted proteins | sample MGYA00511906_ERZ779660 | MGnify/ENA primary metagenome ERZ779660 (study PRJEB29588, sample SAMEA2156906) | human gut metagenome | biome: human gut; feature: human-associated habitat; material: faeces | place: Denmark | collected 2008/2010 ... | reverse complement strand
CGCACAGAACGCATTGTTGGCGAAGTCCACGTTGATGAGCTTCACGGCGGGCTTCAAGCTGGCAGCCGGCATCGCTGGAGAGCTGGGAGCGCCCTACTCCTTCGATGTCGACGAGGAAGAAAAAGCAAAGGAGATGATCACGAATGGCTAAAAAACGCGCCAACGGCGAGGGCAACATTCGCAAGCGCGCAGACGGTCGCTGGGAGGGTCGCTACACAGCGGGCTACCACCCCGAAACCGGAAAGCGCATCATCAAAAATGTGCTGGGTAAGACGCAGGCGGAATGCAAGGCGAAACTCAGTGCCGCAATGGAAGCTACCAGAGGAATCGATGTCAGCCGCGCTGATGAGTACACGGTAGCAACTTGGCTGCGTAGCTGGTATGAGCTCTACGCAAAACCGAATATCCGCATCTCAACAGCAAACCGCTATCAACTGATGGTCGAACAATACACGATCCCCCGCATCGGCAGCATCAAACTGACAAAGTTGACTGCCCATGACTTACAAAAGCTCTACAAAGATCTGATGGAAAACGGTCGCATCGACCGCAAGAGCGGTCATGGCAATCCAGGGCTCAGCAGCACCACGGTTCGGAGTCTGCATCTCATGCTGCACAGTGCCTTGGAACGGGCGGTCAAGGAACGCCTGATCCTGCGGAACCCGACCGAGGACTGCATCGCGCCGAAAGTACAAAAAATCGAAATGCAGATCCTTCCGCCTGAGCACATCAAGGATTATCTGGAAGCTGCTGACAGGAGAGGACTGCTCCCCATGTTCTATCTGGAGCTGGTCACGGGCTTGCGGAAGGGCGAGATCACGGCGCTTCTCTGGAGCGACCTCGACACCCAAAACAAAACCATCTCCGTCAGCAAGCAATATGTCAAAAATCCCAATGGCGAACTGACGCTGTCCCGTCCCAAAACGGAGACTTCGGTCAGAAAAGTCAGTATTCCACAGGAGGCTGTCGATCTGCTGATAGCGGAACATGGCAAGCATCCTGAGAATCCCTACATGTTCCCCTCGCCGGCAACCGGTGAGATGTACTACCCAGACTCCGTCGTAAATCTGCACAAGAAGATCCTGAAGGACGCTGGGCTGCCGCACATCAGATTTCATGATCTCCGACATACCTTCGCAACGCTGGCACTGCAAAATGGCGTGGACGTCAAAACCGTCAGCAGTATGCTCGGCCACTATGACGCTGGATTCACACTCCGCACCTACACCCACGCTACGAGGCAGAAGCAGGACGAAGCCGCACAAACGATGGGCAGCTTCATGGCGCAAGTGATGTAAGCAGAAAAAGGATGCGAAATACCGGAGAGAAGGCAAAAGCTTCCTCTCCGGTACTCTTCAAATCCATCGGGACATTTCCGCGTGTGGGTCACGGTGTGGGTCAGGCAGTTGACCCGCATTTTGACCCACACCATTTTCAGCGTTTTTGCAACAAAAAAGCATCGAAAACCGAAGTTTTCGATGCTTTTTGTCGGGTGTTGACAGAAAAGATGCAGGCGGAAATTTCTGTGTTTTAGAAGGTTTTATAGACTTCGATTCTAAAACTATAGTCTCGTAGTTCCCCCTGCATTCTTCACTGGTTATTAATAAATATCAATATATGTAGCATACGGAGATTCAATCCACTTTTGAATTGCATTAAAAATCCTGTTAATGAATCCGGTATCTGCGGCGGCCCGTGGCCCAACATAACCATTACCTGCATCATAAGTTTCAAATCGGCATGCAATTTCATCAAGACAATCCGCACCTACAACGCTGGATAGAAAAATTTCACGATTTTTAGTAATACGGATCTGATTACTGTGTGAGTCATCTCCAGAGGCAATCAAATCACGCAATTGTTCAATTGTCAACGTATCCACATTGTACCGCATAATGTAACCTCCCCTTTAACATTCTTGTATTATAACAGGGTAATTATATACCTAAATTAAGTATATGTTCGATTACAAGAAATGTCAATTTTAATTATTCCATTAAATAAAAATAGAGACGTATCGACCATCGGTACGCCTCTATTTTTTATTTCAAGCAGATGATTTGCTCATATAGCATCACAAATTTCTTTTCCACCACCATGTTCTCATGGTAATGCCCGAAGAACCAGTATTGGAATTTGCAGCGTTCCTGAATCTCATCGAAGAAGTCTGTCAGTGCATCTCGCCGGTACAATCCTCCGCTGAAAGCATCTTGGACACTGCTGGGGCAGCAATGGGTAATGATGTAATCTACATCCCACCCTGCTTGATCCAGTGTTTTCCTCGCAGTTTCGTATTCATCCACGCTGGGCAGTTCCTCTTTCCACCACGACCTGTGGTTGACACGGAACAGCGCGCCTGCGGCGTTGAGCTGCCGCAGCTTTCGCTCATAGTCCGGATTATCCGGTTCCAGAATGCCGTCCCGGATATCGTGGCTGCTGGCGCCGCCCATGGTAAATATCCGCTTTCCGCAGATGTTATAAAGCTGGCCCCGCATCAGATGCAGGACGCTGGGGCGTATGGCCTGTACCAAGCCGCCGTGCCATTGGCTGATTGGATAGTTGCGGAGCAGATCATAGTTTTCATGGTTTCCGCTGACGAACAGCGTGGTAAAGGACCTGGTCTCCAGCCAGTCCAGCCACTGCTGCTCCGCATCGCCGCCATCCCAGACACCGCCGAAGTCTCCACAGATGATGAGGTAATCCTCTTTGGTCAGGTCACGTTGCTCATAGAATGCTGCAGGCAGGAGCCTGCTGAAATCACCGTGCGTATCACCGGTTATAAAAATGGCCATTTCCTTTCTCCCTTTTCTATTCATTCTACTTCCTGTTCCAGCACCACATCCGAGCCTCGGAAGTGGATGTAGATGGTTTCCGCATCCTCCACCGTGATCTTTTGGATGACCTGCCGGACGAGCTCATTGTCAAATTCCGTGTAGCCCGCGGCGCATTCCATGATACTGTCCCACATCTGCCGGCGTCTGGCAGCCTGTTCCTCCAGATCGACCTCTGCCTGCTGCGCGTCTGCGATCTGCGCCTTAAGGGATTCCTTCTCATCCGTCAGCGCTTTCATTCTGGCATTCAGCTCGGTATCAGCCATGTTGACGAGCAGCCGATCCAGCACATCGCTTTGCTCCCGGCTCACCGCATCCATACGCTTCTTCAGCTGCAGCAGCCGTGCACCGGCCTGAGATAACGCCTGCCTGGCTTCCTCCGCCATGGCCAGCACATCGGGGCAGACCTCCTGCCGGATGGCGGCGTACTCGTTCATGGCCGCGAGGATGGCGCTGTGCAGCTTGCCTTCATCCAGTGTCGGAGAGTGCTGGCAGTATTTTGTACCGAACTCCAGCCGGGAGACACAGCGCCACACGATGCGCTTTTTCCCATTTCTGGCCCATGTGACCCGCTTGTAGGGGGAGCCACACTCGCCGCACACCAACAATTCTGTCAGAGCGTATTTGCCGGAGTATTTCCCAAGTTCCGTTTTTCCGCTCTTTTGCAGCACCTTCCGTTTGCTGGACCGGCGCGTCATCTCCTGCTGCACCTGATTGAACAGATCCCTTGAGACAATGGCCGGATGGCTGTTCTCCACATAGTACATCGTGCGTTCACCACGGTTCTTTTTGACCTTTTTGTTGATGCAGTCCGTCACATAGGTTTTCTGCAGCAGGGCGTCTCCAATGTACTTTTCATTGGTCAGGATATTGTGGATGATGGAGGGAGACCAGCGCTCTACACCCTGTGCGGTGGGAACACCGTCCTTCTCCAGCTCCCGCTTGATCTGTCCCAGGGTGCAGCCGTCCAGATACCTGTGGTAAATGCGGCGGATGATCTCCGCTTCCTCCGGTACGATCTCCGGCTGTCCGTCCGCCCCCTTCCGGTATCCCAGCATCTTTTTGTACTGGAAGGTGACCTTTCCCGCCTCCGCGCTCTTCTGCTTTCCCCATGCGACATTCTTGCTGAGAGACTCGGATTCCGCCTGGGCGAAGCCGCTGAACAGGGTGATGAGAAATTCGCTGGATTCCGTGAGGGTGTTGATGTTTTCCTTCTCGAAGTACACCCCAATGCCGTTTGCTTTCAGGAGCCGCACCGTATCCAGACAATCCACCGTGTTTCTGGCAAAGCGGGAGAGGGACTTGGTGATGATGAGGTCGATGTGTCCCCGCTTGCAGGCGGTGATCATCTTGTTGAACTGCGTCCGTTTTTTCAGGCTGGTGCCGGAGATGCCCTCATCGGCATAGATCCCTGCCATCTCCCAGTCCGGGCTGTCCTGGATCTTCTGGGTGTAGTAGGTCTTTTGCGCCTCATAGCTGTTGAGCTGCTCTTCGCTGTCCGTCGAGACGCGGCAGTAGGCCGCTACGCGCATTTTTCCGTCATGGTGTCTGTGCAGTTCTTCCGGTTTTCTGGTTGCGGGGATCACCCGAACCCGCCGCTCTAAGGTGGCTGCTGTCGCTTCCATGGATCATTCATCCTTTCCTGTCGCTTTTTTATCCGTAAATATAAGAGTTACTTCGGTATCCTGTGAGATGGTGATATGGGAAACCGCTCGTTGGAAGCGTCTCCAATCCGCCTCTGTCAGACTATCTGACGGCTCAGATTCGGCAGACGGCTCTGGACAGCAGGCATACCGCGCTGCCGCACCCTGCAGGATCAGCGCCATCACCGCTTCCGGCGAGTCTGGCTGCTCCAGCCCCCGGTTGATGGCATTGTCCAGCCGCATGACCTCCGCAGAGGGCGTGTAGGCGGTACAGCTGTGCTGTTCATGGTCCCGGAACTGCCGGACGATCCCGTTTACCGTCGTCTCCATGTCCATGACCGCGGTATTCCCGCAGCCTTCGCATCTCAGATACAGCTTGCCGCTATTCTGCCAGCCGCCGCCCAGCCGGGTCATCTTCCCGCCGCAGGTGCAGCGGAAGTATGGAGTCAACCGCGCAATGGCAGGCTTCTCTCCGTGGGACTGCTTCCTGGCATTCTTTTCCGCCATCTTTTCCTGCGCCGCTTGGAAAATATCCGCTTCCACCAGTATGGGGTATTCCTCCTTACCGGTGTAACGGGGATTTTCCAAAAGGCGCTTTACCTTATGCTTGTTCCAGAGCGGCACTTCCCGGCAATACGGAATACCCTGCCGGTTCAAGGCGTCCGAGATGGCCTGATAGGAAGCCCCGGCGTTATAGAGCGTAAAAACCATACTGACGGTCCGCTGCTCCTCCGGCACGATTTCCAACGTGCCGTTTTGGATCTGATAGCCGTATAACACCTTGCGATTGATCATCTTGCCGCCACCTCCCATTGTTCTGTCAGCTCCAAGCCTCCGTAAAGCCGGAAGCGGATACGGTTTTGAGACTCTGCAATGATCTTCTCCACCAGATGTTCGAACAGCTCTTCATCGAAGCCGTCCAGCCGTTCCGGTCCGTTGAGAAGCGTCTGCTCCACCTTGCGGAGCGCATCCATCGTTTCGTCTATCGCTTCGTTCTCTGTCAGCCTGCGCCGTTCTCCGCGAAGCTGCGCCAGTCTGGCGCTGATGGCATTCATGCGGGCGGCGCAGATATCCGCGTCCAGCAAGCCATTGGCCCGCAGAGTGCTGATCTTATGGCTTTCTTCTGTTGCTTCCGCGATGGCCCGGTTGATGGCCAGCACCTGCGGATGATTCTGCCGCAGGATCGTGTCCAGTGTGTTCAGCTGCCGGAGGGCCGGGGCCAGAATGATGTCCGCGTTGCTTTTGAGCCTGTGGTACATCCGCAGGAAGGCGGCATGGATCTCCGTTTCCGGGATGCGTCCTACAGGGCAGTCCGCGGCGTGGCGGTCGTGGGTTCGGCAGACCCAGGTCACATATCCGTTCTGGCTGCTTCGGCGCTGAAACACCGTCCCGCAGTTCCCGCAAACGATTTTTAAGGCAAGGGGGCTTTTTTCTCTGCGCTTTTTCTCCTTCTGCGCTTTCTTTTGCAGCAGTACCTGCACCCGCTCAAAGGTGTCCCGGTCGATAATAGCTGGATGGGAGTTCTCCGTGTAGTATTGCAGGCGTTCCCCGTGATTTCGTTTCTGCACGAAGGGGAAGCCGCAGCTGTAGGATTTCTGGCTCAGAGCGTCTCCGATGTACTTTTCATTGGTCAGCAGGTATCGAATCCCCGTTTCTCTCCAGCATTCCGCGCCGGACTGGGAGGGGATGCCTTTCGCCGTCAGCTGCTCCGCGATCCATCCGGAGCTGCGCCCCTTGAGGTATGCGTCGAAGATCCAGCGCACCGTGGCAGCTTCCTCCGGGACGATCTCAAGGTCTTTCTTATTTACGATTCGGTATCCGTAAGGGGCGGTGCAGGTGATAAATTCCCCACGCTCCATCCGCCGCTGATAGCTCATCTTCTGATTGGCGGAGATGGAGATGGATTCTTGCTGGGCAAGAGAACCGGAAACGCTCACCATCAGTTCGGTGGTGAGCGTTTTCGTGTCGATATTTTCTTTTTCAAACCGGACGCTGACGCCCATGGCGGATAACTCCCGCAGGGCGGACAGGCAGTCTCTGGTATTCCGGGCGAAGCGGGATACGGACTTCACCAAAATGCGGTCGACCTTGCCCTTCCGGCAGTCCCGCATCATGCGGTTGAAGTCATCCCGCTGATCCATCCGGGTGCCGGTCAGCCCTTCGTCGGCATACACATCCACCAGCTCCCAGCCGTCATGCTGGGCGATCTCTTCCGTATAATTGCGGATCTGGGCGGCGTAGGAATGCAGCTGATCCCTGGAGTCCGAACTGACCCGGCAGTAGGCCGCCACCCGCAGATGTTCCGCTTCCCGCGTCTGCGGCGCGATGATTTTTACCTGTGCCATATTTTTCACTTCCCTGTATCTTTTTTGTCAACACACAAGCTACCACACGATCCGCAGAATATCCAGCACTATTCCCAAACAGTCTGCGGGGTGTATTTTTCTCCGGCCAGCCTTTTGGCATAGACCAGCTCTTCCGCGCTCAGCAGGCCGATTTCCGCCAGATGCTCCAGCATCCTGACTGCCAGCCGATACTGCAATTCTTTCTTTGCGTCGATCATCTTTCTACCTCAAAATAGCTCTCCGGCTTTTTCTCCCGCAGAAACCTTGTCACTTCCCGCAGGCTGCCGGTCCTCCGCATTTCCGGCAATGCCTCACTCACAGCCTGGGCGTATCTGCGGCCACGGCAGGCCCGTTCATCCAGAATGGCGATGACGCAGGTATCGCTTTCCGTGCGGATGGCCCGCCCAAAGCCCTGACGTAGCTTGATCTGCATCTCCGGTACAGCTACCTCACGGATGAACGCACGAAGGGAAGAATACTTCTCCAATTCCCGTTCCTTTCGTGCGTCCGGGTAGGCGAAAGGCAGGCGCGGGATGATCAGCAGAGATACACAGTCGCCGGGGAAATCAAAGCCCTCCCATGCCGCGCCGGTGGCCAGCAGCACCGCTCCCGGCGTGTGCCGGAACTGTTCAATGATGTGGGGCGCGTTGCGGCCCAGCGTCAGCAATGGGAATGGGAGAGATTCCTCCCGCAGCCGCTCCTTCACAGCCGACATGGCTGCGTAGGATGTAAAGAGCACCAGCGCGTGACCGGAAGCTGCGTTAATGAGTCCGACGAGCTCGGCAGTCAACTCATCAAAGTACACATCCGTGTTCTCCGCCCTCTGGCGGGGCTGGATTTGCGGAAGGTAGAGCAGGCAGTTGTTCCGGTAGTCAAAGGGGGATGGAGAAACGGATTCCATGACACGGTGTCCCTTCTCCAATCCTGCCTGCGTTTTGAAACGGCGGAAATCGCTGCCCCCCGCCATGGTGCCGGAGGTCAGAACAAACGCCTGATCCGGCTGCCACAGGATTTTTTTCATCCGCTGCGTGATATCGCCGGCTGCGGCGCACAGCATGGCGCCGCCTGTGCTGACATCTTCGGCAGTGTAAAAAATCATATCTGTCTGGGAACTGGTGAACAGCCTGACTGCATCCAGCACCGTATTCAGCTGGCAGCTTCCCAGCGGGGAGAGCAGGCTGCCGATCTGCCGCTGGATGATGGGCAGTGTGCGGGATGGCGCGGTCAGCAATCGCAAACAGGCTTCCACCGGCTCCGCTTCCTCTCCGGGCTGTGCCAGCTTGCGCAGCAAAGGACCTGTGCTGTCCTCCAGCATTTCTGCCGCCAGTAAGTACCGTTCCTCTTTTAGCTGAAGGATAAGGTTTCGTATCTCTTCGGCCGCCAACGTCACACCCAGCATCTGCTGTGCGGTTTCCGGGAGCTTATGGGCTTCATCCACGATGATGATGCTGTGCTCCGGGAAGATGGGGCGTTTTCCCTCGCTGCGGTGGATGGCGTCTGCCACCAGCAGGTTATGATTGCAGATTTGAAACAGGAATTGACCTCTGTCGCAGGTTTTGAGAAACCGCTGATAGCGGCAGTCCCTCTGCTTGCAGTCGCAGACCTGCGGTACGCAGACACGCTCCCGGTCATAGCCGCTGAGATGAGAAACTCTGTCCATGTCCAGCGTTTCCTTAAGAGTCCGGAGCGCTGCCAACGCTTCCGGATTTTTCTTTCCAAGATTTACCTGACGCAGCCGTCTGTCCAATCGCTCGTCGCAGACATAATGGCTTTTGCCTTTGCGGATGACCGCTTTCAGTGGCTTGGTAAGAATCCCGTCCGCCATTAGGACACAGGACAGCAGCGGCAGATACTCCGTCAGCACCGCGTTTTGCAGCGCGATACTGGAAGTGGAAATGATGATGGGGCGGGCGATCTGCCCTGTCGGAAAAGCAGACGCTGCCGTGGCAGCCGCCAGATAAGCGTAGGTCTTGCCGATGCCCGTCCCGGCATCGCACAGGGCGATCTTCCCGTCCTGCATGGCTTCCAGCATCCGGTGACTCAATTGGATCTGCTCCGGACGCTGTGCCATACCGTGGGCGGGAAGAAGGTCCTGAAAAATATGGTCGATCAGTTTATGGGCTTTCAGCCTGTTGGCATTGGTATTCATCCGAATATTACCTCTTTTTCTGTCATGCTTTGTTTTCGTTTCCACCGTATTTGCAGCGCGCGCCCCAGTGGGAAAAGGGAACAATACGGATAAGGTCCGGCAAGACCTTCACGGGCGTATTTCCGGGATCTCTACTGCTTTCAATCCCGGAGCAGCCCAGCCTCTTCATGCTGGCCAGTGCATTGTGTCTCATTATCTGCCCGGACAGCGTCTCTGCGGGCGGCGCTGCCAACGCCGCCCCCGCGCAGGTAAAATCGCTCGCCGCGGGAAGCTGCAAGGCTTCCCACGGGTCGTGGCGCACACTGCGCGGATCGCTCTTCTGTCCGGGTGGTTATCCGTATTGCTGGTATGCAATTTTCAAGGAACAGCGAGGGGCGATTCGGAGCCCCTCACTGTCCTCCCGAAAATTGCGTTCGGTGAATACCCTTATTTCGAGGAATTTTCAAAAAACTTTTTGAGATCCCGCAGGATGCGGTCTCTCCGCTTGATGACCGCCCGCTGGCTGACGCCCATTCTTTGGGCGTATTCCCGTGTAGACGCGCCGTCGAAGAACAGGGCGTTGATGAGTTCCCGGTCGGTATCCTTTAGTGACAGCAGCGCCAGCAAAAGGATCTGCTTCTGTTCTGCCAGATTCCGAAGATCCTCACGCTCCAGTGCCTCCGTTTCGGCGCTGGGGGCCGTTTCTGCTCCGACATAGTCCGGCAAAAGCGCATCTTCCTCCATCTGCTCCAGAGAGAGCAGTTTTCCGGAGGACTGTTCCTCCGTGATATAGCGCTCCCTGCGGTCTGCCTGCGCATAGGCGAGGTAGACATCCTCCGGCACCTCTACGTCCATACCGTCTACAGTGATGATATTGGCGATGACTTCGCCACCTTCGCTTCGAACGCGCCGATAGTTGCGTTCTTCCTGCCATTTTTTCATGATTCATGACTCCAATCTCAGATTTTTTTGAAATGTCTGAGATTGGGTCACGGATATTTAGCGATATAGGGCTGCCAGCGTCTGCGCATTGTGTGCCTTTCCGCTTTTCAGCCGAAGAAAGGCGCAAAAAAAGAGCCTTACGCATAGCTGAAAAGCTACTTGTAAGGCTCCTAACTCAATGTTCCCATATTCGATGATGGGTGGCTGGTGCGCTTGACGAAGTCATATCAATTGGATTTTTAATTTATGCCTGAACATATCCCATAAAGGGGATGGGCGTGTGGATCAGGGGGTGAGCATCCGGTGTCAGCACCGTGATGCCGATCTGTTCGCCGCACTTGGGGCATTTGGCGATCAGGTCAGGGTGTTCCGCTCTGTGCAGCGCAAATAGCCTGTACTGAGACTGCTCCGCACCGCTGGGGATATCCGCGATACGGCCCTTGCCGCACAGCGGACAGCGCAGGGAATTGGTTTTTGACATAGCGCCTCGCTTTCTCTGTTCTCTTTTTTGAGAACAGCGCATGAAAATTTTTTACAGCAGGTTGTGGTTCTCCAACCGAATGCGCATGGCCTGTTTGGATACCTGAAAGATACCTGCCATATCCGTCACCAGCTGTTGGTTCGTCCGTCCGGAGCGCAGCTGATAGAAACAGCGCTTGACCTGCGGCAGCGGCAGCAGAAGGATAGAGCCCAGCAGGTTCGCCTGCACTTCCAATGTGTTGTCGCTCTCATTGCCGGAACGGAGCGCCGCGTTTTCGCCGGTCCCGCTGAACTGTTTCTTATGGAGCAGCCAGTGCCCCAGCTCATGGGCGCAGGTAAAGCGCAGCCGCCCGGTAGATGCTTCCTCTTCGCAGAGAGAGCAGTCGATGAGGATGGTGCCGCCCTTGACGGGAAGAAGGTCATAGCGGTGGTTTTCCCAGTCATAGATCGCTGTGAGACCGTCGTCAAAGATGGTCTCGCCCAAAACCCGCCCATTATTCCGCAGATATTGATACTCCAGCACCAGCCCCTGTGCCTCGATGATGTTCTCAATGGGAATGGCTGCGGGGGAACCGTAATAAAGTCTGGGGTCATAGGCGGTGATCACATCGCGGGCGATCCGCTCCAGCGCCTGTTCGCGGTAATATGCTTTTTTCATGCGTCTATTTCACCGCCCTCTTTGGATTTCTTTGCGCGCTGGGTGATCCGGTCGATAAATTCCTGCCACTCCTGGTCTGTGGCGTCTGCCTCCTTCGCCGTGCGGAGCGCGGCCCGGACGATCTCCCGATCCATGATGTAGTCCGGCAAGTCTGCGGATACACGGTTATTCTGGGACTTGGCGGCAAGATCCAGCATCTGCTCGGTTTCCACCTTGCTCAGATGCAGTTCCTGCTCCAACCGTTCCAAATATGCGCGCGTCGGCGCCGGTCTGCGGTCGTTTTCAATGTTGCTCAGATAGACCGGCGACAAGTCCAGCTTTGCCGCCAGCGTGCGCAGGGACAATCCGATAGATTGCCGTTTCTCCCGAACGAAGCTGCCGAATGTCTGTTCCAAGTAACTCACCTCCTATCCGTGTTCTCTTCTCTGGAAACACTGTAGCCTCAGTATAGCAAACATTCGTTCGATTGGCAAGACGTGAAAAAGATGGTGTTCCCCGCAGGGAACACCATCCAGAAATTATTTCAGCCACGCTGCCATATCCCGCATTTCCTCCAGCACTGCTGCTGGGCTGACGATGCGAATCTTACCGCTAAAGGTAAAGACCCAACTGAAGAACGGAGGGCTTGGCGCGACCTCGACTGTGGCACGGAAATGCTGTTCATCTACAGTTTCCGTCTGCACATTTTCACCGAAGCGGTCGATGACGCTGCGCATGATCTCATTATCGCACAGCAGCTCTACGGTACAGAGGTTGTCCGGGTACATCCCAAACACCTTGCGGACATACTCCGCCGGATCAAAGTCCGGTGTCTGGACTGCCGTATGTTCCAGCGGTTCGACTGCCGTCATGCGGTCCACCCGAAATTGTGCAATCTTTCCATGCTTTTCCGACCAGCCTACGGCATAGTAGCAGTCCCGATTCCAGATCATGGCGTAGGGGCTGAACCGATACTTGTATCCATCATGCTTGAGTATCTTTTCCTTTTTAGGCGTGTACTCAAAATACTGGAAGGTGATTTGCTGTTTCTTCTGGACGGCGTTGTGGATGGTATCCACATTGTAGTAGATGCTCTCATTCTCCGGCTTTGGAGTGCCGCCCATGTAAATGCGGCGGTCCAGCTGTTCCGCCTGCGCTGTGCTGGTGAGATGGCCCAGCTTCTTGATGAGGGCGGTGCTCTTTTTCTCCGTGATAAACCGGGAGGATTCCACCGCATCCACCAGCAGCTTCAGCTCCGGCAGTTCAAACAGCCTCTCCCCCACGAAGTATCGATTCTGGGTGCTTTTGACGCAGACGATATCCATCCCGGCGTTCTGTAGCAGTTCGATGTCGGTGTAAACACTCTTGCGTCCGGCCTGAATGCCGTGCTGCTGCCAGAATGCGAGAATGTCCGTGACCGAGACCGGATGCTGCTCGTCTGTCTGCTGATATAGATATTGCCGGAGAAGCAGCAGACCATATTGGGATTCATTTTTCATGTAGCTGTACTCCATTCAAATGGGAAACGGCGCGGCGGCAATACATAACCGTCAAACGCAGCAGCGGATGAAAGATTTTCCGCGAAAAAGAGAGAATACCCCTTATAGAGCGTAGAGTTCACGCACTATGCGTGTACTCTACGCGAAAAAATGGAGGAGCGCTGGCGGTAGAGGCTGAGAAAGAGGCTTCACTTGATCTCCTGTTCCAGCGTATCGAATTCAGGCGTGGAGAAGAACTCACCGAGGGTAATGTCAAGACCATCACAAAGCTTCTTAATCGTCACGACGCCCGGATTTTTACTTTCATTATTAAGGATACTCTTGATAGTTGCTTGAGGAACAGCAGACAGATTTGCTAATCCGTTCGGTGTAATTTTTCGTTCTGCGCAAAGTTGGCGGATGCGAAGTGCAACAGTTTCCCGAGTATCCATAGTGTAAACCTCCATGACGATTTATCACTATGGTAAATTATTTGAGAAAAGGTTATTAGTGATACTTCACTAACAGAAAAATATGTGCTATAATAGTGATATAACACTATATTGTCCATGTGGCCGGCACCTGGCTTACAATTTATCCACCGATAAATTGGGAGGTCAGCACATGGAATACGGTTATGCAAGAGTTTCGACCAAGGAACAGAATGAGTTGCGCCAACTCATCGCTCTGCGGGAATTCGGTTTAACGGACCGGGCGATTTTTGTGGACAAGC
>ERZ779660.1262-NODE-1262-length-13227-cov-1.813164_pt1 | contig 13227 bp, 4 predicted proteins | sample MGYA00511906_ERZ779660 | MGnify/ENA primary metagenome ERZ779660 (study PRJEB29588, sample SAMEA2156906) | human gut metagenome | biome: human gut; feature: human-associated habitat; material: faeces | place: Denmark | collected 2008/2010 ... | reverse complement strand
AAGCGGCTTTGGCTCGGTCGGCGAGCGTGTAAAGGTATGTATCGAAGACTTTCCCGTACATACGCAGTACCTTCCCGTCGAAATGATGGATGTACCGCTTGTTCGGCAACTTGTCGAATGTGGCTCTGTCAAGGCATTCTTGCAGGAACTTGGAAATGCCAATGAGGAAGATTATGAAAGCGACCGGCTCAAAGTAATAAGTCAGTTTGTGCGCATACGTAACAAATATGACTTCCCTTTTTGGGCGGCAACATTCGTCTATATTAAGAACAAGGGGGGAGGCGAAGATGTGTTATTTCGCCTTACTCGACCACAACGTCGTTTCGTTGAAAGGTTGGAACGATTGCGAAAAGCTGGTAAGCCTATACGCCTTGTTTTGCTGAAAGCACGGCAATGGGGAGGTTCTACTACTTCGCAAATATATATGGCATGGTTGCAGTTGGTTCATAAAGTAGGACTGAACTCACTTATCATTGCCCATCAAGGTGCGGGTTCGGACGAAATCAAGGATATGTTCGACCGTATGATAAAGAACTATCCGGTGGATATGCTGCACAAGCTGGGTGAAACCTACAGCGAGAATGAGCCTAAAATGGTTGGGGTCGGTAAGTCGGGCAGTATTCATCGTGTACCGCAACGCAACTGTAAGATTAAGATTGGTACTGCCGAACGACCTGACTCCTGCCGTGGTGGAGACTACAACCTTGTGCATCTGTCCGAGGTCGGACTATGGAAAGCGACAGATGGGAAGAAGCCCGAAGACATTGTGCGCTCTGCCTGTTCGGGAGTGCTGCTGCGTCCATATACAATGATTGTATATGAAAGTACAGCCAATGGTACAGGTAATTTCTTTCAAAAAGAGTATGACGATGCTAAGAACGGAAAATCCCAGTTCGAGGCAATGTTTGTGTCGTGGTTTGACATAGAACAGTATTCGTTGCCTCTTGACGATGTGGAAGCTTTTGCACAAATGCTGTATGCAAACCGTGAGAATGACGGCATACCTTCATCCCGTGAGGAAAATGGCAAATATCTGTGGTGGTTGTGGGAGAAGGGCGCAACGCTTGAAGCTATCAATTGGTACATACAGGAACGTGCCAAATATACCGAACACGGATTGATGGCGGCAGAGTTTCCTTCCGATGATGTTGAGGCGTTCGTTCATTCCGGCGCACGTGTGTTCGACAAATACAAGGTCGAGAAACTTAAAGCATCATGCAAGCCTCCACGATATGTAGGAGAAGTATATGCCGATGGTGATGAGGGGAAGAAAGCATTGCAAAACCTCCGTTTTGTTGGTGACAGCCAAGGCTTGCTACATATTTGGGAAATGCCTGAGATTTACGATGACGAAGTGGTAACCGACAGATATTTGACGGTGGTCGATGTCGGTGGGCGTTCCAATAAGGCTGACTGGTCTGTCATTGTCGTGTTCGACCGTCTCTTCATGAATGACGGAGGAAAACCCACTGTTGTGGCGCAATGGTACGGACATATAGATATTGACCTCTTGGCGTGGAAAGCGGCACAGATAGCGGCTTTCTATGACAATTCCATGCTTGTGATTGAGAGCAACACACTTGAAACACATGACAAGGAAAGGCAGGTGGACGGAGACCAATCTCAATTCATTCTCAATCAGATTAAGGATGTTTATCCCAACCTGTACGCACGCAAGCAGTCGGAGGAGGCTATTCGGGAGGGCTTGCCTGTAAACTACGGCTTCCACACCAACATAGCCACAAAACCGATGGTAATCTCTACACTCGTTAAAGTCATCCGAGAGAGCCTGTATGTTGAGCGTGATGCCCGTTGTCTGGACGAATATCTGTGTTATGAGAAGAAACCGAACGGGGCGTTCGGGGCGATTATCGGTAAACACGATGACTTGTTGATGACTCGTGCCATTGGCCTGCACATCTGTTTCTTTGAAATGGATATGCCGAAATTCGCACCTCGTGTAGGTAGATTTATAACCAAGAAGAAAAAAGCGGTATCTGCCGCAACAATATAGTTTAACAATTTAACAACAGGAAAGATGAACATCTTTAAGAAAATCCGTGCTTCACTCCGTTTGCGTGAGGCAGTAAGACAAGCCGACAAGGCACATCGTGAGAATGGACAACGCTACTATGTAATGCCGACAAGTGGCGTGAGTGGACAACTTGTAATTATGGATAGGAACAATTTCCGTAAACTCAAGCAGAAGCACTATATCAACCATAATACATTCGTCAGAGACCTCGAATTTGAGTGTTTCTATTGCACTCCGTACAATAACGGGGCAGGTAAATTATCTTCGGCTGTAATGGCGAAAAAACGTAATCAGTATTACTCATGGTTGGAAGCAATCGGAAAATCAAGAAAAAGTGGGAAAGTACGGAAATATTGACGGTATAGCAACACTTACCAACGACCCGCTCGCACTTGACAATATCAATAAGTTTAAAGTCGGAGACCGGGTGATGTGCAACGATAATGGTGTCATTGGTACGGTCAAGGAATTGGATATTCCGAACGAAGCCTGTATTGTTGATTTCGACAATGGAGAGGAAGATGTCTGGATAGAGGAATTCCAACTGTCCAAAGAATAATAAATAGACATGAGAGTGTACCAAATATTCAATTTGATACACCCTCATTCTTTATCCGCTAAACATGGGCTAATTTGATTCTTTTCTCGTTGCCTCTTGACCAAATGTCATCTTCGCTTTGTCCATATGTCGCAAGCTGTTCTATTTCTTTCTTTTGTTGTTCCTGCCAAGGTTCAAAATCAATAATATCCCTTATAAGCCATGAATCCCACCGCCCCCTGAAACAGACACCCCGGTCATCAAGATACACATCGGCAATGATTTTTCCACTTGTATGTTCCGGTTGATTCGGGTTTTCGTTTATATGGTCGTATGAAATATTGTTTTCTGCCAACCACTTTTCCAATTTTTCAGTTTTCTTGCGTGTCGTAAAGATGATGATAGTCCATCCGTTTTTCTTTAGGGTGGCTGTACCTGTATCTGCGTTCGGTATCATCTGCCCAAACACATCCTCGCCTTGCCAACCTTTACTGTAGTCATGAATGACACCGTCAAAGTCTATACAAATAGTTTTCTGTTCCATGATGTCGTTAAATTAAAATTATTGCCTTATTGCATTATTCAGTTTGTTCACGGCCTGCATGTTCGCACCTTGTTGCGCTTGCGCCATCAGTTCGGGAGAAAGACCTTCAGGCACTTTACCCTGTTCCAATTGTTCCCTCTGTGATTTAATGCTCTGCAACAGCTCGTCGGCAAATGGGAAGTCGCCATGTTCAAGCAACTGCTCCACACTGATAGCCTGTGCTTGCCACAACTGCATGAGTATGTCGTTGGCAAGATGTCTGTATGCAGGGGTAGTTGTGCTTTCCGTGATGCTAAGGTCAAATTCTACGTCCCGTATCTTTTTCGGGTCGTATTCGATTTGCGCACCGCTCCGTCCGGCAATGTTGAACACGCGCTTGCTGTCATAGAACTGCTGTATATTTTTTACATCCTTGTATGCACCATCTACCACAAAACCGCTGAAACATTCCAACAGGTCAAGCAAAGTGGTAGTGGCATTCTGCGTCTGCTGTTGGTAATGAGCTGCACTCTCACCCGAAAATCCGGGCTTTCCTTGCAATGCTCCTGTAACGCCCGAAATATCTTCAAAGAACTTCAATTGAATATTCAGCAGTTCAGCAATGCCGATATTTGTCGAATTGTTGGCCACCTGTTCCGGCACACGTCCGTTTTTGCTCGGTCTATAGACAATGACACCGTTGAACTCCGCCCAACTTTCCGCAATATTGTCAATACTCACACCGTCCGGCAGACAGTCTTCCGGCATTAGAAGTACACCTTTTGCACTTGCACGCATAATCCAGTCATAGAGGGTTATCAGTCGGTTGGTATATCGTTGTTGGTCGATGACATCGGCCACGAACGAATGGATTTCACCGTCAATGAACGGATAAGCCTTGAATACGTATGGGTGGCTGTCGTGTTCGTATGGAGTTTCTCCCTCTTTCAGAATATCTCCGAATGGCGACAGATAGTAGAAATACCAATAGTCGTCAATAAACCACGTGGCTTTAACGAGCGGCACTTCTTCTTCGGGCATACCGACTGACTTTGCCATTTCGATGCGTTCATCATTGACGGCGACCACACACTTTTGGTAATCCTCCACGTCAATCTTGAAGATGTCCCCGTTTTGGTAGTCATGGCACCGGTATCTTGGCTTTTGCTCCTTGCGCCACACTTCGATAACTCTGCATCGTCCCGGCTCACTCGTAAACAGAAAATCGTAGTTTTCCAAACGACTGTAGCCGAAACGCTCTGCATACGAGGCGATGTATTCTTTCTTTGCCGCCCACTTGTAGATGTCTCTAAGTCTGCGGTAATCTTCGGGTGAAGAGGCAAACTGTTCGCAAAGCTGTCCGAATGAAATGTCGTGTATCTCGCCAAGAACCGACACATCCCACCCTCGAAAATCTCTCATATTATTATCTATGAAGAAATTGTTTGGCTGTACATAGTCCGTCCAACAATCCTCTTTTCCGTTACGCCAACCGTATGATTTGCGATGTACAATGAAGCCGCTGATAAGAAACTCCTCCATTGTCCGGGCATATACCTCCGTCATCCGGTTCAGTTGCATATTGCATTGCAGGATTGTACTCATCGTTTCGCCCAATTTCTGCTCGTCTCGGTCACGTGCTGTACAAGTCGGTTCTTTGCTCTGGCTTCGATACACGCCGAGTACGCTTTTTACCAATCTGCGGATAAGGTTGTTCTTCAATGGCACATTGCCCTGCCTTTTGATATACTCTTCTTCCGTCATGGTCTCACCGTCCACACATATTTTGTCATCCCACTGAAAACCGTAGGTATATCGCTTGTTGCGCTCTCTGTCCTTTCGGAAATCCTCCATCTGATTCCAATAGTGCTGTGCCTCCATCAATATATCAAACGCCCTGCGGTCGCCCGACTGCTGTGAAGACATTATTACGGTATCCATTTCCTCCGTATCACGTTTGGGTGCGACACGACTCATGGACAGCAGTCTTTTATTTCCATTTTTTGTATTATGCATAATCATTGAATATTATCAGAATGCTTAGGATAGACACAAAGGTAATATCCCAAGCATTCTTTTCAAGTATAACTATTTACGTTTACGGGTGAGGTTTATTTCATCTATCATTTCTTTTTTGACTTCGTTCAACTCGGCTTCGATGTCCTTGCGTTCCTCGTCACTTATTGCTTCTTTCAATTCATTGTAGAGGTCGTCAATATCTTCATGGTAGTCCTCAAAGATTTCATAACGCTCATATTCGGGCGAGTTGTATAGGAAATCAATCTTTTCCGCATAGTCAAATATGTCGTTGTCGGTATCTTCCTCATAGTGTTTTAATCTGGATTTCAATCGGTCATGTTCCTCTTTCAACCGGAAATACTCATTGTTCACAGCCCTGTACTCGGTGCGTTCGTCCCCGGCTTTGACCAGTCTGTTTACCAACAAGAAGCTGCGAGGGTCGTACTCACGGTTGCCTGAAACGGTTTCTGCCGTCTTGCTCAACTTGTCGATTGTTCCGAACACACCTCCGAAATAACCGTTCAACATATATTCTATCTTTGCTGGGTTGAGGTCGATTGCTCCTTTTGTGTATGGGTCTCCGCCTGTTGCTTCGTTCATTACATTTGCAAGCCCGACAATGTATTTGTTGGCACTCTTGTATGCTTTTGTCCATTCGGGCATATCCTTATTCCAAGGTGTGTTCTTATACAAAGGCATACCTGTCCAACTCTTTTCCGCTACGTAGGCTTCCCACAAAGGTTTGTATGCACTCGGCACAAAGGCGTTCAGTCCGCCGCCACCCTCCAAGAAATCAATCGGCAATATCTGTGTGGCCTGTCCTGCAATGGATTCTGCTATTTCTCCGCCTGTAAGATGTTCCTTTCCGTTAAGGACGGAAATCATCAGTTCTCCCATACCGTAAACAGCCCTGTACTCTACCGGCAGAGGAATGGATACCCAACTGTCTCCTGCACGGAAAAGGATATTGCTGCGCCTTACATATTCGGGAAGATTGTAGTATGCGTTCTTGTCATCATCGTCATCATCATCGCCACCCAAGTAGGCAACAATGGCACCAAGCAGGAACATCGCCGCAATACCTGTAAAAGCTTTGGCAGGATGGCGTTTCATCTGTCGTCCGAAGTTTGCCGTACCTTGAATGGCTGCATTCCAAAACACATATCCGCTACGACCAAGTCCAGATACCAATGCACTGGCATTACCGGTCTTTGTCTGCCCTGTACTGTCATAGAATTTTGCTCCGCTGCCTTTCTTGTTGAAGTTTACGCTTATCTCCTTTGCATCATAGATGGCTCTGTCTATGCTTCTGCGCATTTCACGTGATGTCATGAAAGCGGCAAAACGGGCGCAGTTCTCTACTGCCCGGTTGTATTCATCAAAGCGTTCGCCCAACAAGTCCCATGCTTTTTTTACAGGAATCTTGCCGTTCGATTTTTTCAGTTCCCTGCGTATGTCGTTTTTATGCTGTTCAATGTCCCGGATATTGGCATAGCCTGTTTCTCCTCCGTTCATCATGAACTGATGAAACATCGCTTCCGTCCTGTTACCCATGTCAAGTGTCCCTTTTCGGTGCTTTGCCAAAAGTTGCTTTATCCTTACAGGGTTGGCATACATATAATTCCGATGAAAACGCAGTGCGTAGTTCGGGCTTTCCCTTATCCAAGTCATGGTATTGGTGTATAGCATATCTCGCATGAAGTTCGACACGATGAAGTCCGGGTTTCGTGTGGTGTAGAACGCACTCAACTGCCGGTTGATGTTTTCTCCGGCACGGAGAATAGCCCCGATTGCTCCCGACATATCGTTATCGGGATTTGTCTGTCCGTTCAGTGCCTGTGCTGCGCGGGGATTGCCGTTAATGGTAATCACATAGTCCCTGCCGCCACGTTTCACTACAATTTGGTGCTGCCTCATATCGCCGCTTTCCACAATACGGTAAGGAATATTCACGGTATCTTTCCCATGCTTGTATTGGTCGGGGTACTGTTGTGCCAACTGCTCCATCTTCGTTTCAAAGTCTTGCATCTTCTGTTCAACCTCTTCGGGTGTATCGGTGCTGTCGATGTTGTCCGGGAACACAGGTTTCCACTCATCGGTTACGGCATCGTACTCAACCCAAATGTCGCTCACACTGACAAGGTCGCTCGGATGATTGAGGGCGAAATTAAGGAAACGCTGTTTTACCAACTTGTTTCGGTTACCCTGCATGATAGCACCTTCTACCATTGATTGCAGGTTGGCGAACGGGTCATCCGCTTTCGACCTACGTCCTTCCGCTTTCTTGATAGGAGCATTGAATGCACTTTGCTTGTGCGTCAGATATGCGTATGCTTCAGAACTGGTCTTTTCGTCAAAACCACGTAACGGAATGTAAAAATCATACATGCCTGAAATCTTGTCAAAGGTCGCTTTGCTCATCATGCCACATTCGTATGACTTTGAAAGTATTGCTTTGCTCACGGCATTGACTTTTTCCCAAAGGTCGGCAGTGTCGTGTGCCTGTTCGTAGCCATCAATTATCATCTGCGCTTCTGCTTCTGCATCAGCGACATTATCCATACCTGTAAGGGCTGTAAGTCCAGCATAGTCGGTTTGGTCTGCATCGGTTGCCCCGTTATTGATTGCTTCATTACGCATATATGTATTGCGTTCAAGTCCGTGTTTCGCCATCATGTAATCGGTCAATTCCTCACGCTCAGCCTCAGTCTGGGAGAGTTTGGCAACTTCATCAAGCATTGGCTTGAACAGGGTGTGGGCAAAGGCATCGGCTTCGGCTTTGTTCACACTTGACAGACGGTTTTCTCCCAAGTATGCGTTTTCAAATCCGTCCACATCCTCAATGTTTGTTTCCTTGCCAAGGATTGCAGTCATGGCTTCTTTCAAGCCGAGCATACTGTCCTGTAATGCTTCCTGTGATTGGAACATGCCGCTTTTCACACGCCTTTCATAACGGTCACGGGCCAACTCCCTTTCATGTCTTTCCGGGTCGCCGTCACGGTACAGGGTATCATCGTTTTCTGCAACGGTCTGATGATGTGGGTCGGAAACCGCATAATTGCCTACTTTCAGTTCATACTGCTTTGCCACATCGGAGGCTTCTCCCAATATGCTTCTATATCTGCCCGGCTCTGCAAGGTTCTCGTAACTGCGCCACAAGATGTAGCGAAGTTCGTTGTCCGATAGAGTAACCCCTCTGAAATCCTCAAAGCCTATCTTATGAAGCATATCCAGGAAGAAATCCTTTATCTGCCTCCACCAACTTGCGTTGATGTTCTCAAATTCAGTATCTTCTGCAAGCGAAGCAAGATATTCTTCGGTAGCCTTATGGAAATCCCAACCGTTTTTTGCAGCCATATCTACAATGCGTCTGCGTATGTTCTCATCGGCATTGTTGAATACATTATCAAGGAATGTATCAAAATGTTCGCCGAACAGCTGACGCAATCCGTAATGAGCTACCGCTTCATGAAGCAGGGTCTGCTCTATGTCAAATACGCTTGAATGGTTGGGAACAACAATGGTAATCTTGCCTGTACTCTTTGAGTAGAAACCTTTTGCACGTTGCTTCTTACCCTCCAATGTGGAAGCATCGGTTACTATCTCCACATTGTCCAGATGCAGTTTCTCGACAAGGCTTTCCACCTTCTCCACCATCCGCTGACGTTCACGCTGTGCAAATTTCCTCCGTTGCTTTGCCGTTCTCCTTGACCGCCCGAGCAGTTTTGCCGCAGGGTCATTCTCATAACTGACTTCATCATCGGTGTATGCCCCAATGCCGTTACGATAGTCATTTGCAATCTCTGCATTGAGTGCGGCAATCTCTGCATCGGTAACAGCATTTTCCTGTCTGCGTTGAGGCTCACGACCTGCTTCCTTGACCATTTCATCAACTTCAGACGGAGTAAGCAAGCGTTTGACACGCATAGCACCTGTGATTATCCAAGGGTCTGTTTCGGGATTAGGATTGGTACGGTAAGTGTACGCACCATTTTCAGGAATCCTTGGAAGTCCGGCATAACTGTGTTGGAACTTGCCGTTCTTGTTGTAACCATAACTCATGGCTTCTTCCTGATAGTCCACGTCATTGGCATACTCCACCTCAGCCCAAACAAAATTGGCAGGGAACAGGGTTTTATCTCCGTTCTCATCAATGCGGTTAAACTGCAATGCGTATGGAATGACCCCTAAATGCCATCCGGGACGATAGGCAAGTTTACCACTACCGCCTTGTGTGCCTTTTCCTCCGGCCTTGACTTGATTGCGCCCAGTCTTGCTCTGTCCGGCTATCGGTGCAGCATCAGCATCCAGCCATACACCGACCGGTGTCGCCTCTCCGTTCGGATTGGCAACCATAGGCGGATACAATTCACCGTTCTTCAAAACAAACACCTTATATCCGATACCTGTGTTTTTGGGTGCGGCATCTTCGCGAATGCGATACATCGTATCATCGCTGCGATATAAGACATCGTCCTCGTCGGCATTGATAATATCATTGGCAGCTTCAACGCTTGCATCCATTTCAGCATACTTGGCTTCCTTTTCCTCCAACTCTTTCTTCATCAGTTCGGCATATTCCTCCAACTGCGATTTTGCCTGTTCCAGTTCTTTTTCAAACTCAAAAGGCTTGCCCTCTCTTGACAGGAGTTCTTTTAATTCAGCTTCATTATGCTTCTTGCTTCGCCCTCCGGCACTCAATCTCTCGGCAAAATCTTTTCCCGAAATCACATTGCTTGTAATGTCCTCAATGGCATTGCGAATCAGGTTTTGGCGTACCGGCACATTCTCAATGCCAAGTTCAGGACATGAGTAGGTCATCTTTCGCTCAACATCATTGAAAAGAGTTGCACCGTCACGCATGGTCTGTCTTGTCAATTTTGTTGTAACCACAAATGAAAAATCGCCTATCTGTATGCTCAGTTCACGTTTCTGTTCTCCTGCAATCTCGCCGTCTTTCATCTGCTTCATTTCAGCAAGGACACTCTTGTTGTGTTCCTTGAAGAAATCATCCATTGTATCAACAGAAGTAAAGCGATGTTTGCCGATTACAATCTCCTTGAATTGTCCATCGGGGAATGACGAACGTACAGCCTCCAAGTATCTGCCGTTGTCCTCAATGCGCTTTTCCGCATCCTTGATAAAGGCTTTCAGTCTTGGCTTGGCGTTGTGGATATAAGTCTGGTCTGTTTCCCATTGCTTTTTGCGGCTTGCATACTTTCGCACATTCTTTTCCGCATTGTTTTTCAGCATGGCATACTCACTGCCGGAGAGCTGCGCAACGGTATCGCCAAATACATCTTCTTCCTCCTCAAGCACACGGTTGGTCATGCTGTTGTTCATCATCTGCTTGCCGTTCATGATGCTGTCGGCAATCGCCCCCTTTGTTTTCAGTCGTTGGTAGGCGGTGACATCCAAACTGTCCTCAACTCCGAAACGCAAGATGCGTACAGGCTTTTTCATATCCTTATGCAAATTCCCCTGTCGCAAAATGCGTCCGTTGCGCTGGGTATAGTCCATAGGGCGGTTAGGCGCATCCAAATGTATCAGCGTGTGCAGTCGTTCCTGAATGTTCACGCCGGTGCCAAGCGTAAAGGTCGAACCGAGAATCACGCGAATTTCGCCACGGTTTACCTTTTCAAAGATTTCAAGTTTCTTCTTGACGGTCATTCCCGGCCTCATTACTACAATCTCATCAGCAGGAACACCTTCTGCAATCAGTTTGTTTCGGATGTCATCATAAAGGTTGAATCCGCTCTGCTTGTTTTGATAATTGTCGGCAAAGATGGCGACAGTACCCTTGTAGTCGGCAGTTTCTTTCAGTGAGCGCAGAGTTTGGCGAACTGCTTCGTTGGTCTTGCTGTTCGGGTCGTCCTCCGCATCGGACTGCACCAACCGGGCATCCACGGCAGCGGCTTTGGCGATACCGTACATCGTGAGCGGAATGTGGCTGTTCTCCTTCTTTTCCTTGCCGCTCATCTGCTCATAATGTTCAAGTTCGCTCTTTACGAACTTCATGATGCTACGCAATGCGCGTGTCTGTGGCAGATAAAGGTCTTGTGCCTTTCCTCCCTCCATTTCAGGTATTTTGTCCTTTACGCCACCGGCTTCTTTGGTAAGGACGGTATCGGACACTCCCGACCATATACGCACCAGCTCGGGCAGGTTCACATATCCAGCAAAGCGGTTGTTCTCCTTGAACTTTCCGCTTGTGGTGAACTCCAACATCTGCTGAATGTTACCGAAGTTGCGTACAAAGTCATCAAAGTAATAAATACCGTACTCTTTCATCGTATCGGCAGGCATGAGATAGCGCATGAACGTCCAAATCTCTGCGGCAGTGTTGCTGATTGGCGTACCTGTGGCGAAGATTACGTTTCGTCCGTTGTTCTTTTCCAAAACAGCCTGTGTCTTCAGGAACACGCCTTGTGATTTCTTGCTGTATGACGGGTCAACACCTTTTACTCCACGCTGCATGACAGTGGCAAATCCAAGGTGCTTGTATTCGTGGGCTTCATCCACAAGCAGGGCATCAATGCCCATATCGTCAAAGTTCTCCACATCGTCAGTCCGGCGGTCGAGCATCTCCATAGCCTTTACTTCTGCGTTCTGCAAGGCTACGGCACGCTTTTTCTCATCGTTGGCGGTGCGTTTCTTTGAAGCGTTGTCGGCAAGTCCGGCAAGCTGTTCCTCCAATAATGCAATCTCTCGTTCAGCCTGTCGAGTAATCATGTTCTTGCCGTCCGGGTCTTCCTCTTTCATCTTTTCAAGAATGAGCATCTTCTCCTCAATCTTGTCCTGCACGAAAGCCATTTCCCTTTCCTCGCTGTCGGGGATAAATTCAAAGGTCGATTGCGGAACGACAATCATATCCCAGTCGTTGTAACGTATCTTGGCGTAGAAATTCTTTCTTCCCTCCGCGCTTCGGTCTGCCTCTTCGAGTGTCAGTATCTTGGCATTCGGATACAGTTCTTTTGCACTTGCAACGAATTGGCCTACCGTGGCATTCTGCACGACAATCATCGGTTTGCGTGCAGTACCCAAACGGCGCATTTCCATTGCTGTAGAGATAAGGGTAAAGGTCTTTCCTGTGCCTACCTCGTGAGCAAGCAACAACGGTTGCTGTGTACCTCTCACGATGGCTTTACCTTGATGAGGACGCATCTTGAACTTGTGTGAAGCACCTCCAAAATACTCCGGCACAAACTCATCCGGTATGCTCATAGGCACAAAGTTGTTGAACATATCGTTATAGATACGTTCCATACGTTCCGACATTTCCGGGTCACTCTGCATTTTCTGTCTTGCCCAATCCTTGAAGTCCTGACGAATTTCATCAATCTTAGCTGCACAAGCCTGTGTAGCCTCCTTGTCAGTAATGGTTTCGGTAGAGCCGTCCCAATTCTTCTTAGTTGTGGAAACAGTTATGCTTCTGTTCTGAATAGCAGCTTCAATAAGAGTGTGTCCCATAATGGTGCGACCAAGCATTTCACTGGTTACGCCCATGGCACGGTTTTTTTCGTAGTTGGTAAAATATGGCTCTTTCATAAACCAGGTACCGCCTACTGCTGTAAATCGGACATCTACCTCCGTTCGTTCCTTTACGAAATCTTCATATAGTTTCGGGTCAATCCAAGAACTGCCAAGGGTAAAGTCAATCAAATGAGCCGGGATTTCCATTGGCATAACTTCTTGCAATGCCTTGATGTTGCGGTCAAACTCCCCGTTCTCATTGTTTTCCTCTGCCTGACTCAGTTTCTCACGGATATTTCCGCTCAAGTACTGATACGATGCTTCCATCTGTCGGCTTACAGGATTCTCGAAACCGTAACCGTTCTCAATGATTTCTTTCTTCACATCCCCGATGCCTGTACCAAGTTGTTCAGCGATGTAAGGTATATCCACACGACCGAATTTGAAGATACTTGCAATGATACCGTCCTTGACATTGGCTGGGGTGGGTTCTTTCTCTTTTTCAACGACACGTTTGCTGAATACATCGGTTTTGTCAAATTTCTGTATCCGGTTTCCTTTTTCATCTGCCGTTTCTTCAAACTTTTCAAGGGCAAATACATTGGCATAGTCCACATCATTGCGAAGAAACGCAATGGC
>ERZ779660.1254-NODE-1254-length-13254-cov-3.001061_pt1 | contig 13254 bp, 7 predicted proteins | sample MGYA00511906_ERZ779660 | MGnify/ENA primary metagenome ERZ779660 (study PRJEB29588, sample SAMEA2156906) | human gut metagenome | biome: human gut; feature: human-associated habitat; material: faeces | place: Denmark | collected 2008/2010 ... | reverse complement strand
ATTTATGCGGCAGAGTTCCGCATGTTTTGCCTTCAGCTTTTTGTAATGCCTGGAGTAAGTCCACTTCTTCTTCCCTTTCTTAATGGTGCCATCGGCGTTGTAATTCTCCGGATTCGTGGCACGTCTGCTTCGGTTCATGGCGCGGTAATAAAGTCTTTCAAGTCTCTCTGATGTCTGTATACTGTTGCCACGTTCTGAAAGGTTTTTAAGCCCCGTCTCTGTATCAGAAGTATAGGCTACAGTCTGTGTGCCGATATCAGCGCCAACGATGCCATTGCCGTATTTATGTCGGGGATTGCCAAATCTGTCGTATTTAGGTTTTGCCCTGCCCTCAATGGTGAGATGCAGGTACACCCTGTACTTTCCGCGGATAAATTTCGGCACGAGAGTTGCATAGCATGGCCGGTACGTGCTTATGCAGCATGCCTCTTCCAGAAGAGTCTGTACGGCTTTACGATCCGTAGTCTCTGGCGAGGCAAGGTAATCCAAAACGGCATTGACTTCATCAGTTTGGAACCGGTCTTTGACCTGTATCCCGAAAACTAATTTCCCCAGCTTAAACTTCAGTTCATCGTTTTTTACGGACATCGGGATACCTCGGTTGATCTGCTTTGCCCGGATGCATGGCAGATCCCCATATTTGGAGAAATGAAGCGTTTTCCCATTCCCGTAAAGACATTTTTCAACGCCGTGCCATACATCCTCGGCTTTCGTGAGGGCAAATATGGCATCAATGCCATACTTTTTACCAATAGGTATCATTAACGTCCGGCAGGACTCTTTTGTAAGATTGTACTGTTCCTGCATCTCATTGAGCTGTCCGGCATATGTTTTGCGTTTCTTCTTGTCCTCAGTGGAGCCATACAGTTGAAGCAGCTTGCGGTACTTTTTGGTACGCATGAGCTGTTCATAATTCTTTTTCATAAGGCTAACAAGCTCATTACCGGCTTTCCGGATCCTGTCTGAGAGATTTACGACCTTCTGCACATCAGGATAGGACATATCCGCCTCAGCGACCAGGATATGCCTGTCAGAAAGTTTATGAAATTTTTTCAGAAGTTTTTTGTACTCGTCAGCATCCATTTGTTTTCTGCTCCTCAATGTATTTGATCACTTTAAGTGTTTTGTACGATATTTATGTATATCCTTCCTGTTCATACTCTTATATGTCTAATTAATGTAAAAAGAAAGTAGGAAAAGGGGCTTTCATCCCACAGGCAAGCCTGTGGGTTTTTCGCCATAAATTTATAACAGACGGACCGCCTGCTTATCAGAAAAAGCTGTCAGGAATAAATTTGGCATATATTGACAGAGTTGGCCAAGGAGACCCATCATGTCATCGTAATTTTTCTGATCCGAAAGAAGAATACCTTTTTCTCCATTAATAGTTGTCTCTGTAAAGAAATCTGAATATTCTCTCAACATTAGGTCGATATCGTCTCTGGAAAGTGTAAAAGTAGTCGGGATTTCCTTTTCTCTTAAAAGATGCGCGACTTCTTCTCCATAACATTTCAATGTGTGGTATGAAATGAAGGATTGGCTTGGATCAAGGGAAAGAAGTTCGGCAAAAGCATGTAATGATACCGTCTCGATTCCAAAACGGTATACCACGTCTTTTGAAAAATGCTGCAGTAAAAAGGATTCCCCGTCCCAGATGATTCCACGTCCATCTTTGTTGAGAACAGAAAGACTAACGATTCCATTTTTGTTAATGTTTGCAGATGGTGCATACTTTTCATCGCTTTCGTAGTTTACATGGTAAAAATCGAGAAACTGCATAAAAGCTTCAGAATCATCGCAAATATTTTTGCAATCTCTGTATCTCAGAGAAAAAATGGTTCCGTTATCCGGGAATACTTTCAAACAGATGGCAAGCATTTTATTCAGATCTGCATTTTTTAGCTGAACATATTTCATGAATTTTTCTTCATCGTCTTTTCCCCCGTAGTACAACATTTGACTGATGTGGCCGAAATACTCTCTGGCAGAAGCAAAGCTGAAGCCGCGCACTTCGTCTTCCGTAAGTGGAATATAGCAGTAGTTGTTAAGTGCCCTGAATTTGCGTATCCATTCTGTAAGGGTCGAAACTACTGCGTACTTCAATACAAGGAGAATACACAACAACAGAAATAAGCCAACTATGTTGCCTGCCATAAATGTAATCAGCAAAAGACTGTAAAAAAGTCCACTGTTTGTATCCGGAATAGCAAGGGAACATTCCCATTTGGCAGCCAGGTAGTTCAGAATACACAGCAAAACCATCGCAAGCAGACAAAGAATAAACTGAATCAGTTCTGATCTTTCCAGAAGCACTTTGATACGACTTTTCTTTTTCAATAAATTTTTCACCAATTTTTCCTCCGTTTCTTTCGTACCCTTCGGATGGAGTACATGTTTGTTCTTACGGTATGTATATTGCGCCTTTTGGAAAATCGTCAATGGATTTTGGAAATTTTTTTAATTTTTGGTTAATTTTTTCAAATAGTTTTACGGAAACGTGGAATGACCGGCAGGTTGGACCGAACGGAAAGGTATTCCAGCAAGACAAGACGAAGATCATCAAGAAACTGGATATTTACGAATACCGGTATCCAAATCTGACGGCATCAGAAAAGAAAGTTGTGAAACCGGGATTGCAAGAGCTGGCGTATAAGTTAATGCCGGAGATATAGGGGGACGTATGAGTAAAAAAGAAGAAGCATTGGAAAAGGCATTCCCGGATGGGTTCTCTTTGCAGAAGGATGAGCATACTTTTGTAGTTGCCGGGGACGAGAAGGGAAAGTTTTTCGTTGGATTATCGGATATCCTACAGGCGCTTGCCTTTGCAGAAGATGAAGCGGATGTCCCGGAGATACCACAAGAGTGGTGGGATGAGATCGGAAAGCTGTATTCTGCGTAAGAAATCTGGATGGGATTATCAAAAGAAAGGCACTTGATTTCTCAAGCGCCTTCCGTTATAATCTAGTTAGAAGCTGATCGGAAGAGATTTCCGATTTGCCCTCGGTTTAATATTATTTCTTCAAAGAAATAGCATCTACTTTGGACGGTGGGATGCTATTTCTTTTTATTGTTATGGTTGTCTATGTAAGACAGTGCCGCGAAGACTACAAGCAACAAAGTTAATACTTCTGATGTACTCATAGGGCATCACCCTCTCTTTCGTAATACTAGAGGGCATTAAACAATCGGAAAATCGCATCCGTACTTCTGTTCGATTATACACTTATTGTACCAAAAATTGAATGGGAAAACAAGAAACAAAATTCCTTGTCATATTCCCTTCAAATGCTATTCTTCCAAAATCTTAATCTCAGATGGTTTCACCGCGATCTCTTTCCCGGAATCCAATTCAAGAATGGCGAGGTTCGCGCTCCGCCAGCTACCCGTGTTCTGGTGGCAGGAAGCAGGGGTGAGTCTGCGCATGTGGTTAATGAAAAATAGTGTAAAAATAGTGAAATTATTCCTTTCCCCCTTCCTCCACACCTAACCAATCGCTGACGGAAACGATGAAGACGCAAAAAAAAGATTTGTTTATTCATGCATAATAAAAAAGCTGCTTTTATTTTTACTTTCCTTGCGATTTTCTCTTCTGACACCATTGCAGCGTATGCTCCGGCAGTTACCCGTACTTTGGCAGCAAGAAACTGGGGCGAGGAAGGCATCGGCAGAATAAACGGAAGCAGCATGGATTAGCTTTCATGGTCAGCGCCCGCATGCCGGAAAAACTTTTTTATTTTTTATTTGATTTTTATAATTATATTGACATGTGCCATAATAACTATTAAAATGAAAATACAAAAAAGATTGACATTGTGTTTTGTTTGTGATAATATATACAGCTGTCGCAATACGCTGATGCAGTATGGCAGTCTTTTCGTAAAATGGTTTGTAGGAGGTGGGAAAATGTACGATGATGTAAGGCTTTTTGGAAATAATTGCCAATTACAAATGCAGAAGAATAAGATCGGCAAAAGTGAATTTGCAGAAAAATTAGGCTATAGTGATGACGAGGTAAAAAAGCTGTTAGAAGGGAAATTACCTTTATTTAATGATGACATCAAAGATATTGCAGCGTTTTTTAACATCTCTGAAAGTGAAATGTTCAAAAATTATGGAGATCAGGCATATAATGATGCTGGATGTATGCATTGTATGGGAGATTTTATAAATCCTGAAAACAAGGAATTAATATTGGATATATTTGATCAATACTGCACATTGGAAGAATGCATAGAATAATAAATATGAGAAGAAAAATAGCCGCTTAACTCAAAGTGGCTATTTTTTATATGAGGTGGTCTATTTTTATGGAAAAAAAAGTTGTTGAATTGATTCAGAAGTTATGCGATGAAGCTAAAGAACAAATGCATATTACAGACCCGGTTATTCGAGACGATGTATTTGAACTTTTACAGGCCAATGACTGTATAGTACTATATTATCCTTTGCCAGATGAAGCAGAATCTGGTGACAGGGGATGTGCTGGATGCCATGTTGAAAAAATCGTAAATGGGGAAACACGTCAGTTTGTTTTTATAAATACAAGTAACACAAGAGAACGTCAAGCATTTAGTGTTGCACACGAATTAGGGCATATTCGAGGGATTGACAAGCAGGTTTATAAAAAAATGCCTGAAGCTAAATCAATTAAAGCAGAAGATATTATCAATCGTTTTGCCGCGGAATTATTAATGCCTGAAAAAGAATTTTGTTCTGTGTTGAAGGAACGTCTGCAAAATATTCATTATAATGGAAAAACAATCAAAGAAACGGAACTTGTAGAAATATCTGCTTATATGATGAACTACTTTTTTGTGCCATTCAAATCCGTTATAATGCGTTACAATGAGATAAATCGTCTCCAGAAAGAAGATCTTCCAAAACTAGAAAAATACAATGATAGCGACTATTTACGCGAGATTATAAAGGCAAAACAGTACACCCGTTTGCTGATTGTGAATGAGGAAAAAAGTATGGATAATCTTCAGGAAATTTTATCTAAAGCGGATAAAGCTCATATCCTGGAAGGAAATTTAGTATCTCGGTTACGTGAAGAATTTGATCTGAAAAATACACAAGAAGGAGAGGACTATACATTAGCGTTCTAGGTGAATATAATGACAAAAGATTGCGATCAGGTGGCTGTTGATACTGCCTTTCTTATAAAAATAGTAGAATCAGATAATGGAATTCTTTTCGAAAAAATTATGAAACAAATGAATCGAATACCTGTGATCCATGAATATGTCTATCAACATGAAGTAATGGAGAATAGAGCCATAAAAGGTCTGATTGATAAGAATATAATTAATATAATTAATTATTCAGATTTTTTACTTGAAGAATTTGATAAAGAACAGTATGAAAGAATTTTTCGTCAGACTTATAAAGGCATGAATGGACAAAGGCTCCATGAAAAGGAAAATATTTTTTTCTATCACCGTGCAGAGGAAAATCTTGGCGAAATACATACGGCATTAATGGCATTACACTTAAACATCGATCTTATGGTATCTGATGATAATGGCGCGAAAAATTATATTGAAAAGAATTTAAGTAGTAAAAGACATAAATTATCAGTGCAAAATATTCCTGATGTTTTACTTTCGCTTGCATCCTCTGATCGTTGTTTTTTACACTGGCAGGATATTAAAGGCTTAATAAAACGGCTTTATGGAAAGAATTCCAAAATATATATTGAAATTCGCAAATGTTGGCAATCTGTATAATATTCATGATGTGCTTAATGAATAAAATCAGTGCTTATATACTGAATATAAGCAGCAGAATTTAAGGATCATCCATAGCGGTGGTCCTTTTTTTGTGTGTGGACATTGGGAAAGAAAAAGTGGACATTGAAAAAGTCAGATCAGCTTTCCCCTATTCCTTTCCCTGCCTCCGTGCAAAGTCCGCTGCTGACGGAAACGATGGGAAAAGAGGAGGAGGAAAAAGAAAGGGATAGCACTGCCAAATATTCATGTCGCAGTGTAAAGGAAGCCCCGCCCCAGTTTACCTTTTGTGGTGTTGGGGCGGGGCGATTACGCTTCACATGTGCAATATAAATTTCAATCCATGCACCCCGGAGGGTGCTACTATGCAAATAGCTTATTTCCTGCATTCAATATATTTCAATCCATGCACCCCGGAGGGTGCAACTATGTAAATAGTTTATTTCCTGTATTCGATATTCATGTCGAATGAATATGCCTTCAGGTAGTTTCCACCCCACAGACAACTCTGTTCATCGCTGCCGTGTGTAGTAAAAGGCGGGACAGCTTTTTGCATACCCCTATTGTCAATGACGAATACATAGGTCTGTCCCTTCTTGAGCCGGGTGGTAAACTTGATTTTGTCAACAGGACGTTTGTTTACATAGTCTGTGTAATCTATATACGTTTCCTCAATGACATCTGCGTATTCCGGATGCTCTGCCTTGTAATTATCAAGGATGGTGCGGAGCCTTGCAAGGTAATTATTTTCGTAAAGGGTAGTATAATCACCAACTTCGTCAGGATAAAGATCTTCTAATGTATATTTTTTTCCCTCTTTGATAGGTTTATAAATACCTCCACTGAAACATTTTAAAGATTTATCATCTGTACCCTGCAAGTTGTTAAGTGTAAATACGTATTTCCCCGTCTTTGGAGCTTTAAATTTTACAAAGGACTCGTACCGGGGTTCTCCTTTTTCTTTGGATACAGATTTTACATTACTTGTTACAGCCGGTACATTAATGGTTGTTCTCCCTATTTTAACAGCTGGCAGGGAGTTTAAATCCTTATAAAAGGACGTTTTTGAATAGCTGGCAGGATACCCCTTTTTGTCATAACCATCGATATGGTACTTGTACGCAGAAGTGACTTTCTTTGTAGCTGCTTCTGCGGTAACAACATCATCAGCCATTGCAGGTACAACAGCAGTAGCAACACATGCAGCAGCAAGAACTACACACATCAGTTTTTTTAAAACATTTTTCTTCATGAATAAAACCCTCCTTCGGTTTCGTAAATAAAATTAAATAAGTAGGTGAAGTTTTTTTGATCCCTTCACCTTATATATTGCGCCATTTTGGAAAACGTCAAAGAAAAACGGAAAACTTTTTACACTTTTTCCCATATACACATTTCCCGGTTTTTACGTTTTTACTTTCCCTCGGTTTCCGGTCCCCGCATCCAACAAAAAATAAGGCTGCAAAAACAGTATTTCACATTCATATTGTAGCAGATTAAAAATAAAAAAGCTACCGCGGTGGCGGTTTTATTATAGATATTATTATTTGAAGGAGGAAAACCATGAAGGAAAACAATGGTGTTTCAGACAGCAGATACAAAAGCAGGTTTTTCAAAAAGCTTGCTGCATGGATGGGAAAGCATGGGGTCGTACTGACAGCAGTGGTATTGATTGCAGTTTCAGCCATCCTTGGGTGCGCCGAGGCCACAATCATTTATGCAGCAAAGGATAACGTGGCATCGAATGATTATGGAACCAAGGGCAATACATCCAGTCCATCTTATATTGGTGGGAGTGGCAATAATCCAACCGTTTACGAGCCCGGCGTCATCGGGGTATCGGTGGTTACCTATGACTTGAATGAGGTCAGCAAGAAAGGGACACTGTATTATGGTGGGAAAAAGGATAATGAAAATAAAAAAGCTTCCCCAGTAGCGTCCACCAGCGACCCGGAAGTCGTAAAAAAAGCAAAAAAGAAGTATACACCTCCCAAAGACCAGTCAGACTACTACCCATACTGGATCGACAAAATGGGAACCACGGATAAAGGGAAAACAATCTACAAATACAGCAACTCCCTGCATCATGCGATTACGTCCAACATCCTCGCGATGCAGAACTCGTATGAATATGATGACAGCACCCTGGTATTCGTCCCGCGTGTTGTAGCATCCAGCAGCCACCATTCCTGGTTGAAGAACGAAAAACAATCCGTTGTAACCGGCCGTGCGAAAGGGAATAAAAAGTCCGTTTTTTATGATCTTGACCCGTGGTATGAGGAAAAGGATGCCGGGAGCTTCAAGAAAACTTCAAAGGGCGTCACAGATGGCGTTGCCGGCAGCAAGAAGAATAAGGCAGGCATTTACTATGCCGATTTGAAGAAATATATCAAGAACAAAGAGAAAAAATCATCCAGAAACAAGAAATCTTTTGTGGAAGTTACATCCAGCGACTCCAAGGAAAAGTATGAAGTGTGCAACTATGCACATTTCTCGGAACTGAGTAAGGATGATATTAATAAGATCACCGGGTTTAACGGGAAAAGCTTTTCATCCAAGGGAAAAACAAACCTTGCCCGTGCCAGAAGACTGTATTCTTCTATCGCAAACGTAAATGAAACAAGCAAGGGGCAGTATACGACAACACCGGAAATGGCAGACATCTTCCTCCGGTATACGACAGCTGCCGGACTCAGCAGTAAATCCTATGGCACGGAAATGTTCTCCAAAAACGGAACAAAAGAGGGATTATACGGTACCCAGAAAGGGGTAAGGGATGCAGCAAACAAAAACATGGTCGGATCCCAGGTATTAAGAAGTATTTTCCAGAATAATTCCCGTTTTAAAAAGGTGCTTGCCCCGGGTGCCACCAGGGAAATGGACGAGGTCAAAAAACGTGTCCTGAATGATGAGTACAACACGCATTACCTGGACCTTTTGGTAAGCGGTTACGCCCTCGCCCAGTCAAGTGGTGATAAAAAAGCAGCAAACGAATGGCTGAAAGCCGTAACAACATATGCGAAAACAGCGGCAGATGGAAGTAATGGAAAGAGCGGAAGCAGCAGCCTGGAAAACGTTGTCATCCGTCTTGATATGGGAATGGTTTATGCCACGAGCAAAGAGGTCACCTATGCCTCCTGCGGCAGTGTCATCAATAAGCATTACAACTTTTCCGGTAAAGCAGACGCTTTTGCATCGGTAAAGAGTGTAAATGCCAAGAGCCTGAACAAAGGGTTTATTGGTTTTGCGGCATCTGATGATAAATCCGGCCAGAACTACCAGGCACATAATGGAGAGGTCGCGACGAAAAAAGGCGTTGTCACCAAATCAAAGTATAAAGATGCTGGCTATGGCACGTACTATGACAGGCTTTCAAAGGCAGTGCAGAATACAAAATCCGTCACAGGCAGCGGCAAAGACTGGTACAGCCGTATGGTCATCATGCGTACGACAAAGGCTTATTACAGCATGTCAAATAAAAACGGGAAGCCGAATGCAAGGGTGTACAACAAACTGGCTACGGTCGAACTACTCAGGACAGTCGGATCCCCGCATGGTATTAATGCATTTAAAGGTACGGCAAAAAATATAGCATGGCAGTATGGTACCTACGCAGTGGACGGTTTTTACTGGACTTCCACACAGCCGGAAGAGACCCCGGATGTGAAATTGAATCTTACCATTTACAGCAAGGATGTGAACGGTAAGGAACCGGCCCAGGATGGAAAAGATATCAAGGATACCTTCCAGTCTTACAGTATGACGGGGAAAACACACACAGCAACTATTAAGGACAACCTGTATGTGAAACTGTCCCCGGGGAAAGACAAGGAATCCAAGAAACTTTTCGATAAGGTTCTTGCATCGGATAAATACCATGTAAAGATTGTGTTTGAAAATGCAGACGGGACAACCGCTGCGAGCCTGCTGGATCCGAAAATCGTAAAAAGTGTCCAGCGGGTAACAGATCCGGAAACGGGAACCAAATATGATGCAAAAAAAGAAGCTACCTATTATAAGAAGCTCAACGCATACGATTCCACCAACAAGGGAAGTGAAAAGGGAGATGAGCAGAATTATAACAAGCTTGTGTCTGCAAAACAGATTGGTGGTAAAGACCTGCAGGCAAACCGGAGCCTGATCTGGCGCATTTCCAATGCAGATGTGCGTACCAAAGGGTTTAAGATTTCCGGCACCGGCAGTTATTATGTGAACTGGAAAGCAAAAGTGTATATCATGCAGAAATCCGGCAGTGGTGCGAAGACAAAATGGACAAGCGTGATAAATGGAAGTTCGGTCACAAAGACAAAGCCATCCATGTCTGACCTTAAGGCAGGTGGCTGCGCAACAACAAACAATGTCATTGCACAGTATATCTACCACAAGGATGATACGAAGGATGTGAACCTTTCCGACACCTATGAATCCATTCCGGAAGCATATGCAGAATTAAAGGAAGGGTCCATTTATAATGAGACATTTGAAGCAATGGCAGGTGTGCCGAGCACACGGTCCCTGTACTTTGCAACCGGCGGGTCAGAATTCATTGTCAACATGCAGGCAGTCTATGATGATTATTATCTTAAAGAAGTCCCGGGCGGGAATAAAGACAGCTACCGTTCCCGAAGACGCTATAAGAGTATTTTCAACGGCGTGGACTGTGAGTACAAAAAAGGTGATACTTTAAAATCACTTACCGCAGGGAATACAAAAGAAGAGACTTTTGTTGCAGATGCCAATGATAAGAAACAGGAAAAAACGGTCACGGCGGAAAAGAACAGTGCCGTAAACCCGCAGGGCGCTGCCGGTTATAACACGACCGTAAACGGACACGACAGCACAACCAAATTCCACGCGACATGGACAGGGACGATCGGGAACAATACTTCCCGGTGGTCACAGAGCGGGTCGAATGTAAGCCCGTCCGGAAAACCATGTGAGGGCGGAAATGCCGGTAAAGTATACAGCATGTCCCCGACCCCGGCAAACTGGGATGTTTCTGCCTACAATACAGCATTAGGGCAGGCTGCAAACTGGGCGAAGAAGATGGAACAAATCGGTAAAAGTGCAGACGGCACGGTTTACCGTATTGATGACTCTGACGGATATAAAAGGGTATACCATGTAGGAACCGCTACGATCAAGGTTACACTGACCGGAGGGGAAAAGAGCTATGATACCGGTTCCTCACGGTCTTATGGCGGAGGAACCTATACATCATCAGATCTTGTATCAAGCGCAAAGAGAACAAATACATCTGCTGATCTTGGAACCGGATGGAGTTACACCAAAGGTAATAAAGCTTCTGCTTCCGGATCCCATACAACGGATGAGCACGGAAAAGTAACCGGACACTCTAGCTGGAGCGGATACAAGGGATCTGTGGATGGAAAATCTTCCAGCATCCAGTACAAAATTGAAGTAACATTCAAGGATGGAAGCATTACCGCAGGCAATTACGATGGAAAAGTAGGGGAAAGCGGGCTGAAAGTAGAAAAGAAAAGCGGCCTGACCCAGTTTGGGGCACATGACCTCTGTGGCGCATGCTGCCAGCATGTACTCCCGGCGATCGAGGATACATGGATCCAGAAACTCCGTTTCGATACGATCCGTTTCACGAACCTTAAGGTATGGAAACTGCAGGAAGGCTATGCCGAAGGCATGGGGGAGATCCGTAAGACAGATGATGGCAGCGGAAGCAGTATTGAAGGGGAAGCAGGAAAAGCAGAAGCGGATGCAGTAAAGAAAGAGAAGGAAGATAATAAGGATAATACCCAGGTTGTTGATCCGGATCTGTCAGATGTGGAAGGCACGGAAGCCGCAAACGATAAAGAGTATGATGAAAACGGCGATCTTATTGTCCCGGACTATGAGACCGGGGATATAGGGGATGACCCGGATGCAGACGGGGAAGAAACCTGGACGGATACCTCAGAAAATGACCTTGATATTGTAAAATCGAAGATCGTAAGATACGACCCGAATATTTTTTATAACATTGCGCAGGCAGATACTTCAAAAGCCGGGCGTATCCGCTACAGCCTGCAGACCGGACAGGATGATGATGTTACATGGACAGAATTTAACAGTGATAAAAAGCTGACCCGTACAGATTCCTGTGACGGACAGACTGCATCCCATGGGGGAAGCCCGGTTGTAGTTACGGCAAACGGCCATAAAAAGAGCTGGTGCAGGGGATGCCTGTATACAAACAGTACATACAGCAACCTCCGCAACAGACACGATAATGCCAAGACAAGCGGGGAAGGAAAAGGGGAAGCCGGGGAAGCAGCAAGGACCAAGACCGGATATACCAATAACACAGCCGATGCAGTGGACAAGACAACGTTCGAGTGGAAACGCTTTGATAAGAGACGTAAGCTGAACTGTAAAGCAACTGTTATTTCAGATTTCCTGATTTTGCAAACCAGTTCAGGAAATGAAAGTATTGTCTACTATCAGGATACTGCAGAAACAAAACATCATGAGTGCCAGGAAAATTATGAGGATACCCTGTGGTACTCCAAGCCGACAGACATGAATAATCTCAAAAAAGAGAATGTCAGCAAGGCAAAATGGATGTGGGAAGATAAGATGTGGACGGATAACCCGCTGGTTAAGAAGACATCAAACCTTAATGTAGGAAGCTATAACGGCAATTACAGCAGTACATCCACGAAGTACCAGGGCACCGGAGGCAATGCAGTTGTAGAAACCGCATTTGACAAAGATGAAGAGAAGTATAACCATATCACAGATACCGATGAGAATGGAAATACCCTGGACCTTGCAAAAGTAACATCTGCAAGGACGATTGAAACAAAACAGAAGCAGATGGACGATGTAAAAACCATCATGCAGACAAAATCGGATTCGATTGACGGGAATATCTGTTCCCCTGGATGTGGAAACACTTATGGCGGAACAAACTATGATACTTATGGCAGCGGATCAGCGCGGATGGGAACAAATACTGCGGATGTTTATACTGCACCTACCAAGCAGGATGTATGGGGAAAATACAGCTGGATTAACCGGATTCTCCCTTCCTTGAACGGACAGACGGATGCACCGGAACCGGCGCAGTTTGGTAATGCCGGACTTGTGCTTATGCAGGACGGTATTGCACAGTGCCCGACGAACCCGAACCAGGAATATGTCACAGGGCAGTCCCGTGCATTCTTTATCCCGCTGGTTACATATACGAACTTTGGTGTTGATAAAAACGCCGAATCGCATGATATTACCAACTATACATTCAAGTATACAGACGAGAACGACAGCGTAGTCGGGAGAGTCGGTTATACCATGGATTCCATCTACACAAACGGACAGACGAAAGTCAACAACATCGTTGTCCATGACCCGGTTTCCGTACAGGGGGCAAATATCCTTACGGTAAACAAGGAAATGGATCAGCGTGTGCTCGGCGATGATAAAAGCGGGGCAGCGGAGATGAATAAGGAAGCTGATGATGCGACTTGTCCGGGAACAGCAGAAGAATGTCAGTACCGGCTGTTAAACT
>ERZ779660.1253-NODE-1253-length-13258-cov-2.851852_pt1 | contig 13258 bp, 9 predicted proteins | sample MGYA00511906_ERZ779660 | MGnify/ENA primary metagenome ERZ779660 (study PRJEB29588, sample SAMEA2156906) | human gut metagenome | biome: human gut; feature: human-associated habitat; material: faeces | place: Denmark | collected 2008/2010 ... | reverse complement strand
TCTCTTTATTCTGTGTTGTATTAGATACTTCTTTTGCAGCCTTCTGATCCAGTCCCAGCACTTTGTTTCCGACTACATTTGTTGTTAAAAATGTGGCACTTGAAACCACTCCGAACAGCAACGCGCATCCTGTCACCACAACGGCCTTTGGCATCTTCTTTTTTGGTTTTTCATGATGCTCCGGGTTCGGCTGACTGCTATAAGATGAATCATTCTGCGGTTCCTCAGAATGGTAATAATTGTATTGATTCTCCATATCAATTCCTTCTTTCTCTTGTATTTTATACTGCTATCATACCGTCCTTTTGTGATGAAACTGTGTTCAATCCTTTAACAATTCTTGAAACCAGCTTTATTTATTCTACTGTTACAGATTTTGCCAGGTTTCTCGGTTTATCCACATCGCATCCTCTTCCGACGGAAATGTAATATCCGAACAGCTGAAGCGGAATGATCGCCAGAGAATTTGCAAAATATCGATTGGTCTGCGGAATGTATACAACGTAATCTGCCGCTTTTTCAATCTCATGATTTCCTTCATTTGTAATGGCAAGAACAAATGCTCCTCTGGTCCTTACTTCCACGATATTGCTGATGCTCTTTTTGTACAGCTCTTTCTGTGTAAGAATCGCTGTTACCAGTGTTCCCTCTTCGATCAGAGAAATGGTTCCGTGTTTCAATTCTCCCGCAGCATATGCCTCTGAATGGATATAAGAAATCTCTTTCAATTTCAATGCTCCTTCCAAAGCGGCCGGATAGTTATAGCCACGTCCCAGATAAATGAAATTACGGGCATAAAGAATACTTCTCTCGCTGCCAGATAACGGTTGGCAAACTTCTGGATGCGATTCTTGTTATTTAATAACAGCTCCACCTGCTCCGGAAGTTTCTGAAGATCTTCAATATATCCCCGCATTTCCGAATCTGTGATTTTCCCTCTCACAAATGCAAATTTCATGGCCAGCAGATACAATGCGATCAACTGACTGGAGTATGCTTTTGTTGTCGCAACCGCAATCTCCGGTCCCGCCCATGTATACATGACATTATCTGCCTCTCTTGCGATAGAACTTCCGACAACATTGACAATTCCAAGTACCTTTGCCCCTCTCTGCTTTGCTTCACGCAGTGCCGCCAGAGAATCTGCAGTCTCTCCTGACTGGCTGATGATCACAACCAATGTTCCGTCCCCCATGATCGGATCACGGTATCTGAACTCAGAAGCCAGATCTGTTTCCACCGGAATCCGAGCCATTCCTTCCATCACATATTTTGCAGTAACTCCCGCATGATATGCAGATCCACAGGCCACGATCATGATTTTGCGGATTGCCTTGATTTCCTCATCAGACATCCCAAGCTCTTCGATCACGATATCATTTCCTTTGATGCGCGGTGAAAACGTATCCAGAATTGCTTTTGGCTGCTCATACATCTCTTTCAGCATAAAATGCTCATATCCGCCTTTTTCTGCTGCATTGGCATCCCACTCAATATGCTCAGGAGTTTTCTCGATTTCTTCTTCATCTACATTGAAAAACTGCATCGAATCTTTTTCCATACGTACAATCTCTTCATTTTCAATAAAATATACATCTCTTGTATATTTCAGCACTGCCGGAACATCGGATGCGATCACACATCCGTTTTCTGTCTCTCCCACGATCAACGGACTGTCTTTTCGCACTGCATAAAGTTCATCCGGATGATCCTGGAACATGATCCCAAGTGCATAGGACCCTTCTACTCGATGCATTACCTTTGTAATCGCCTGCAGAGGGTTTCCCTGATAATAGTAATCCAGAAGATGTGCCAGTACTTCGGTATCTGTCTCCGACACAAACTCATACCCTTTTTTCTCCAGCTTCTGTTTGAGTTTCAAATAGTTTTCAATAATTCCATTGTGCACAACAACAATATTTTTATTTTTGTTATAATGTGGATGTGCATTTACATCTGACGGTTCACCATGTGTTGCCCATCTGGTATGACCGATCCCGATTGTTCCCGGCATTGTCTGTCCGTCATGTGTCAGTTCACTGAGCACCTTTAAACGACCTTTTGATTTTTCTGTCTGAATCTCTGCTCCGTCATAGACTGCAATTCCGGCTGAGTCATATCCTCTGTATTCCAGCTTTGATAATCCATCCAGCAAAATCGGCGCTGCCTGCTTTTCTCCTACATATCCTACAATTCCACACATATCTTTCTCCTCCTTATACTCTCCTTAAAGTGACTATTTATAAATAAAATCGGGGCATACCACAGACTCTCCCTGTTGTTTGCCCCAATTTCTTATAAATCTATAAAATCTACATCATAGCTGTCTTTTTCTTCACGAGCAGACGATCTTCGTTTTGGCTGATACTCTGGAACATCATCCTCTTCTTCATCATAGTCCTCATACTCATCGTATTCGTCGTCATAATCATCATCTTCATACTCGTCATCGTCGTACTCTTCAAAATCATCCTCATATTCATCCGAATCGTCCTCGTATGTGTCGTAATCATCTTCCCCATATTCGTCATCATCTTCGTACTCTTCGTATTCATCAGGATCTTCGTCATCTGTTTCCTCTTCGTCTTCGAAGTCATCTACAAAATCATCCTCTTCGTCCTGATATCCTTTGAACTGTTTACGAGATTTTTTCTCAACAACTGCACGACTTCCTTTTGAATTCCCGATGGATTCATGCTCATCGTAGAATTCATCAAGTTCTTCATTTCTTCTGCGTAATTTCACGCCGACTACAATAATAATGATGATCAAAATTAAAATAACCGCCCAGGCTGCTGCTACAACAATCAGCACCTGATCCTGAAGAAAGTTTTTTACTTTATCTATCAGTGTTGTCGAAGAACTTGTACTCTTTTCTTTTACATCTGTGACTGGATATCTCTGGTACGTTTCATCCTTTGTATCATACTGGTAGAACGATTCCTCTCCTGATTCGTTCATCGCATACATCAGATAAAAGTCCTCACTCTCTGAATTCTGCCATACCGGGAAAGTCAGTGTGCCGACTGTCAGTTTTGTTTTCTTAAACTGAGACGGCAGTCCTTTTCCATCATTTGTTCCCAACAAAAAGATATAACTGGAATCTGTAATCGACACCATCTCTGTAATCGCAAATGAGTTATCTTTTTCATTGTAAAGTGCCATCACTGGGTCTTTGTCTCCCTCAACCAGATACACAAAATACTTTCCGGAAGTTTCCTGCAAAATCGCGTTTACAGTTTCTCCGTTATACTCCATCGTAGTTCTGCTGCATCCGTCCGGAACAAGCGCGTCGGAAAAATCATTGTAAATTGTGTATGTGACTCCGTCGATCTCTACACTTCCCGTTCCTGTGGCCACCGCAGTGGTCCCTGCTGAGCTCTCTGACGATGTTCCGTCCCCTGCCTCCACGGTAACTGTGGAATCACCTGTTGTCAGATTTAAAGTTTCATCAGAATACAGATAAGAGGTATAATCTGACACCTCCAGCTTTGTTGCTCCTTCTTTCAGCGCTTTAAAGACCATGGTATACTCCAGCTCTGAAACAGTTCCATCCCCGGTAGCCTCCAGCTTCACCGTTCCGTCCCCACCGGTTGCATTGGTTCCGCTGACAAACTCCAGTGCTGCTTTGTCATATGTTACTGTGACAAAACCATCCCCGATTGCTTCTCCACCAGTACTGATCTTAGCTTTGACTGTAACATCCTCTCCTACTTTTGCTGTAGGATCCGAAAACTGAAGCGTTCCTTCTGCCGCATGTACAGACACTGAAGGATACAGCATCAGAAAGCACACTGCAAACAAAAGAATCCCTATCTTTTTCAACGACTTCATGTACATCTCCTCTTTCCTGTCTCTCGACTTTTCTTCGTATAAATAAAAACTGTTTTTCCCTTATTCTAAGCTCTCTCCACCGGTATCACCACTGTCGCCGGTTCCGGTATCCGGTATCTGGGAATTACTGTCGCTGCTTCCACTGTCTGTACCGCCGCCATCTGACGGAGGTACATAATCACCGCCGGTATCTTCTGTATACCCATTACCAGAGCTGCCATCTCCATAGCCACTGTCCTGATATCCGCCAGTTCCATAACTGTTATCTGTGTAGCCGCTGTCATATCCGGAATAATCCTGAGAATATCCATACTCATCATATTCTGTATCGTAAGATTCTCCCGTATCATACGTGGAGTTGGAAATATCCTCACTGATACTTTGTACCGTAGAAGACGGTGTATAATCGTTCTCTCCAAATAAGAACTGGTGCAGCTTCGTCACATCGGATGCCAGATCTGTCGCTACAACAGAATTTCCAACATCAAGATCAGCCGTTGTACTTTCATACGGAAATCCCTGCGTCTCTCCAAATTTATAAGACTTCACGTCTTTTGCATAAGCAATCGTCTCCGTCAGTGTAAAATTCGTCTTCACGTTGTCAAACACCTTATCAATGATCTTGTTGATCGTGGAAAGTTTTGCTTTCTGCGCTTTTATCGCAATCTGCTCCAGTACTTGCCGCTGTCTCTCTGTTCGCTTATAATCGTCACCGCCGCCGCATCTGAGACGGGCATAAGCCGTTGCCTGTACTCCATTCAAATGCTGCTGTCCTAACTGCGTAAACGGAGCTGAATCCACTCCTGTATTTTTAATCACTTCTACAACATAGTTGTTCAGATACGGAATGATGTCCATGCCATTTTCCGCTTCTTCTACATTAATATCAATTCCGCCAAGGGCATCTATCACATGAACTAAAACGGAAAAATCCACTGACACATAGTGCTCAATATTCAGATCCAGATTCTTATTGAGCATAGCAACCGCTTCTTCTTCACCGCCGTAAGCATATGCTGCATTCGCTTTATTGTAAGTTCCATCTGAAAGCTGCAGAAGCGTATCTCTGTACACAGAAACCAGCTTGATTTCCTTTGTCTCACGGTTCAGAGACGCCACCATAATCGTATCACTTCGGGATCCCATCTCCTCATCTGTCTCACGCGTATCCAGACCAAACAGTGCAACAGTCAGGTAACCGGTACCGCTGATCTCTGCTTCCTCCGAAATCGCAAGCTTATCCGGATTTAATGCAACACCGCCAATTTTTCCCCATTTTGCCGCAACCACTGCAACGGTTGCTGTAATCAGCAGGATCAGAACCCCCATCAGAATCGCCACTGCTTTTTTCCCTGTAGACCAGGATGCAAATCCTCTCTTTGCCCGCTTTCTCGAACGCCCCTTCTGTGAAGGTCTTCCGTTCGCAGACCGCCTTCCATTGGCAGAAGTGCTGCCGGACGGTCGTTTTCTCTGGGCGGACCGCTGTCTCTGCGTTTTGTCCCTGTCGTCTCCCATCTGATTTCTTTGCTCCGGACGGCGGCGCGGCTGCCCCGACCTCTGAGAACTTCTTCTGTCCGCTCCGGACATTACTGCTCTCGAACGCCTTCTTGTATCTCCCATAATTCTATCCTTTCTCATGGCATACATCATAGATTGCCTAAAATATGCACTTTAACATCATACAATATTTTCCTTCAAACATCAATGAAAAAACTGTGAATTTCAAGTTTCTCTCCAGTATCGTGGATTCATCGTACATTTCAAAATCAGCCACCGGGGCAGTTTCTTATAATTTTTCCCCAGTTTATATCCTATGTACTTCCACCCGCTCTTGCATACAAGAGATACCAGAAGCCATGGTCTGCCCGACTTCAACAGATATTTTGCTGTATCCTTCACCAGACGTATCCCTTCTCCTTCAGAAGGTACTCCTTCAAAAATCTCCGGATGATCTGCCTGTGAGACCGCCAGGTCAAAATTCCGGTGAAACTGCTGTCTGCAGTTATAATTGTGAGAATGGATCACTTTTGCATCTGCCGCATAATAAATCTTCCATCCCGCCTGAATCATCCTGCCTGCCAGGATCATGTCTTCATTGAAAATCGTTTTTCGTACAAATCCTCCAAGCCTTTCGTATACATCCTTTTGGTATGCTGCACAGACATTAGAGCAGAAATAGGTTTTGATTCCCAGTTTGGAAAGATCTTCTTTGGATTTCAATCTGCTGGTTTTCGGATAATTAAATTCTCTTGTATAGCGCTCAATAAACTGACAATCCGCTGCCGGCAGCTGTCTTGCATAAACTGCTGCTACGTTTTCATACGAAAATCCGTAAAGCAGACGCTCGATCAGAAATTGATCCGCCGGCATAGCATCCTGGGTCATGTAGACAAGAATCTCCGCATCTGACATCTCAGCTCCCAGATTTCTCGTACCACCGTGATCAAACTCTTCCGGCAGAATCCGGTGGATCTTGACTCTGTCAGAAATCGTATACAACTCTTTTGGAAAGATCCCGCTCTCTGTATCGATCAGATAGATCCGATTGACCTGAACACTCTGGCTTAACAGACGTTTTACCAGCTGTACGCATCTCTGATCCGGCTTATACGTAGGGATCAGCACATCCACTGTTCTATTTCCTTCCATGTGAACCTTTTCCTTTCCTGCGATATCCGACAAACCAGTACATCATCAAAGTCAGTGCCAGCCAGAACCAGGTCGTCGGATTACTGAACCAGGTCGTAAAAAAGGCAAGCCCCAGATAAATCGCAATCTGTCCATAAAACATATACGTCATCGGATTTTTCTTCTGACGCACCGGAATTGAAACTGCTGCTGCAGTCAGACCGATTATAAACGCAAACAAAGCGGTTCCGATGATTCCAAAATCATAGTAGGCATCATAAAACATCGTTAACGTCGTAAGCTCTGTTTTTGTGACAAAATCCGGAATTGTCACCAGCTGTGGAAATACAAATTTCAATCCCGTCAGTGCAAAAAACGGAAACAGCATCTGCAGTCCCCATGTGTGCGCTGTCAACTGCTCTACCATACAGTTAAAATTCTCAAAATTATTGGCTACATAAATATAAGGCTGTGTAATAAAAATCGGCATTTTGGAATTTTTCATCTCAAAAATTCCATTTAAATAAGTCACATTATGCCGTCTTGCAACTGTCAGAAGTACATACACTGGAATCATGATCAATAAACCTGTGACGATCATCTTCCATGTGATTTTTTTATACAACATCAGATACATCACTGCCGCAAAGCCAACCGCAAACAACAGCTGAAATCTGGAGACACATAAAATAGGAATCGCCACTGCCGTCAGGTTTCCTGCAATTAAAAGTATCCATGTCCTGACCGAAATTTTTTCTGTAACCTTGGTATACAATACAGTCAGTGCCGGAATCAAAATGCAGCTGATTGTAAAATAGTGCACTCCCGAAATATGAAAATAAGAATATGCATGAGGCGCTGAATTGAACAATGGAATATAACCTACCACCACTGCCTCCAACGTAAAACATGCAATGGAAGCTGCCATCAGTCCGAAGATGCAGATCAGAATCCGCTTTGCCGAGATCTCATCTCTTTTTACTTCCTGCCTCTGTTCTTTCGAAAAACGGCCAAGCCAGAGATCATATCCCAGATTGAAACACACATAGATCAGAAAAAAGGTCAGCCATGTCACATTGCTCCAGTCACTCTGCAGCCTGCTGAGCTTCAGGCATGCGATGCCTTCTCCGCCTACCCATGCCAGCGTAAAAAGCCCCCGCATATCCACAAGATTTTTTGTCTTTCTAAAATTCCATATAAACAAAAACATTGCCTCTGCCATCAGAAGTACTGCAGTCACATAATCCAGATGTGCCTTTGCAGCCAATACCGCTGCCGCATAAACTAAAGTATAAGAACTATATTCGATTTTTCTGTCTGCGATCATTTTTCGTAACATTCTTTTCCTCTTTCGCTACTGTGCATAATTTTCCGGATACCCCCCCGTCAGATAAGCCACATCCTGACTGATCTGCTGTACTTCGTCCGAAGGCTGGTATCCAGTCTCTCCAAAAAGCTGCTCATGGAGCTGTCTTACATTGTCCGCATGTCCGATCGCAACCGCATAAGAGCCTTCCAGTCCAATGACATTTTCACTGGTCGTAATATCAAACGGAAAGCCTTTTGTCTCTCCAATTTTGTATCGGAATATATTCAGTCCCAGTTTCATGATATCCGGTGTCGTCATATTCGTTGATATTTCCGGCAGTACCTGATCCAGAATCTTATTCCATTTTACCGGTCCTGCTGTCTTCAGCTTCTGAATCATCTTCTGCAATATGATTCTCTGGCGCTCTGCACGCTTAAAGTCATCTCCGGCTGTATAACGGATCCTGGTATATGAAACTGCCTGTATTCCATCCAGATTGTGAACTCCCGGAGAATTCTCATCCAGGGTATGTGTCTGCCGTCCTACCACCTGTGAGGTTTCTGCCGTATATCCATTCAGCCAGAATATTTCCTCACTGGTCAGCTCTACTTCCACCCCACCCAGGATATCTATGATATCTGCAAGCGAATTGAAATTTACAGAAGCATATTTTGTAATATCCAGATCCAGGTTCCGGTTGAGCATTGCCACTGCCTCCTGCGGACCTCCAAAGGAATACGCCGCATTTGCTTTCTCATAAGAACCATCCTGCTGCTTTAGCAGCGTATCCCGATATACGGAAATGATCTTTACATCTCCGGTCTTATTGTTGATGCTGACAATCATAATACTGTCACTTCTCACGCCGCCACTTAGCTCTCCATCTCTGGAATCCAACCCGAACAATGCCACATTCGTGTATTCCTTCGGTGTCTCATGTAGTTCCAGGCTGCTCTCATCCAGTGTATTATGGTTGAGATGATCCAGCTTGTACATCATAAATGCCGCCAAAACAAGAACCGCAAGTATCAGAAATTCCAGGACCAAAAACAGGATTCCCCGCCTTTGTCTTTTTTTATTCAATCGTTTTCTCTGCTGCAGCGATATTCGCTCTCTTCTGCGAAACATAGATCCGCCTCCGTTTTAGTATGCGTTTTTGTTGATAAAGCCTTTCAGGAACGTCAGCAGGATAATCTTAAAATCCAGTCCCAACGTCCAGTTTTCAATATAATACAGGTCACACTCAATCCGCTTCCGGATCGAAGTATCTCCACGATAGCCATTCACCTGTGCCCATCCGGTCAGTCCCGGCCGTACCTGATGTTTTACCATGTAACGGGGAATCTCTTCCTTGAACTTTTCCACAAACTGCGGTCTTTCCGGTCTGGGACCGACCAGACTCATATCTCCTTTTAAGATATTGAACAGCTGGGGAAGTTCATCGATACTGGTACGTCTGAGAACCTTACCGATACCGGTGACTCTGGGGTCATTGCGTACCGTCCATCCCTTTTTCTCTTCCGCCGCCGTCTGCATTGCCATGCTGCGGAATTTGTACATATAAAACGGCTTATTATGAAGTCCTACCCGTTCCTGCTTAAAGATCACCGGTCCCGGGCTGGACAGCTTTACCAGAATTGCTGATATGAGCATGATCGGTGAGGTAATAATGATACCGAAAATGGAACCAACGATATCCATTGCCCGCTTGATCACCATATTGCCTGTGTTCGTCAGCGGTACATACCGGATATTGATCACCGGTAATCCCATCAGATCCTCCGTATAGGGTCTGCTGGGGATCAGACTGCTGTAATCCGGAATGAATTTGGTGTGCACCCCGGATTTCTCACAGATATCCACCACACCTTCCAGATAATCATAATCCTTCAGGGAAAGTGTGATTGCGATTTCATCCAGCTTGTTCTCCGGAAGGATGTATTCCAGATTACCAAGCGTTCCCAGTACTTTCACTCCCTTATAGGTCGTGCCGCCCGGGATGTGCTCATCCAGAATACCACACACTACATATCCCCATTGGGGATTGCTGAGGATTCTGTCGATATATTCCTCCGCCGCCCGGGAATAACCTACCAGCAAAATATGCTTCAGATTGTATCCTTTTTTCCGTATGGAACGCAATGCCTTGCGCATGATGATACGAAATACGGAAGTCAGAAAAACATTCAGGACATAAAAAATTGCCATGACGGATCGTGAAAAATTGATCTCACGGATGATCATATACAAAATAATGATCAAAGCCGCCAGGCCAATGGTATTCGCCTGCAGGATACTGTATATCTCATGTCTGCGGCGAACCGTACGCTTCGGGGAATACACACTGCACCGGTAATACAGGAACATATAACCGGGTACAATAAAGGGAAGCAGCATATAATAATCCTGCACCGGCAGGACACCGATCCCCGGACCGTCATTTAAGATATAAAATTTGATATAATAGGCAAGGACAAAAGATACTGCCGTGATCAGCGCATCTATTATCACAAGAAGCCTGTTAAAGACTTTCTGGTTGTCTTTTATCATACGGGTCACCCAATCTTTAAGTCCGAAAAGCTTCTTTTCAACGATTTCATTCTACAATAACGGTGGTTTTTTCTCAACTTAAGAATTTATGAAGCAATTTCTTAAGATTTCATAAGAATTCGAAAAACATTCAGGTATAATTGCCACTGAATCTTCACATAATTCCATAGATGGCTCCATTGAAAGTGCACCTTTGCCTGCTTTCCCACAGGACCCACGGTACGTTTCCACCCTTCGGCCAATCCCTTTAAATATAGTTTTCCCATTCTCTTCTTACAAAAAAACAGAAATTTTATGCCAAATCCAAGCAAAAAGAACGGCAGATTCAGGATCCACTGTAGTAGCGGCATATTTTTGCCGATGACATAGATATTATTGGAAGAAGAAAGTTCCGTTTTCCGGGAATTGTAGCGGGATCCCGTAGAAGCACTGCCGTAATGCAGAACGGATGCCGTCGGCTCGTACCGGTTCTCATAGCCGTAGATCCGGGCACGGTAACCGATATCCAGATCTTCCAGATAAGCAAAATGCGCTTCGTCAAAATAGCCAATCTCCTCAAATACCTGACATCTGTAAATTGCCGCTCCGCCACAGGCTGAGAATATGCTGACATTCTTGTCATAATCCACAGCAGGCCGGCCTTTTCCCCGGGAATATGCCCATCCCAGAACGCAGTAGCGGTCTCCCGCATCATCCAGCAGCTCTGGCTTATCCCACATAAGCATTTTGGCACTGACGGAAAAGATCTTTTCATCCTTCCGAATGGCATCATACAGTCCTTTCACAAATCCAGCTTCTACTCTGGTATCGTTGTTCAACAGGATCACATAGGAGCTTCGTGCCTCCCGGATTCCCAGATTCACCGCATGACAGAAGCCGGTGTTCTCCGGCAGGGCGATCAGACGCACCTGCGGTTTCCCCCCCTCTTCTGCCGGTGCCTCTTTTTTGCGACACCATTCGCTGTCCAGATATTCCACGCTCCCGTCAGCAGAACCATTGTCTATGATCAGCACTTCATATTCCGGTGCATTTTCCTGTCCCTGACACAGGGAAGCCATGCATTCCGGTAAATATTTCATTCCGTTGTAATTGGGTATAACGACGGTTACTTCCTTCATAGTCTCTCCCATTTCTCCGGATACTCCGGCAGATACAGCAGTCTTCCCCGTTTTCGTAATGCTTCCGATAATTGCAGACTTAAAAGCCGGATATCTGCCCCGGCAGGCAGTGTGGAGCTGTCAAATACCGGCTGTTGTTCCGGGCCTCTTACTACTTCCGTATAAGGCACTCCCACGATTTTTTCAAACAATTCCCTGTCAGCTGACCGGATCCTGATGCACCGAAGGTCTAACGCTTCTGCATCCTGGGACAGCTCCGCCCGGTGAAGATAACCGCCAAAGTCCTTCGGCAGTCCCTCGTAGAACACCTTTCCGTCCGCAGTCATTCTGCCGCCGGCGATCCTGCCGCGGTTTTTCCCAGACAGCACTCTGCCACCTACGGCAGCCACATCCGGGCTCTCCTGTAATACCTCTGTATATTGTAACCGATAAAATCCTACATGTCTGGTCTCCTCTGCCTTTGCCGGGATCCCACGTTCTGCCGCATGATCCTGCAGTGCACGCAGCCCCGCTTCGTAAGCATATTTCTTGCTGTGGGGATTGGCTGCTGTAGATGCTTCATGGCATCTCCAGTGATACAGCACTCTGGGAATATGAAGAATTCTCTCCTCCCCGGAGCGGCCATCTGCAGCCAGCACCTCTGACACTGCCCGCAGCACCAGATCATAGTCCTGGGCACCGTCGCATTCTGGCCGGAAGGCCAGTTTCTTCATCAGATCTGCATCCATCACCAGAAAATGGCAGATATAGTTATTACTCAGGATTAAATCGTAATTAAAGTCTTCTTTATGGTTGGGATCGTAATATTTTGTCTCATCCCCGTTGCATTTGTCTTCATCCGAATAAGCGAATGCAACTCTGACACCTCTGTCATTTGCTTTGGTAATAGCATCTGCCATCTCATACAGAGCATCCGGTGTCAATACATCATCATGATCCAGCAGGCCGATATATTCTCCCCTTGCATAGGGTAATGCCTGATTGGTATTCGCCGCAATTCCGGCATTTTCCGTAAGGTGTATATAGTGGATCCTTGCATCCGCTGCAATAGTTTCCGCATTTTCCAGGAGCCGTTCTGTCAGGAATCCCTGATTTGTCAACGTCTCCTCCACACTGTGATCCTCCGTGGCATCTGCCAGGATCAGTTCCCAATGGGGATAGCTCTGTTGCATAACGCTTGTTATCATTCTGCTCAGATAAGCTTCCGGGGTTCGATATAAGGGTACCACAATACTGAACGTAATCGGTCTTTCCCATTTTCTCCGGCTCTGCTTCTCCAGCTCTGCTTCCGAACAGGGCACAAAAAAATAGCGGTCTGTATCTGTCAGGCGCTCCCTCACAGAGATCCAGGTTTCCCTCAGGCCGTTACGTTGCAGATAATATAGAGTTTTCTTAAGGTTTGCCTTGTTTAGCTTTGCCACAGATACCTCCGTTGCTACAAAAGAGCAAATCGCCCTGTCCGGACGATTCGCTCTTAAAAAACTATACTAATTTATAAAATCTCACTTATAATACTGCCTTTACATCCTCGGTCAGCTTCTCTACCTTAGCCTGTGCATCCTCTAAGCTGGTTCCCTTGACACCCATGTAGAACTTGATCTTGGGCTCGGTTCCGGAAGGACGTGCACAGCACCATGCATTGTCGGGAAGCTCGAAGTACAGAACATTGGACTTGGGAAGCCCTGTGGTGGTCTTCTCGCCGGTCTCCATGTCAATGATGACATCGTTCTGGTAATCGCGGAACTTCTCTACCTTCAGATCTCCAAATGCCTTAGGAGGATTCTTACGAAGCTTCTCCATGATCTCGGCGATCTGTCTT
>ERZ779660.1250-NODE-1250-length-13295-cov-2.336027_pt1 | contig 13295 bp, 5 predicted proteins | sample MGYA00511906_ERZ779660 | MGnify/ENA primary metagenome ERZ779660 (study PRJEB29588, sample SAMEA2156906) | human gut metagenome | biome: human gut; feature: human-associated habitat; material: faeces | place: Denmark | collected 2008/2010 ... | reverse complement strand
GGCTGTTTACCGCCACAACGGATTGCTCAAAGCCTCGATAATGAGTGCCACAAACGCCCACCGTCTCGGAGCTAACGAAGCGCCGCCCGCCATAATATCGTCATTCCTCGGCAGCCAGTTGAGCAAAGTGCTCGACCACATGGAAGAAAGCACGGCCGACGAACTGGTTTCGTTGGGCGGGAAACACGGCATGAAGCTCGACATACCGCAGATTCCCGAACTGCTCATCGACAACACCGACCGCAACCGCACGTCGCCCTTTGCATTTACCGGCAACAGGTTTGAATTCCGCGCCGTAGGTTCCGAAGCCAACTGCGCCAGCGCCATGATTGCGCTCAACGCGGCCGTTGCCGAACAACTTGCCCGGTTCAAGCAGGACGTGGACGCGCTCATCGAAAAGGGTGAACCGAAAATCTCCGCCATCATCGAAATTATCCGCCGCTACATCAAGGAGTGCAAGCCTGTCCGTTTTGACGGCAACGGCTACTCGGACGAATGGAAGGCGGAGGCCGCCCGCCGGGGTCTGGACTGCGAAACGAGCTGCCCGCTCATTTTCGACAACTACTTGAAGCCCGCGAGCATCGCCATGTTCGAATCCACTGGCGTGATGACCCGCAAGGAGTTGGAGGCGCGCAATGAAGTGAAATGGGAAACTTACACAAAGAAAATCCAGATCGAGGCGCGCGTGCTGGGCGACCTGGCGATGAACCACATCATCCCCGTAGCCACCGAATACCAAAGCAAGCTGATAAACAATGTGTATAAAATGAAAGAGCTCTTCCCGGCGGAAAAAGCATCCCAACTGTCGGCCGAGAACATGAAACTTATCGAAGAGATTGCCCGGCGAACCATTTTCATCACCGAGCATGTAAATGCCATGGTGGAGGCGCGAAAAGTGGCGAACAAAATAGAGAGCGAGCGCGAAAAGGCCATTGCCTATCACGATACCATCGCCCCGATGCTGGAAGAGATACGTTATCATATTGACAAGCTGGAGCTGATCGTAGACAACCAGATGTGGACATTACCTAAATATCGTGAATTGCTTTTTATTAGATAATCACTGCATAAAGGTTATCTATTTCTTTTGTTGGTTGTTTTAAGTTTGCGGAGAGGGGCGTCGGGATGACGGTCCTCTTTACACATTACCCTTCTTGCTTGCTTACTGTCTTTCAAATCGTAACTAAAACCACAACAGACAATATCATACTGTAAGTTTTCATATTTATTAAAAAAACGAATAAAATATTTCTTTTCGATTTTTATTCTTACTTTTTTATCGCTTTCGTCAATTATTTATGGTTTTTTATTGCATTTATGTTAATTGATATTTGTATCTTTGCAGTCGAATCAGAACATATACTTAGTAGATTATGTGTGGAATAGTAGGCTATATTGGAAAACGAGATGCTTACCCTGTTCTCATAAAAGGCCTGAAGCGGTTGGAATACCGGGGCTATGATAGCGCAGGAGTCGCATTGATAGACAAAAAAAGGAGGTTGAACGTTTATAAAACGAAAGGAAAGGTTTCAGACCTAGAGGCTTTTGTTTCCCAAAAAGACGTTTCCGGTACAATTGGTATTGCCCACACCCGATGGGCCACCCACGGAGAGCCTTGTCAGGCTAACGCTCATCCTCATTTTTCTTCTTCAAAGAATCTAGCTCTTATCCACAATGGTATTATTGAAAACTACGCTACCCTGAAAGAAAAGCTACAAAAAAAAGGGTTCATCTTTAAAAGTAGTACAGATACCGAAGTTCTCGTACAGTTAATTGAATTTTTCCAACTTTCCAACCATTTAGATTTACTTACTGCCGTTCAGTTGGCTCTGCATGAGGTGATTGGCGCATACGCTATAGCGGTGCTCGACAAGAATAATCCCGATGAGATTATTGCAGCACGCAAAAGCAGTCCGCTGGTGGTAGGGATAGGGAAGGATGAATTCTTTCTGGCTTCGGATGCTACTCCGATTGTAGAGTATACGGATAAAGTGGTGTATCTGCAAGATGGGGAGATAGCGGTGATTCGCAGAGACAAGGCATTGGAAGTCGTCAATCTGGACAACGTGCTTCAAAATCCCGAAGTACGTACGGTGGAAATGAATCTGGGACAACTGGAGAAAGGGGGATACCCGCATTTCATGTTGAAGGAGATATTCGAACAACCCGATTGTATTAACGACTGTATGCGTGGACGCATCAATGCGGACGGTGATAAAGTAGTACTGTCGGCGGTTATTGATCATAAGGAACGTCTGCTCAAGGCTCGTCGCTTTGTAATTGTGGCTTGCGGAACTTCGTGGCATGCCGGATTGATAGGGAAACAACTGATAGAAAGTTTCTGCCGTATTCCGGTAGAAGTGGAATATGCCTCCGAGTTCCGCTATCGTGATCCGGTGATTCATGAAGACGATGTGGTAATAGCTATCTCGCAATCGGGTGAAACGGCCGATACATTGGCTGCCATAGAACTGGCGAAAGAGAAAGGAGCTTTTATCTATGGTATATGCAATGCGGTAGGTTCATCCATTCCGCGCATTACAGATACCGGTTCTTATATTCATGTAGGACCGGAAATAGGAGTGGCGTCCACCAAGGCATTTACCGGACAGGTAACCGTGCTTACCATGCTGGCGCTGACGCTGGCAAAAGAGAAAGGGAGTATGGCAGATGAGAAATACCTGGAAGTGATCCGGGAATTGACTGTGATTCCGGCTAAAATAAAAAAGATATTGATCAGTAATCCTAAAATAGCGGAACTGTCGCGTATTTTCACCTATGCACATAATTTCCTCTATTTGGGACGGGGCTACAGTTTCCCGGTAGCTTTGGAAGGTGCGTTAAAGTTGAAGGAGATATCTTATATTCACGCTGAAGGCTATCCCGCAGCCGAGATGAAACATGGGCCTATCGCATTGATTGATGCCGAAATGCCTGTTGTGGTGATAGCTACGCATAATGCGATGTATGAAAAGATAATGAGTAACATACAGGAAATCAAGGCGCGGAAGGGAAAAGTAATCGCTTTGGTCACAGAAGGAGATACGGTAATCGGTAAGTTGGCCGATGATTGCATTGAGTTGCCCGAAACATTAGAGTGCCTCGAACCGTTGATAGCTACGATCCCCTTGCAGTTATTGGCCTACCATGTAGCCATTTGCAAAGGGAAGAATGTGGATCAGCCACGAAATCTGGCGAAGTCGGTAACAGTAGAATAGAAGGCAATGCTGCCGGAGATTATGCAGGAAGTTTCCGGCATAATTCTTGAAAGATGTACCGTAAGTTTGGAAAAATGACAGAAGGTCTTGTCATACCTTTGGGATGTTTTTATAAGAATCTGAAAATGAACTATTAATTTAAGTAGTAAAGAGAGAGCATGGAACCGTTAAAGCATGAATGTGGAGTCGCTATGATACGACTGCTGAAACCGCTGGAATATTATCAGGAAAAGTATGGAACCTGGATGTATGGCTTGAACAAGCTGTATCTGCTGATGGAAAAACAACACAACCGCGGACAGGAAGGCGCCGGGTTGGCCTGTGTCAAACTGGAGGCCAATCCCGGTGAAGAATATATGTTCCGTGAAAGAGCTTTAGGTTCAGGGGCGATAACAGAGATATTCGGTACGGTGCAAAATCATTTCAAGGATTTGGCGCCTGAACAATTGCATGATGCCGGATACGCCAAGAAATGCCTTCCCTTTGCCGGAGAGGTATATATGGGGCATTTGCGTTATTCCACTACCGGAAAAAGCGGTATCTCCTACGTGCATCCGTTCTTGCGCCGTAACAACTGGCGTGCCAAGAATTTGGCGTTGTGCGGCAATTTCAACATGACCAATGTGGATGAGATTTTCGCACGTATCACTGCCGACGGCCAGCATCCGCGTAAATATGCCGACACATATATTATGCTGGAACAAGTGGGGCACCGTTTGGATCGCGAGGTGGAGCGCCTCTATGTGGAATGTGAGAAGGAAGGTCTGAAAGGCATGGATATCACTTACGCTATAGAAGACCGCATTGATCTGGGCAATGTCCTCAAGACTTCGAGCAAGGAGTGGGATGGAGGCTATGTGATCTGCGGTATGACCGGTAGCGGTGAGTCTTTTGCGGTGCGCGATCCGTGGGGCATCCGTCCGGCTTTCTGGTACATGGACGATGAAATCATGGTATTGGCATCCGAGCGCCCTGTCATTCAGACTGCCTTGAATGTATCTGCCGGAAGCATCAATGAATTGCAACCGGGACAGGCTATCCTTATAAGCAAGACTGGAAAGATGCGTCTGGCACAGATCAACCGGGCGAAAGAGAAGAAAGCCTGTTCCTTCGAACGTATCTATTTCAGCCGGGGAAGTGACATGGATATTTATAAAGAAAGAAAACAGCTGGGCGAAAAACTGGTGAATCCTATTTTGAAAGCGGTAGACTATGATGTGGAGCATACCGTATTCTCTTTTATACCCAATACGGCGGAAGTGGCTTTCTATGGACTGCTGGAAGGATTCGACAATTATCTGAATGAACTGAAAGTAAAGAAGATAGAGGCTTTGGGGCATCATCCCAATCACGAGGAACTGGAAAAAATCCTGTCCTGGCGTATCCGTAGCGAGAAAGTAGCCATCAAGGATATCAAGCTGCGTACCTTTATCGCCGAAGGCAACAGTCGGAATGATTTGGCTGCCCATGTGTATGATATCACTTATGGAAGCCTTGTGCCTCATGTGGATAATCTGGTGATTATTGATGACAGCATCGTCCGGGGAACTACGTTAAGACAGAGCATTATCGGCATCCTCGACCGCCTGCATCCGAAGAAAATCGTCATTGTTTCTTCTTCGCCACAGGTGCGTTATCCTGATTATTATGGTATTGATATGGCCAGTATGGATCAGTTTATCGCTTTCAAGGCTGCTATCGATTTATTGAAAGAACGGGATATGAAAGATGTGATAGCCCGTGCTTACAACAAATCGAAAGACCAGGTGGGGTTACCCAAAGAGCAGATGGTGAATTATGTGAAAGAAATTTATGCCCCTTTCACTAATGAGGAGATTGCGGCAAAAATGGTGGAACTTCTCACTCCGAAGGGTACGCAGGCGAAAGTGGAAATCGTTTATCAGACACTGGAAGGATTGCATGAAGCGTGTCCCAACCATACGGGCGACTGGTATTTCAGTGGGGATTATCCTACTCCGGGTGGAGTGAAGCTGGTGAACCAGGCGTTTATAGACTATATAGAAAAAGTTTATCAATTCTAAAGAACAACCATTCAAGATAGATTAGATGAGAAATGTAACATTGATCCTCGACGACGGGAGCCGTTTCCCGGGCAAGTCGTTCGGTTATGAGAAACCGGTAGCCGGCGAAGTGGTGTTTAATACTGCTATGACCGGTTATCCTGAGAGTTTGACAGACCCTTCATATGCGGGGCAGCTGATGACCTTAACTTATCCGTTGGTCGGTAACTACGGGGTACCTCCCTTTACTATCGAACCCAATGGCTTGGCTACTTTTATGGAAAGTGAACGTATCCATGCCGAAGCGATTATTGTAAGTGATTACAGTGAAGAATACAGTCACTGGAATGCGAAAGAAAGTCTGGCCGACTGGCTGAAGCGTGAGCAAGTGCCGGGCATTACAGGCATCGATACCCGTGAACTGACCAAAGTTCTTCGCGAACATGGGGTAATGATGGGGAAAATTGTATTTGATGATGAACCCGGCAATGTGCCCGAAGCAATGTATGCAGGTATCAATTATGTAGATAAAGTATCGTGTAAGGAAGTCATTCGTTACAATGAAGGTGCAGGTAAGAAAAAAGTGGTGTTGGTGGATTGTGGGGTAAAGACAAATATCATCCGTTGTCTGCTGAAACGGGATGTGGAAGTGATCCGTGTTCCTTGGAACCATGACTTTACAGGGATGGAGTATGACGGATTGTTTATTTCGAACGGTCCGGGTGATCCGGATACTTGCGATGAGGCGGTACAGCATATCCGCAAGGCGATGAGCCTGAGCGACAAGCCTATTTTCGGCATTTGTATGGGGAATCAGTTGCTTTCCAAAGCAGGAGGCGCCACCATCTATAAATTGAAATACGGTCATCGCAGCCATAACCAACCGGTGCGCATGATAGGAACGGAACGTTGTTTCATTACCAGTCAGAACCACGGTTATGCGGTAGATAATAATACATTGGGAACCGATTGGGAACCGCTGTTCATCAATATGAATGACGGTTCCAACGAGGGTATCAGGCATAAAACCAAACCTTGGTTCTCGGCACAGTTCCATCCGGAAGCTGCATCGGGACCTACGGATACCGAGTTCCTGTTTGATGAGTTTGTGAAGTTGTTATAAACCGTGTATTAAAAAGAACAAGTATGAAAGACGAAATAAAGAAAGTATTGTTATTAGGTTCCGGTGCCTTGAAGATTGGCGAGGCCGGAGAATTTGACTATTCGGGTTCGCAAGCATTGAAAGCCTTGAAGGAGGAAGGGATTGAAACGGTTCTGATCAACCCGAACATCGCTACCGTGCAGACCAGCGAAGGGGTGGCAGACCAGATTTATTTCCTGCCCGTTACTCCTTATTTTGTAGAGAAGGTGATAGAAAAGGAACGTCCGGACGGCGTGCTCCTGTCTTTCGGCGGACAGACTGCCTTGAACTGTGGGGTGGCACTGTACAAAGCAGGTATCTTCGAAAAATACAATGTCCGTGTGTTGGGTACTCCCGTGCAGGCCATCATGGATACTGAAGACCGTGAATTGTTTGTAGAAAAACTGAATGAAATCAATGTCAAGACCATCAAGAGCGAAGCGGTGGAAAATCTGGAAGATGCCCGTCGCGCCGCTAAAGAATTAGGTTATCCGGTCATTATCCGTGCCGCCTATGCATTGGGTGGTTTGGGCTCAGGTTTCTGTGACAATGAAGAGGAACTGAATGTTCTGGCTGAAAAGGCCTTCTCTTTCTCTCCGCAGGTATTGGTGGAAAAGAGTTTGAAAGGCTGGAAGGAGGTGGAGTATGAAGTGGTCCGTGACCGTTATGATAACTGCATCACTGTATGTAACATGGAGAACTTCGACCCGCTGGGTATCCATACCGGCGAGTCTATCGTGATCGCCCCTTCGCAGACACTGACCAATGCGGAATATCATAAACTTCGTGAACTGGCTATCCGTATCATCCGCCATATCGGCATTGTGGGCGAATGCAATGTACAGTATGCCTTCGATCCCGAATCGGAAGATTACCGTGTCATTGAGGTCAACGCCCGTCTTTCGCGTTCGTCTGCATTGGCTTCCAAGGCTACCGGCTATCCGTTGGCTTTCGTTGCCGCCAAATTAGGCTTGGGATATGGGTTGTTCGACTTGAAAAACTCGGTGACAAAGACCACCAGTGCCTTCTTCGAGCCTGCACTGGACTATGTGGTGTGCAAGATTCCCCGTTGGGACTTGGGCAAGTTCCACGGTGTGGACCGTGAACTGGGCTCGTCCATGAAATCGGTGGGCGAGGTGATGGCTATCGGACGTACTTTCGAAGAAGCCATTCAGAAAGGTTTGCGCATGATTGGTCAGGGAATGCATGGTTTCGTAGAGAATAAGGAATTGGTTATAGAAGACGTGGACAAAGCCCTTCGTGAGCCGACGGACAAACGTATCTTCGTGATCAGCAAAGCCATGCGTGCAGGTTACACGGTAGACCAGATTCATGAGCTGACCAAGATTGACAAATGGTTCTTGCAGAAATTGCAGCACATCATGGACACTTCTAAAGAGATGCACGAATGGGGCAATAACCACAAGCAGATTACCGATATGCCGGACGAATTGCTCCGCAAGGCGAAAGTGCAGGGATTCTCCGATTTCCAGATAGCCCGTGCCATTGGCTACGAAGGAGATATGGAAGACGGTATTCTGTATGTGCGTAATCATCGTAAGCAGGTGGGAATCCTTCCGGTGGTGAAACAAATCGATACTTTGGCGGCCGAGTACCCTGCACAGACCAACTATCTGTACTTGACGTATAGCGGTGTGGCCAATGATGTGAAGTACTTAGGCGACCATAAATCCATCGTGGTACTGGGTTCGGGTGCTTACCGCATCGGTTCGTCGGTGGAATTTGACTGGTGTGGCGTGCAGGCTTTGCAGACTATCCGTAAGGAGGGTTACCGCAGTGTCATGATTAATTATAATCCCGAAACGGTTTCTACCGACTATGATATGTGCGACCGTCTGTACTTTGACGAGCTGACTTTCGAGCGTGTGATGGATATTCTCGAGCTGGAGAATCCTCACGGAGTCATTGTATCTACCGGTGGCCAGATTCCCAATAATCTGGCTCTCCGTCTGGATGCGCAAAATGTAAATATCCTCGGTACCAGTGCCAAGAGCATTGACAATGCCGAAGACCGGGATAAATTCTCGGCCATGCTGGACCGCATCGGAGTGGATCAGCCCGAATGGAGCGCATTGACTTCTATGGAAGACATCCATGCCTTTATTGACAAGGTAGGCTTCCCTGTTTTGGTACGTCCCTCGTATGTGCTGAGTGGTGCGGCCATGAATGTCTGCTCCAATCAAGAAGAGTTGGAACGCTTCCTGAAACTGGCTGCCAATGTATCGAAAAAGCATCCGGTAGTGGTGAGCCAGTTCATCGAGCACGCCAAGGAAGTGGAAATGGACGCTGTGGCTCAGAATGGTGAGATTGTGGCATATGCTATCAGTGAGCACATTGAGTATGCCGGAGTGCATTCGGGCGATGCCACTATCCAGTTCCCACCGCAAAAGCTGTATGTGGAAACGGTGCGCCGCATCAAGCGCATCTCCCGTCAGATAGCCAAGGAATTGAATATCTCCGGTCCGTTCAATATCCAATATCTGGCAAAGGACAATGATATCAAGGTAATTGAATGTAACCTTCGTGCTTCACGCAGCTTCCCCTTTGTCAGCAAGGTGCTGAAAATTAATTTTATTGAACTGGCTACCAAAGTGATGCTCGGACTGCCGGTTGAGAAACCGAACAAGAATCTTTTCGAGTTGGATTATGTGGGTATTAAGGCCAGCCAGTTCTCTTTCAACCGTTTGCAGAAAGCCGATCCGGTATTGGGGGTAGACATGGCCTCTACCGGTGAAGTAGGCTGCATCGGTACGGATACTTCGTGTGCCGTATTGAAGGCGATGCTGTCTGTGGGGTATCGTATTCCGGAAAAGAGCGTGTTGCTTTCTACAGGTAATGCCAAGCAGAAAGCGGATACCTTGGAAGCGGCCCGTATGTTGCAGAAGAAAGGTTATAAACTTTATGCCACCGGAGGCTCATCCCACTTCCTGACCGAGAACGGGGTGGAAAATACCCGCGTGTATTGGCCCAGTGAGGAAGGGAAACCTCAGGCACTGGATATGTTGCATCGGAAAGAGATAGACATGGTAGTCAATATCCCGAAGAATCTGACAGCCGGGGAGTTGGACAATGGATATAAGATACGTCGTGCCGCTATCGACCTGAATGTGCCCTTGATAACCAATGCTCGTCTGGCAAGTGCGTTTATCAATGCTTTCTGTACCATGACGATAAACGATATCGCTATCAAGAGCTGGGCGGAATATAAATGATTTTAATGGCTGATGATATGTGGTTAATGGGGTGTGGCAACAGTGCACTCCATTAACTATTAATCAGTGACTTCTCTTTTATCGGAAAATAAATCACTATTCTTTCTGTGTTTACAAAAAGTTTTCTACTTTTGTCCAATTAGGAATCCTAAAGATATTCAAAACAAATGGATTGTGAACACAAGCTTAAAGTATTAGAGCAGGAAATTGAATCGTTGAAAGAGGAGAACAGGCTGCTGAAAGAAAAATTATCTTCTTCTGAAAAAAACTTTGATGGCGTTAGTTTCAAGGAGAAATATGCGGTAAGAATATTAGATTCCTTGCCGGATATGTTGACCGTTTTCAATCATGAGGAAATGGGGATAGAGGTGGTGTCTAATGAGGAAACAAATCATGTGGGTGTATCCAACAACGATTTTAAGGGGATGCGTATGCAGGATATGGTTCCTAAAGAGGCTTATCACAATATACATAATAATCTTCAGAAGGTTATTTCGACAGGTAGGGGTTCTACAGCCCATCATGAATTGGATGTGGACGGGACGCTTCATTATTATGAAAATCGTATTTTCCCCTTAGATGAAGAATATGTGTTGATAATGTGCCGTGATATTAGTGAAAGAGTTGCCACACAGCAGAATTTGGAAATATTTAAACGGATATTGGATAGGGTCAGTGATAGTATTCTGGCTGTATCGGCTGACGGAACCTTAGTCTATGCCAACCGGCAGTTTATTGAGGAATATGGAGTGAAAGGGGAATTAGGAACACAGAAAATCTATGATTTGCCTGTTTCCTTGAATACTAAAGAACAGTTTGATAAACGTGTTCAGGAGATTCGCGATAACGGAGGTAATTTTGCTTATCGTGCCAAATATACCCGTGTGGGAGAAACAAAACTTCGTGTTCATCAGGTTTCGGCCTTTATGATTCAAAATCAGGGCGAGGAAATGATTTGGTTCTTTACACAGGATATAACAGATGTTATCAAGAATCGTGATGAATTGCGTGAATTGAATTATCTGATGGATGCTATACTGAATAATATTCCTGTTTATTTGTTTGTGAAGGACCCTGAAGATGATTTCCGATATCTTTATTGGAATAAGGCGTTTGCCAGTCACTCTAAAATTCCTGCTTCCAAAGCGTTGGGGCGTACTGATTTTGAAGTATTTCCCGAATATGAGAATGCGGAGAAGTTTCATCGGGATGATTTGGAATTGATTCGTACCCGCGAACGTATGGAAATGCAGGAAACGTATGTGACGGCTACAGGAGAGCCCCGTATTGTGCAGACCTTGAAAACGTTGGTTCCTCTGGAAGGGAGGACACCGCTCATTATCGGTATTTCATGGGATATTACCAATATACAGAATATAGAGCAGGAATTGATATTCGCCCGTATCAAAGCCGAACAGTCCGACAGGTTGAAAACCGCTTTCCTTGCCAATATGAGCCATGAAATCCGTACTCCGCTGAATGCCATTGTCGGTTTCACCAATTTGTTGGTTGGCGAGGGTGGCGATGAGATTGAACCGGATGAGAAGAAGGCCATGCTTGAGATCATTAACCGTAACAACGAATTACTCTTGAAATTGGTCAATGATGTGGTGGAAATATCACGTCTGGATTCCGGCAACATGGATCTTGAAATAAAAGAATGGGATATGGCAACGGTTGTGAAAGAGATTTATATGGCTTATCAGGCATTAATCAAGCCCTCGTTGCAGTTTCATCTGGCTTTGGATGAAAATCTCTCTTTGCCTGTCAATATAGATCGTATGCGTTTTATTCAGGTCATTTCCAATTTCCTGGGCAATGCGGATAAGTTTACCCGGAGTGGTTCTATTACATTAGGATGCAAAGTGGATAAAAAAGACCGGAAGGTCAGTGTGTATGTACAGGATACCGGGAAAGGTATTGATGAGAAAGAACTCATGATGATCTTTGACCGTTTTTATAAGACTGACGAGTTTGAACAAGGAAGCGGGCTTGGACTTTCTATCTGTAAAGTCATTATTGAGAAGCTTTGCGGACGTATAGAGGTACGGTCTGAAGTAGGAAAAGGAAGTCGTTTTACGGTTGTTCTATCTTTGGCGGATGAGGTATAGGACTTCTGACGGGTTCTTTAAAATAATAGCCGAAACATTTGATATCGCTCTCAGGGTATTGTATATTTGTGGCATTAATCTTTAAATATGAGAACATACAAAATCAGAACGCAACGATTCATTCTACTTATTCTACTCCTATCCTGCATTACCTCCGTTTTTTCTTCTGATTTTTTCCACCGGATAGCAGAAGATGACGGTCTGAGTAATAGAAGGTGTTTCTCTGTCCAGCAAGATAAGCATGGCTTTATGTGGATTTCTACCAAACTGGGGGTAGACCGGTTTGATGGGAAAAATTTCAGGCATTATCCTTTGAATCTATTTCCCGACCAGGGGTATAACCGGATAGGGGTAAATTATCTGCGTTGTTCACCGGATAGTACACTCTGGGTATTTAGCGAAGCAGGGCTTCTTTTTCAATATGACGAACGGAAGGATGAGTTTGAACTGATATATGCTGTACGTGACTTCTTCAATAATCATTCTATTATTCTGAATGATGTTATGTTCGATTCCCCTGAAACAGTTTTCTTGTCAACCTCCAAAGGGGTTTTGAAGTTGAACTTGCCGGACAGAATGGCTTTACTGCTTCCCGGAACCGAAGAGTTGTCTGTAAATCAAGTGAACAAGAATGATGACCGATATTATATTTCTACCCGTGACGGACTTTATATAAGCATCTTCCCCCAAACCGGTCCTATGGAAGTACGCTTCCGTTGTCTGGAAGGGAAAAATGTATTATCGACCTATGTGGATATGGAAAATCGCAGAATACTGGTCGGTACCCTGGATGCAGGTCTGTATAGCCGTTCCTTAGAAATGGAGGACTTACAGAAATTGCCTCTGCCAATTACGAAGCCCATGCGCTCCATTGTTTCCTATACACCGGATAAAATTGCCGTAGGAGTGGATTTGGAAGGTGTCTTTGTCATAGATAAGGCTAACCTGACAATAGATAAACAATATGCCTACAATGAAACGTCTTCCACTTCTATCTTTACGAATAATGTGCGGGGACTTTTTGTCGATAATCAGTTCAATCTGTGGGTGGCAACTTATCACGGGGGAATCTCTTTTCAAGACTCTTACAAATTGAACTTTGACTATTTCCAGCATCGGACAGGTGATTCGCAAAGCATCGGAAATGATGTGGTGAATGCAGTGCTGGAAGATTCTTCAGGTAATTTCTGGTTTGGAACGAATAGTGGTGTCAGTATGCTCTCAGTGCACACGCACACCTGGACGCATTACTTTAACAGGAATATTTCCGGTGAAAAAGGAAACGCGATACTCACCATTGCCGAAGATTCGCAAGGACGTATATGGGCGGGAGGATACTCTTTCGGTGTTGCCTGCATCGACTGGAAAAGGGGAGATGTGAAAAGATATCACGTTGAGGACCGGAATCCTATTATCTCCACCAATTATATTTACTCCATTTATCCGGATGGTGATCTGTTGTGGTTTGGAGGAATTATGGGAGATATCACTTCACTGAATATAAAGACCGGGCTGGTAAATAAGTATAATATAAGTAAGGTGAATCAGTTTGAAAGACAGTCGGACCGACT
>ERZ779660.1244-NODE-1244-length-13316-cov-2.949400_pt1 | contig 13316 bp, 10 predicted proteins | sample MGYA00511906_ERZ779660 | MGnify/ENA primary metagenome ERZ779660 (study PRJEB29588, sample SAMEA2156906) | human gut metagenome | biome: human gut; feature: human-associated habitat; material: faeces | place: Denmark | collected 2008/2010 ... | reverse complement strand
TCCACCTCCGGTAAGTATGATTCGTTTCATATAAAAACCTCCAGAAAAAATGTGTTAGTTAGTCGGCTGCAACGAAAATAGCCGAGGAAAACATATAATTTCATATTAACCTTATTTAGTGAAATGTCAAGACAAAAGTAGGAACCATAAATAGAATCGTGTAAGGGGTAGAACGATGAAAAAAAAGAACGTGCTTTCACTTCATGAAGAAACAGAAAAAGAAGCGGCAAAAATCGAAAAAGAGATTCTGAAAGACTCCAAACTGGAAGAAATCAAAGTTTTTGATGAAATGGAAAAAAGGCTGGCAGAGCAGATACAGGCATATGAAAAGACACAAAGTCAAAAGAAAGTGCATCGGCACAGTCCGCTTTTCAGAAGAAGAGTAATGGCGGCTGCCGCAGTGCTGATGATCGCGGCTGTTGCAACAAGTGTGACTGCGGTGGGGAGTAAATCTTATCTCAAGGAGATCATTGAGAAGTTTACTGAGGAAGAAGAACAGGCATCGGTGATCAATGTGGAGGATATGGATACGCAGGCAAGTGAGAGTGCGGATGAGACACAGGTGTATCGGGAGATAGAAAAAGAGCTGGGAATCCAAGCCGTGAGAATTCAGTATAAGCCTAAAGGAATGAGGCTACAGAAATATACTCTTGATAAGGCACAAAAAAGAGTACAGATGTTTTATGAATATCAGGGAGAGGTAGTTTGGTACTCCATTTATATGAATGCAGAGGATTCGTCTCTTGGACAGAAAGAATCCGATGAGAACGTAGACGAGTTTGTAGTAGAAAATAATGGAAAAGAGATAGATGTTATAGAAAACGATGTAGAAGGATATGAAATGCATCGATATATTGGGAAATTTGAAGATTATGGTGTTCATTATCAACTTAGAGGAATCATGGAAAAAAAAGAATTTGAAAAAATTTTAAAAAATTTAAAATTTTTTTGAAAAAACGCGTCAGTTTTTCCAAGTTCGATTGTTTACTTAATAGAGGGGGAAGGAGAGAGTTATGAGAATTAGAAAAAAAATGCTGTCTGTATTCTGTGCGGCAATGTTACTGGGAGTGATCACATCAGTCACAGTCCCTCAGGTGCAGGCATCAGATGAGCAGACGAAAAAGGTGGATGGTTCCTATCTAACCATGCAGGAGAGTGCATCGGGTACAAGTCAGAATGAAGATACAAAAGGCCAGTACATCATGTTAGGAGAATGTTCCGTTACAAAAGCAGGGCGTAACCGAATCTATGTATATTCAGGAACAACGGCTAATCGAACAGTAAATTTTGTTTCTACAATTATATATGTGGATCAGTACAATGAAAAAGATGACGCTTGGGATCAAATTGATGCTTGGAGCAAAGATGCAGAGAATGACTATTTTGTGAGCACTTCGAAATACATAAGTGTGGATCCGGGGTATTACTATCGGGTACGAGCAGAGCATTTCGCAGGTATGCAGTATCCATATGAGAGTACATATTCCTTCACAGACGGAATTATGATCAAATAACCAATAACTTACCTTTTATAATTCCATAGTCTCTGAGTGGTTGAAGCAGCCGTCATAGTATGATGCAACTATAAAATAAATTATAAGAGCCTGTACGAAAACACCACAATGAACAGACATGCTTATGACGGTTGCTTCAACCACTCAGGGATACAAAATCATATTGATATGAAACAAAAACAGCAATCGGAATTACTTTCCGATTGCTGTTTTTAATGCTTGTGCGAGCTGATCCGGGCAGGAAGTTGCCTTGAATCCGCAGCGGATTCCTTCTACTCTGTCAATGACTTCCTGAACATCCATTCCTTCTACAAGGCGCGCAATTCCCTGAAGATTGCCGTTACATCCTCCGATAAAGTGTACATTTTTTACTTTATTGTCTTCGATATCAAATTCGATGTTCTGAGAACAGACTCCAGTTGGTTTGTAATGCATAATATCAGACCTCCAATTAAAAAATTCATTTGTATGTTATCAGAAGAATTATAACAGACCTGTTTTAGAAATTCCAGAGGAAGTTTATTCACTTTCGTATGTCAGGATTCGAGTGTTTTTGTGGAAAAACGACAATATCTGAAAGTGGACTGTGGATAACTTTCAAAAACGCTCACGCCTTGAAAATCAAGGGAAAGGTGAAGTTTAAAAGGGGAAAAATCCAGGCGGGAAATCAGAGAAAAGAAGCATGGAAACAGACCGAATGTAGAATTATGTAGAACGGTTTTGCGGGCATCCTGGGGAGACTTGTTTTATAATGGCCACAGGCACACAATTGAACGAATTGTGAAAAAGACCATAAACAGGAGGTTTAACTATGTGGAAAGAAGCAGTAGCGGAGACAGGCATCATATTTTATCTGATGCTGGGAGTAGGAATTGTTGGGATACTTGCAAAGGTAATGAATTATGTGACTTTGCGTAAGCTGGTGAATGCGGCCGGGAGTATGCCGAAAAGTACGCATAAGCTGATGAAACTTGTAAAGGCAAAATACGAACATGCCTGTATGGTACATGACAGAGTAGAAAATGTGAATGCATTTGTAGAAAAATACATTTATGAGTACAGAGGGTTTTTCCTGAAAATACATACCTGGAGACAGATCCAGATTCAGTCGATCTGGTTTGCGGGAATTCTGGCGGCGATTGGAGCTGTGGGACATTTCATGGCGCATGGATTTTGTGAGCAGGTGTATCAGTATGGTGCGCTTGGGGCAGCAGAGATGGTAGCGTTGTTTGTAATCAGCCAGCTTTCCGATGAATCGTATAAAATCGAGGCGGCGGAGAATTACATGGTGGATTATCTGGAAAATGTGTGTGCGCACCGATACAAACGAATGCGTAAAAATGAAAAAAATCTGGAGGTAATCCGTACGGAGGCAGGAGAATCCCAGAAATTATCCGGCGCCCAGAAAGCATCGCAGAGAGCGGCGGCTGTAGTGAAGAAACAGGATGAGGAGCTTGCCATCAATATAGAAGAAGAACCGAAGAAATTCAAGAAAGAACTGGAGAAGACGATGGAAAAAGAGGATCTGGAAGAACCGGCGCTCAAAGAAGATGCGATTCGTCAGATTTTGGAAGAATTCCTTGCCTAACAAAGTCAGATTTGATAAAATGAGCTTGTAAATGATACCTGTTCGGGCATTCTGGAATGGATGCTGAATGGGTGGACTTTGTCCAATAAAGTAGAGAAGTTAGAGAGGAAGGATAAACGATGGCTAACAAAGTAACATTTGATTATTCAAAAGCAACTGGTTTTGTTCAGGAACATGAAATGGCATATATGAGCGAGCTTGTGGCACAGGCAAAGGACAAGCTTGTGGCAAAGAGCGGAGCCGGAAATGATTTTCTTGGATGGATCGATCTTCCGGTTGATTATGATAAAGAAGAGTTTGCACGGATTCAGAAAGCAGCAGAGAAGATTCGCGAAGACTCCGAAGTGCTTCTTGTGATCGGAATCGGAGGATCTTATCTTGGAGCAAGAGCTGCGATTGAATTTTTAGGACATTCTTTTGCAAATGTAGTATCGAAAGAGATCAGAAAATCTCCGGAGATCTACTATGTAGGAAACAGCATCAGCAGTACATATATCAAACATTTGATCGACGTGGTGGGAGACAGAGATTTTTCAATCAACATGATCTCCAAATCAGGAACAACAACTGAACCGGCCATTGCCTTCCGTGTATTTAAAGAGATTCTGGAAAAGAAATACGGAAAAGAAGAAGCAGCAAAGAGAATTTACGCAACAACTGACAAAGCAAAAGGTGCATTGAAGAACCTTGCAACAGAAGAGGGATACGAGACATTTGTAGTACCGGATGATGTTGGCGGACGTTTTTCTGTACTGACAGCAGTTGGTCTGCTTCCGATCGCAGTAAGCGGTGCGGATATCGAGAAGCTGATGGAAGGTGCAGCAGCAGGAAGAAAAGAAGCTCTGGAGAATGATTTTGCTGAGAACGGAGCGCTTCAGTATGCCGCAATCCGTAATATCTTGCTGAGAAAAGGAAAGACCATCGAAGTTTTGGCAAACTATGAACCAAGCCTTCACTATGTATCTGAGTGGTGGAAACAGCTTTACGGAGAGAGCGAAGGAAAAGACCAGAAAGGAATCTTCCCGGCATCTGTAGATCTGACAACTGATCTGCACTCTATGGGACAGTTTATTCAGGATGGAAACAGAATTCTGTTTGAGACTGTGATGAATGTGGAGACATCCAGAGAAGAGATCGTGATCAATGAAGAGCCTGTAGATCTGGATGGACTGAACTATCTGGCAGGAAAGACGGTTGATTTCATCAATAAGAGTGCAATGAACGGAACAATCCTTGCACATACAGATGGAAATGTACCGAATCTTCTTGTGAACATTCCGGAACAGAATGAATATTATCTGGGACAGCTGTTCTACTTCTTTGAATTTGCATGTGGAATCAGCGGATACCTGCTTGGTGTGAATCCATTCAACCAGCCAGGTGTTGAAAGCTATAAGAAAAATATGTTCGCACTTCTTGGAAAACCAGGATTTGAAGCAGAAAGAGAAGAGCTGTTGAAGAGACTGTAATTTTCGGATTTCGCAAAATCAATCAGACAACCATAAAAAGCCTCCGGCGGGGAAAAAATCTTTCCCCAGCCGGGGGCTTTTTCATTGCTGCATTTTAAAAATTCTGTTTTTATATTCTTTTGGAGAAATACCATATTGTTTTGTAAAAGCTTTGTAAAAAACGGAATAATCAGAAAATCCACATAGTTCAGGCAATTTTTTTAATGGTGTTTGACTGGAAATTAAATTTTTAGCTTCGATCAGGCGGCGTTGTGTAATATACCGATAAAGGCTCAAACTGATCTGTTTACTGAACAATTGATTGATAGAAGATTCACTGACCAGAAAGTGTGCTGCGATCCGTTTTGCACTTAATTCTTCGGAAAGATGAGCTTCTATAAAGTGAATGATTTCGTCCAAAAGAATGGTTTTTTCCGGCTTTAGAGGATTTATTTCATGAGAATTTAAAAATTGATGAAATAAAGTAACGATTTGCGCAGACAAACCAATCTTATAGAGTTCTGCACCCGAAAAATCAGGAGGAATGTTTAACATTTTTTCGTAAAGTTCTTCTACCTGATATAGAATATTTCCGGAGAGAAGGAATACATTTTGCGGCAGTAAACAGGGCGATTTTTCGATTGGATCATTGTTCAAAAGGTTCATATATTGATGATAGATTTTATTGCTGATCCACATCACAGTTCTGCGGTAAGGTTCTGAAAGCTGTTCCAGATAAAGCGGACAGTGGCTGACACCGGGAGGAATGCATACAATGGAATTTTTAACCAGCTGATAACGGGTATTGCCGACCATATATTGTAAAGAACCACTTTGACAAAATAAAATTTCAAAAAAAGTATGGCTGTGTAAATCTACATTGTCTTTCGAGTAACTGATATCTTCATGTACATCCACATAGTCGCTGTCCATTTCTAATTCCTGATAAGTAATGGAATCGATGGAAAATGTGGGGTCATTTAATAATAATTTAGCTTCGTGAAGTTTCATAAAAATCCTCTCATGTTTTTGTGCAAATAATATAAAACGATAAAATTAAATATTAGATTTGCAATGTAATTTGATGAATTTGCAATATAAATTGCAATTATTATAACTTATAATTAGGATAACACAAATCACGTGAATTGAAAAGAAAAAGAAAAGAGGACAAGCAGGATGAACAAAAAACAAATTCGCCCGTTCGGGGTGAAGGATGAAATCGGGTATGTATTTGGAGACATGGCGGGCAGCTTTGTAAATTTATTTGTAGATGCATATTTTCTGATTTTTTGTACCAATGTATTGGGAATCAGCGCAGGATGGATGGGAACGTTATTTTTAGTGGCCAGATTATGGGATGCGATCAATGATCCGATTATGGGATCTTTCCCAGATCGTTGGATGATTGGAAAGTCCGGAGATAAATTCAAACCATGGATTAAGATTTTTATGCTTCCACTGGCATTATCTGGTGTGCTTTGCTTTTTTAATGTTCCATTGGAAGGGATTGCACTTCATGCTTATGTAGCATTTGCATATGTTCTGTATGGAATGAGCTACACAGGAACTTCCATGCCATTTGGTGCGATGGCCAGCGTTGTAAGTGATGATCCGATCCAGAGAAGTAAGCTTTCCAGAGCAAGAAGTATCGGTGGAACGATCGTAGGAATCGTAGGACTTTCCATCGTTCCTGTTGTCTGCTTTGACAAGCAGAGCAATATTCTTCCGGAACGTTTTACACTAATCGCGGTAATCTTCGGTGTTTTAAGTATTATCAGCTATTTTGTTCTGCTGAATTTTACACAGGAGCGTATTCGACAGAATTCTGAAAAAGCAGAGAAATTTAATTATGGTAAAGTATTAAAAGCAACCGTACACAACAGACCATTGATCGGAGTTATGGTGGCAACATTAGGAAGTATGCTCTTTATCACTGGATCAAACCAGGTAAGAAGCTACATTTTTAAAGAGTACTATGCAAGAACAGATGTAATGTCTATTATCAGTCTTGCGACAATCCCGATTTTGGTGATCTGTTTCCCATTGGTTCCGAAATTGGTAGCAAAGTTTGGAAAAAAAGCAACTTTAATGGCAGCCATTGTTTCCAGTACAATCTTTAGTGTCATCCCGGTTGTCATGGAAATTAAAAATGTATATATTTATTCTGCATTGGTTGTGTTGGGAACGATTGGACAGACGGTATTTACAATGTTGATCTGGGCGCTTGTTACAGACTGTCTGGATTACAGCGAATGGAAATTTAATGAAAGAAGCGATGGTTCTATGTATTCTTTATATACATTTAGTAGAAAAATAGGTTCGACCATTGCCTCTACAGGAGTTTCTTTCGGATTAGCAGCAATCGGATTTGTTTCCGGTTCCAATGTAGTACAGACAGCGGAAGCAGTGAATGGTATTTACTTCCTGGTTAATATTATTCCGGTGGTAACTTGTATTTTAGAGTTGGTTGGAGTGGGCCTGATCTTTAATTTGAATAAAGAGACTACAGAACAGATGTATGCAGAATTAAAGGCAAAATAAAGTACAGAAAATGAGGCTGAGTATGCTATGAAAAAAATAGATATTCATTTACATGCAGCGTTAGATCCGGTTCCGGGAACAGAAAAATTCAAGATATCAACAGGCGAAGAAATGCTTGCTCATCTGGAAGAGCTTCAGATTGAAAAAGCGGTTGTTATGTCATCCGGAGAGACAGAAGGAGCAATGGCTTCTGTCTCCGGAAACCAGAAATGTAGAGAGCTGGCCAGAAGATTTCCGGATAAATATGTATGGATGTGTAATCTGGATGAAAATTGTGAAGAAACCATTGAAGAGAGGCTCAGGGAATATCAAAGGCAGGGAGCGGCAGGGATTGGTGAATTTATGATCTGCAGAAAAATAAACCATCCGTTTATTCAGGCTGTATTTCAGGCGGCGGAAAAACTGGGAATGCCAATCCTGTTTCATATGAGTCCGCAGGAGGGATATGAATATGGCATTGTCGATGAACCGGGACTGCCGATGTTGGAAGAAGCTTTAGAAAAATATCCCAGATTAAAATTTATAGGACACAGTCAGCCGTTCTGGCATGAAATCAGTCAGGATGCGAAGCCGGATCTGAAATCTCGAATGGAATGGGGAAAAGGTCCTGTCAAGGAAGGCGGCAGATTGGTCTGTCTTATGAGAAATTATAAAAATTTATATGCAGATCTGTCTGCAAACAGTGGCGGATGTGCTATTATGAGAGATGAAAAGTTTGGTTTACAATTTTTGGAAGAATTTCAGGATCGTCTGATGTTTGGCACCGATATGGTAAATACAGATATGGTATTTCCATTGGGAGAATGGCTGGACAGACAATATCAGGAAGGAAAATTATCTGTACAGGCCTACCGGAAAATTTGTTTTGAGAATGCCAAAAAGATATTTCAGTTATAAGAGGAAAGGTGAAAAATGAGAACAAGAATTATACCGAAGATGTTGAATGATGAAGTGGAAGAATATCTTACACGAAATGATATTGTGATCGTTCCGGTCGGAACTGTGGAAATGCACGGGGGATTTCCTCTGGATTCGGAAACCGTAGTCAGTGAAGCGTTTGCACTTAAAATGGCAGAGGCGTGTGACGGACTTGTATTAACGGGGCTTCCATATTTTTATGCAGGAGCGACTGCAAGTGGAAGAGGAACGGTTCAGGTCAGCATTCAGGAAGGGATTCGTTATCTGACAGGAATTGCGGAAAGCCTTTTGCGTCAGGGATTTAAAAGACAGATTTATATCAGTGCACATGGTCCGGCACATATGACAGTGAGTCCGATGGTAAGAGATTTTATGGATAAAACAGGAACTCCGATCCTGTATATGGATATGATCATGCAGCTGATGAAAAACGGACAGGATATTTTTAAATCAGCAGATACCTTCCATGCAATTACAGTGGGCGCTTATGATATGCTGGGCAGATTGGAAGATGTACCGCTGACTACAAAATATGAACATCAGGAGAAGCAGACTTGTGCGGAATTTGATGATATTTTTGCACTTGCATATCAAAGTGGTTCGATCGGATATTATTTTGGAGATCCGAAAGACCACATGAGTACACCGTCAATTCCTACGGAAGAAAGACGTAAAGAACTGGCTGGGGAAGGAAAAGAGACAATTCAGGTTCTTGTGGAACGGATGAATGTGCCTCATATTGCAGAACAGATGAAAAATCTGGAAGCATATAATCAGGAAATTGCAAAACGCTGTCCGTGGGTTCCTTTTGCACAGGAGTAATCGTAAGGAATCATCAAGTGTTCCATCATGAGTTGGCAGCCGGTGCACTTGCTGTAAAAAAAGAGAGAATGTTCTGAAAAACATGATTCAGGACATTCTCTTTTTTTACAAATAAAAGGGCGAAATATATAAGGTAAAACGAGAATATATAGTCGGAGATGGATGGAAGCAGTAACAATTGCAAAGTAGGGTAAAGATCTCGTGAAATGGTGAAACCTGGGAATTGACAAAATTATACGGGGGGGGGGGTAAAATGTACTGTGGAGGAGAAGATACCGCCGAGAATTCAAAGATAGAAGACAAAGCGGGGAAGGAGGATACAAATGAAAAGGAAAAGTGTTTTGGCGATTCTGTTGTCAACAGCATTGACAGTGAGCACAGTGACACCTGTGACTGCAGTGGCAGCAGAAGAGCCAGTTTTACAGACAAGTCAGGAAGAACTGCCGGCAATCACTGATGTCGGTACAGAAGTGAATGATTTAGTCGATGTATCATTGGAACAGACCGACGAAGCAGCCGGTAATTTCCGGATTGTTTTTACACCTGACAAAGAGATGGCAGATCAGTTCACCAAATTTACAGGAAAGATTTGGATTGGATCTGAGCAGGATGTGAAAGCTGCTGAGGTAAAAGAAGCAGTGCCGGTTTATGACTTCACAGGTCAGAATATTGAAAAGTACGTAATTGATGTGGAGCCACAGAAAGAGGGAGAGCTTCATTATTATATTCAGCCATCTGTATTTATAGGAGAAGAAGAGATTGAGCTGGAGCGTCTGGAGACAACAGTTGTGAGAGAGGCTGCAAAGGAAGAGGCAGCTCCTGTATCGGAAGAAACGCAGGAAGCAGAGATTGAGAGCAGAAGCAGCCAGATGGAGATTACAGCGAGTGTGAATGCTTCTGAGAAGAGTGTTCAGATCACGGCATCCGGGGTAGAGGGCGAGATTTCAAAAGTACAGTTTCCTGTCTGGAGCGAGCAGAACGGACAGGATGATATCGTTTGGTATGCCGGAGTAAAGCAGGAGGATGGAACATGGACTGTTTCTGTGCCGGTGAAAAATCACAAGTCCACAGGAAATTATGCTGTTCACGTATATGGCATCAAAGATGGAAAACAACAGTTTTTAAAAGCGACTTCATTTTCTATTTCGGCACCGACTATGGAACACATGTCAGCGGGAGAGATTTCTTCAAATGAAAGCTTCCGTGTAGAATTGCAGGGAGTTTCCGCGGTCAGTGGGGTACAGAAGGTGATGGTGCCGGTATGGAGTCAGAAGGATCAGAGCGATCTTGTATGGTATGAGGCAAAGAAGGCGGCATCCGGCACGTATTATGCGGATGTGAAATTGAAGAATCATCAGTATAATGAAGGAACTTATTCGATTCATGCTTATGTAACAGACGAAAATGGAATCCAGTCTTTTGTAGGAGGTATAGAAAAGAGCGTCAGCAAAACCGCCGGTAACTATTCTGCAGAAGAAAAGGGTGATTCCTGGAAAATGACGCTGTCAGACGCTTCTGTTCCAGGAGGGATCAAGAGCATTAAATATGCGGTCTGGAGCGAAAAAAACGGACAGGACGATATTGTCTGGTATGAAAGTGAAAAGAAAGGCGGCAGTTATACAGCAGAAGTAAAACTGAAAAACCATAAATCACTGGGAACATATATTGTTCATGTTTATGCAGAAAACAAAGCAGGAAAAATGATCATACTGCAGGCAAACACATTTTCTGTGCAGTCGCCGAAAGCCGGAAATGTAGAGATCACATCCAAGGATATCAATAAAGGAACCTTCACAGTGAAGGTATCTGGCATTACGAATTCGAGTGCCGTAAGAGAAGTCCTGGTTCCGGTCTGGTGTGCAGCGGATCAGAGCGATATTAAATGGTACACAGCTTCGAGACAGAGTGATGGAAGCTATGAAGCAGAAGTCAACATTAAAAATCACAAGTATCATGCAGGAACTTATACTGCACATATTTATTTCAAGGATATCACAGGAGATATGAATTTTGAAGGAAGTACCTCGTGTGAGATGCTGTTTAAAGCGGGGGATCTGAGTGTCAAAGATACAGATGGAACACAGAAGAGATATCAGGCTTCCATAAAAAATGCAGAGATTCCGGGTGGAGCAAAGGAAATCTGTTTTGCAGTTTGGAGTGAGACTGGCGGACAGGATGATATTGTCTGGTACACTGCAAAAAACGGTACTGCAAATATTGAGATCAAGAATCATAAAACAGCAGGAAAATATAATGTTCATGCGTATGCAGTTGCGCCAAACGGAGATATGATCTTCCTGAAAGGAACAACATTTAATGTAGATGCCATGCCAGGCGCAAGTTCCGTGCAGGCGAGCAATATTGATGGAGAAAAGGGAACTTTTAACGTAAAGATTTCCGATATTTTGGCGCCGGCAGGGGTTTCCAAGGTGGAAGTTCCGGTCTGGTGTGCAGGAGATCAGAGTGATATCAAATGGTATACTGCGAACAAAAACTCAGATGGCACATATTCTGTAGATGTCGAGGTGAAAAATCATAAAAATCACTTTGGCACGTATCAGGTACATGCCTATGTAACAATGGAAAATGGGATTCGGGGATTTGTTGGAGCTACAACTGCATCCATCAGTGCGAAAAATTATATTGCAGTAGAGACGATAGATGCCTCCACTGTGAAGGTTACCGTGTACAATCCGAATAGTGGAAATGTAGAGAGTGTAGAATTTCCTACATGGAGTGAGACTGGCGGGCAGGATGATATTGTCTGGTATCAGGGAACAAGAAATGGAGATGGCAGCTGGTCAGCAACGATTTCTGCAGATAAACATCAGGATGGCGGAAAGTTTATCACTCATGTGTATGTGAATTATCAGGGACAAAAGATCGGAATCGGAGCTGTGTCCTACAATCTGGTATCAGGTGCGGCTGCAAGAGTAAACAAGCACGTCAATAATATTTATAATCAGGTTGGAAGGGATCTGAATGCGTGCTACTGGTGGTGCGTGAACAATCTCAGTTATCAGACTCTGCCGATTCATGTAACACCTCCGGCAGGATATACAAGAGATCAGTGGTATTCCATTATGGCATTTGAGCAGCACAGAGGAAACTGCTTTGTGTATGCGGCGGCATTTTATCAGCTTGCCAAAGGCCTTGGATATGACGCGCAGTATGTAGAGGGACAGGTTGGAATGGCAGCAGGAGGGTACGGTCCTCATGGATGGGTGATTATCCGCATGAATGGAGCATCCTACATTTGCGATCCGGAAGCACAGGATGAAATAGGAAGATACAATTTCTATATGCAGCCGGTCGGAAATACCGTACTGCAATATAAGTGGTAGCGAGGGTATTTTATGGTTTTTAGTTCGATGACATTTTTATGCGTGTTTTTCCCGGTTGTATTTGCGTTGTATTATATACTGCCGGGGCTGCGGGCAAGAAACGTATTGCTGATCCTGGCGAGCTTATTGTTTTATGCATATGGAGAACCGGCCTATGTGCTGCTGATGATTTTCAGCATCGTAATGAACTACTTCTTTGGAAGAATGATGAATACAAGAAATGCAGGGCTGCGAAAAGCAGCCCTGTTGATCGCAGTAGTCATTAATATCGGGCTGCTGGTCGTATTTAAATATACAGACATGATCCTAAGGACGATCAATCAGCTTGCGGGTACACAGATTCCAATGACAGAAATTGCATTGCCGATTGGGATTTCATTTTTCACGTTCCAGGCGCTTTCCTATGTGATTGATGTCTACAGAGACGAAGTACAGTCGCAGAAAAGTGTATTCAATGTGATGCTGTATGTTTCATTTTTTCCACAGCTGATCGCCGGTCCGATCGTAAAATACCACGATATTCAGAAGCAGATTGAACTGACAAACTATGCGCAGGGATTGGCTTCGGTTCCTTTGATGATTACCTTTGATGGTGAATGGGGACTGGCCATGCGTTTGCGTGGTATGCCTGTTTTTCCACGGAATATGGTATTGGGATGTATCCGTGACAACAAGCTGCTCTATGAATACGGGCGTGAAGTTGCTCGTCAATGCCGACAGATTGGAGTACAGGTCAACTTTGCTCCGGTGGCGGACGTGAATATAAATCCTGAAAATCCCGTAATCAATACCCGTTCTTTTGGAGAAGATCCGATACAGGTGGCTGATAAGGTTATCGCTTATGCTTCCGGTTTGGAAAGTGGAGGGGTGTTATCTGTGTGCAAACACTTTCCCGGACACGGGGATACCGATGTCGATTCGCATAAAGCGCTTCCGGTACTTCCTTTCACTCGCGAGCGTCTGGACAGTGTGGAGCTTTATCCTTTTAAAGAGGCCATCCGTGCCGGACTGGGCGGTATGATGGTGGGGCATCTGCAAGTTCCGGTGATTGAACCTATTGGCGGACTTCCGTCTTCCTTGTCCCGCAATGTCGTGTATGATTTGCTGACCGATGAACTGGCGTTCAAAGGGCTGATAT
>ERZ779660.1229-NODE-1229-length-13431-cov-2.008897_pt1 | contig 13431 bp, 17 predicted proteins | sample MGYA00511906_ERZ779660 | MGnify/ENA primary metagenome ERZ779660 (study PRJEB29588, sample SAMEA2156906) | human gut metagenome | biome: human gut; feature: human-associated habitat; material: faeces | place: Denmark | collected 2008/2010 ... | reverse complement strand
GCGGTCATTTTGCTGTGCCATGATCTCAACCGGGAGCTGCCAGCATTGCAGGCCGCGCGAGAAGCAAAACCCTTTTATCTCGGCGCATTGGGCAGCCATCGAACCCACACGTTACGTCTGCAAAAGCTCCACGAGCTGGGATGGTCCAGGGAGGAGACAGCGCAAATCCGGGCCCCCGTCGGGATATTCCCCAAAGCCCGGGATGCGCATACTCTGGCACTCTCCGTGCTGGCAGAAATCGCCTCTGTACGTCTCCATCATGAGGAGGATTCATGCCTGCCCCCGTCGTCCTGATCCTTGCGGCCGGGCGTGGAGAGCGCTTTCTCGCCTCCGGGGGAAATACCCATAAGTGTATCGGCTGGCGTCAGTCCCCGGAGGTTGCGCCTTATCGCTGGCCATTTGAAGAAAACGGGAGAACTTTCGACCTTGCGATTGAACCGCAGATTACGACTAATGATCTGCGTCTGATGTTGAGGCTGGCTCTTGCCGGCGGAGGAATAACAATTGCCACTCAGGAAACTTTCAGGCCATATATTGAAAGCGGTAAGCTTGTATCGCTGCTTGATGACTTTCTTCCACAATTTCCGGGCTTCTATCTGTATTTCCCACAGCGTCGCAATATTGCACCAAAGCTCCGCGCCCTGATTGACTACGTCAAAGAATGGCGGCAGCAATTGGTTTAAATAGCTGCACCTGCACTGCCTGATGTCAGAACAGTATTTTGATGAATTGCCAAGGTTACAATGGCACAAATGCGGCACAGGAGGAAACGTGGTGTATTTAAATATGGGGTAACTCTTTGATTTTAATGGTGCCGATAATAGGAGTAAAACACTCGATTAATCTCGTGTTAATGCCATCACCTACGACCATTACTAATTGATTGAATCTTATAGAAAAATCATCATTTTCTATGCGTCACAATCAATTTTCACATTACAAACGCTCCGACACTTTAGCCGGGGAGTTTATGAGATACAAGCCTAATCAATACATAATCTGTGATTCTTACGGTAACTACTATTTAAGGATCACGCTGCCTGTGTATATGCAGCCCTTTTTTGAAGGAAAAAGGACGTTTGTCAGAAGTCTACACACAAGTAGTCTTCGTGTTGCACGTAGAAAGCGTGATCAGATTGCAGATGAATACCATTGTCTACGGGAGAGTGTCGCCCCTGTAAACAGCACAATAGAGAACACGCTGGAACTGTTACGCAGTAAGGCTAAATACGCCAAAACAGCTACCAGAATGCAAGATACAGCGTCTTCGTGTCCGTCATTGCTTAAAATTCTTGAAATCTACCTGACAATTAACAGCACGAAGAAGAAGCCAGCCACTTTAGCTAAGGCAAGAAAAGCGGTAGAGATGTTTCTCTCCTACCGTAAAAAGCCTGATATTGCATTGCAAGATGTAAGCCGCACCACTGTTACAGGCTGGATTGAACACATGCAAAAAACCCTTTCACAACAATCAATTGCAAATTATATCAGCCCAATGGCCCAGCTATGGGAGTTAGCTTCATCACGTTACCACGATGCGCCAGAAAGGGCGCTCTCCCCCTGGCGAGGGCATAGGCTTGATGTGGCACAAAGTAGAGAGAGCTATGAGGCATTTTCTAACAAAGAGCTATTGCAGGTGTTGCAAGTATTTTCCGGTAATTCAGCAGAAAACAAAGAAATGATAGCTTTGTGTCTTATCGGTTTATATACAGGTATGCGGATCAATGAGATAGCAAGTCTCACAATAGACGATGTGAAAGAGATCGAAGGTGTGCTGTGTTTTGAAATCACACAGGGAAAAACGAAAGCTGCGGCGCGTGTTGTGCCTGTGCATAGCCTTATCACTCCGTTGGTGTTGTCGCTGCGTGAAAAGCCTCATAATGGCTTTTTGTTCTATCACGCCAGCATTACAGAACGTGCAGACGGCAAGCGTTCCACGTGGCACACGCAGAGATTTACAAGAGCTAAACGAAAGGCTTTAGGGGAAAAGGGAACAGAAAGGAAGGTGTTTCATTCTCTGAGACACGGAGTAGCACAGCTTCTTGATCGAAATCAAATTCCAGAAGACAGGATCGCCCTTCTCCTGGGCCATACACGCGGCAATACAGAGACATTCCGCACATATAGCAAGAATGCAGCTTCTCCAGTAGAGCTTAAAAACTATATTGAGCTTCTACGCTACCCTGAAATAGAGAAAGGCTTATCAATCAATAAAAAATCAAATTTAAGGCGTAAAACAACGCCATAGACGCAATAAGGAGGCTTCAACATAGATTGGTAGCCTCTTTTATAATTACATCGTTACAGAGCGTTTTAGAGGCGTTTACGGCTATTCCTGTTTAAAGGCAGGAGTAATAGTGTCTTCACCTTCACTACTTGATTTTTCAGTGTTAACACGTTTTTTCATATTAGCCCCGATGTTCTTAGATGGCTGTGTTTTGATAGCTACAGTGTTTACAGTGCCATAAGAAACTAATCTTATTTGCTCAAAGCTAAGATCAAATACCAGGGATTCGCTTGCCTCTTCTGTGTATTCGATGCCTGTTAAAACAACGTTCTCAAAAGTTTTATTTTCTGTAACAAGAAGAAAAGGCTGTCTACTGTCCATAATCTGATTCAGGTAGTCGATAGCTAATGATCTTCTGTTCCCGTTCACCCCTGCACTCTTTAACAAGCCAGGATCGCTTTTAATCGGTGTTTCAGTGATCCTTCCTTTAAGAGAAAATTTATTGTTTTTAATTTGAACGTGATCAGACACAGTAGCACCATTTTCTACGGGGTAGCTTGTAACATCTGCCGAACGTCTCACGTTCACATCGTCAACACTATCAAAGGCCAGTGCCATATAATTTTCATAAACGTCATTGCCAGAAGATGCCAAGCCACTGGTAACAATAGCAAATCCATTTTCGCCTTTTGTTGTATTAGCTTTGCTATTTTCGTTTTTTGTAGAGTTTATATCTTGTTCTGCTTTGTAAACAGCCTGAACGTGTTGTTCTGGAGTATTTGCTGCACGTATGGTTAAAATCCCGGCGGTCGCCATAATAATAATTTTTCCTTGTAATGTTATGGCGGGAATTCCCCGCCGTTGGATTGTCCTGATAAGCTGGTTAATGTTAATGATTTCAAGAAGCTATCCCGACTTGCTCTCGCTGTAAAATCCACATAATCGCTTAATCTTGATGTGTCAGAATTAATAGTAAGAGGAACCTCTGTTACCACTTCAAAGGTCGGATTCAGATTAAACACAGGAGATAAATTATAAGCCGGAGTTGTCATTGCAAGATTATTTAAAGCACCCTGTTTGAGATTGGTTATCGGTGCTTCATTGACTGACATTTTTACATCTGACACAGAAGAATTATCATCGAAAAGCAATCCCTTAATCGTGTTAAAGAGAGAATGACTATTATCAGGTGTAGTTGTTGCAGTGCCAGCGCCTTTATATTGGTCAGGAACGAGATTAGAAAGATTCTGTTTCATCCCATCATTGCTTAATGGCGGTGCATCTCCCATATTTTTCTGAATAGCATCTGTCTTATCATCATTACGATTAAACCAGTTTACAATCTTCATAATAGCTTCAAAGAGACTTCCTGTAGCTTCTCCCAGCTTCGTAAAATACGGAGTGAGATTAGAAAGGTTTTTCATAAACTCTTCCGTTACTTTTGGATCGAGAGATTTCATAAAGCCGTCTACAAATGCTACTTGTCTTGCATCAGAAAGCTGTGAAAGCTGTCTGTTTAACTCCCTGAATTTAACAATAGATTCTTGCTGTGTTTCTGTTAGCCATTTTCCAGAGGCTTTTTGCTGATTAATACTTTCTTGTACATCTTTAACGGAACGTTGCCAATATTTTGACGTAAGCATCAAATCATCGCCCAGGTCTTCTAAACGTTGTCCAATTTGGGAGTCTGAAAACCCTTTTTTCATCATTCCATTAACAGCCTTAGAAATTAATCCAGCCGGATTATCAGCAAATTTTTTAAGGTCGCTTTTGTTAATAACACCGATGTTTAGAAGTTCATTAATAGCGTTATCACCGCCTTTCCATTTAGATTTTCCGGTTTGCTTATCTTTCACCAATTCAGCTTCACTGTAGGATTTTGCGGCACGTTCCCTAACATCTTTCATCTGATCCAGGTATTTCCTAGCCCCTTGATCACCCATCATAGAGTCAACGCCGTTTTTATACGCCCATTCTGTAATATTATACATCTGGTTAACGTCTACACCGCCCAGCTTGGCACGTTGAATTAGCTCCCCTTGGGCTTCAGCATTCGCAAAGCTATTAGCCATAAATTCAGAGGTTTTACTAACAGCCATCACGCCAGCAGCAGCCGTAGCGCCTCCAAATAACAGAGCGCCCATAGTGGCGGAATTCCCTGATCCTCCCTTAACGGGGGCAAATTGAGCTTTTCTGTTGCCATTAATCTTACGTTGTTGTTGTTGTAGGCGTTTCATTTGGCTATTCATACGTGCAAGCGAGATAGCCCCTTGCTCATATTGTTTTGCTATCTCTCTAACCTGTGCAATAGCTTTGTATTGTTCCGCTACAGAGAGACGGTGCATTGCACTGATAGAGCTTGATACATCAAGGAGCTTTAATTCAGCTTTCTCCTTACGTGCTGCCAGGGCTTTTTGTTCTCTTGCAACTACACGTTGAGCGGCTAATTGTGCTTTAGCATTAGCTTTATCAGCCTGGGCTTGCTTTTTAGTAATCTTATCTACTTCACTTTGTGCTTTCTTATAGCCTTTAGTGACATTATCAAACCTTAATTTAGCTGGCTTGATGTTTTCTGCGAATTCCTTTAAGCCTGTAATAGAGTCTTTCGCTTTTTTCAAGCTGTCTTTATCTACACTAAATGTAACTGTGTTCTTAATTTTAGAAGTGTTAATTTCTAACATTTAAAATCCCCTTATTAATCATTTTTATCACCTTCTTTGCTTAAGAAATGGTGTAGAGCTTGATCAATACTCTCGTTTAGTCTGAACATACGGGCTTTTACTCCTTCATATGGAACATCTAGGAGAGAACATAGATATTTCAGATTTAACAATCCTCTAGAATCATTAGCATCTAAATGTACGTGTACACCATTTTTTGATTTCAGAATCACTTCCATATTTTAATCACCTCTCAAAATTTAAAAAATAAATAAAAAAAGGCGAAGCGTGAATACACGCCACGCCTCTATTACACGTTAAATATTATTTAACAGTGATTTGAACGGAGAAGCCTACACCGTGGTTTACAACCATCTGGCTATTCTCTGTAACAACGTTAACAGCATCACCACGAGAAGATTCATAGCTGTAGCTATAAACCTCAGCAGGAGCGGTATTAATCAGTTCAAAGGTGCTGGAAGCAGCCCCGTAGATGCTCTGGTAGACGTTAGAGCCTTTAGCGAATTTAGGCACGGCTACAGCGTCAGCGGTCATATGTGCAAGGTGTAGCGGATCTACCAGTTTAATAACATCAATGTTAGTTCCTGGAATAGTGAACGCTGTCACTCCTGGTAGCAGGTCACGACGCTGGTACACAACATTTCCCTCTTCCAGTGGGCTTACATACTGGAATGCGTTTGCCATACCAGCAGAGAATCGAATTGCAGAGAAGGCTTCCGGCTTACAGAAAACAACAATACGCTCTACAGCAGCCGCCTGGCTTTGTGCTTTCTCGATAATGTCAGTAGCAATCTGATCAAATTCTTTAAAAATCTTCGTGGTGTCAGTGCTGGAAGCGTTCACAGTGGCTTTCATAGCTGATACGTTAAACAGCTTGCCCCACTCAATTAACACATCATCAGTTTTAGGCGTGTAAGTTTTACCGCTAAACAGAGATGCAGCCAATACGCTTTCTTTAGTGCGCTGATACGCTACGTGGTGTTTAGCAACATAGTCAGCATAAATATCAGTGAGTGTTTCCTGAAAATCAGTGCCAGGTTTACGTTTGCCTTGAACATCAGAAGGACGGATCACATCTTCACGCAGGAAGTAAGGGATTTCAATCAGCCATTCTTTACCTTGTTCTCGCTTAGTAACGTTGTGTTCAGAAGAGAAACGAGAGGTTTCTTTGTTGAACAGAGATTCGTTGCTTTCGACAAGCTGGGAAACAGCTACTTTATGAGATGTAACCCCTACAGAATCCGTAAAATCAAGAGTAGAAAGCAGATAGTTTCTAGTGTTATGAGCCTGGAAAAGCGGAGCTAAATCAACGTAATCATTACCTAGAATCATTTATTATTATTCCTTTTATTAAGAAGTGAAAACAGAATGGAACCCTTCAAGCTGGAAGCCTTTTTTAATTAATGCTGTTTTTGCTGCTTCACTTACAGCATTCAGCGCATCAGCTTTAATGCATACAAGCCCAGCATTGCTACGTAAAACATCTACAGGCTTGTTTGCTCCAGCCGTTAAAAATTCACTCATAACAACATAGATATCATCTCCTGATACATATTTAGCGCCCGTGCTGGTGATCAAGTCTCCGCATTCAACATCAGCAGGAAGAGAAGCAAAAACCTTGTTTTCTACAGAGGCAAACGGATCAGTACAATAACTTACAATATCTGTGAAAGTCTTTCGAACTGGAAACAGAGTGTCTAAATCAATAATCATTTAGTAATCTCCTTAGCTTTTAATTTGATTAATTCATTAAGGGAAGGTGTAGACGGAGAAGAAGGAGAAAAATATTTTTCAACACATCTTTCTACTTCCTCGACAGAACACCCAGCGTATTTAGCTACCATTTCGGTAATTTGTGGATTGATCTTTAGCATTTCATCGCGATACTTGATGATTTGCTCTTTATCATTTAAGAACAACATTTATATAAACCTTGTTACCTTGTTTAAAGTAAGAAATACAACTTTTAAGTTGTATAACGGGCAAAATAAAAGGCAGCATTTAGAGCCGCCTTTTATTAACTTGTACCTATGTAATTACCCTATGTTATGCATACTCCAAGATGTATGCATAACAAAGGAAAAAAGAGGTAATAATGACACTTAAGGAGGAGGAGAAGCGGGGAGCGGAGATTTTACTCCCCTTTAACGACAAGAAGAATTTTTAATATCGAACCAATAAAGGAAAAATAATCACCCTATATAATTATATTAACATACAATAGATGAAATGTCAAGATATTTTACAACTTTTTTGTTGCTTTTTTTATTCTTCTGTGATAACGGCTAAGCGTTGAGCGAGTTCGATAAGGCCATCTCCCACATAGCGAACATCAGATTCAATATCTTCTATCCAGTTTGATAGCTCCCATATCTGATCGGCTGTCAGGTATGCGTTTTCACGCTTACAGAGCATCTCTACACGCTTACAGAGCATCTCAAAGGCATTCACAGCTAAATCCCAGTGTTTAAACGCCTCATTTAGTGCCGCTGGCGTGGAGTTTTTGTGTGCTTCAAGTTCAGCACGGTTTAAAGGCAGGAGGTAATCATCCTCATAATAATTAATTAGTGAATAAATTGTGTCATACGTGTTTTTGTTCATATTAAAAGTCTCCATAGTGATCATCATTATCTAAATGGAATTCAGGAACTAAATTATTTAGGCCATTGGTGGCGAGATAACCAACGTAGTGGTTATAGTCTTCAAATCCTAAAATCTGGTATTTGCGTAAATCAGAGCTATCAACAATATACTCTTTTCTTTTTCTAGGTTTCCAGAATACGCCAGGTGTTGAAGATAAGATTTCTTGTAAGGCGTTAAATTCATCTCCACAAGGCACAGAGGGAGAATGTTCTATGATCTCTGTTTTCCATTCGCCAGGGGCGCTATTTTGCTTGGAGAGCGTAACTAGCTCTTTAAAGTCTTTACGTCTTAGAATAGATTTAGGTTTACTTAGAAGAGAAGCTGAATCACCGATTTTCTTAACAACGTTGTTTTTTCTTTTTGCCATTATTTACTTTTCCTTTTCTTTTAAAGGAAAACACCCCGAAATATGTTTCTAACGTGAGAAAGAACAATAACCAATACATAGCTACTATCATAATAATGTTTTCCTTTTATATTTTAATTACATAGAGAGATTTTAGAGAGTGGAATAGATGAATACTATTTCTTTATCCAGTCTTTTGAGATTGAATGTAGAGAAAGATAATTCTTTAATCTCTATAACACCGAAATTTGATAGCTGTTTCAGCCAGAATTTTAAACCATCTTCAGAGCACCCTGCTCGGTGTAACACATCGCTATATTTTAGCGGTGTTGGCTTTCCTTTATAGAGGTAAGCAAGTGTTTCGTAGATGCGTTTTCCTGTGTCATTACACTGAATTCTGTCTACTTGATTTTTTACTAAATATTGAATCATAACCCTCCTTATTAAAATGGAATATCAAAGTCATCATACACATTTGGGTAATTCTTAGAAAAATATGCCTCAATACCATTTGGTCGTTTTAGCCCGTGTCTATAAGCTAGTGAATTTGCAAATTCTATAAATGATGCCCCTCCTGTTCTGGTGTGTTTCTGCTGGCAGATAAGAGAGGCAAAATTCTCTAACACATCCTCCTCATTATCATTAGCTACCTTTTCACTTGATGAAACAGGTGTTTCTTCCGTCTCCCACGGCAAAGGCGCATCCCAATCATCAAGAACATCAAAAGAAGGCTGTTTATGGCCTTTAGGTTGTTCCTGTGCTTCTTCTGCCTCAGAAAGATCAGAGAGTGATGATTCTCCTGGGGGAGTAATATGTGCATCTGTGAGAGGGAGAGCATTGTAAATCAAAGATGAAATATACGGATCAGGATGTGGGGATGTTTCTAATAATCCCATCTCTTTAAGATCGTTTATCTTACGTTTAATTGTTGACGCTGAAGACTTAAAAATCTTAGCTAATGTTTCGTGACTTTCATAACAATTAAGGTTGTTTTCCTGATAACTAAGGAATCGAAAATAAAGCACAATATGTAATAGTTCTAAATCTTTTCCTTGAGGGAATTTATCAGAATAAATCTTTGATACATTATCAAACGTGTCATAGTGTTTTGTAAAAGTTAGTTGATTAATCATTAAAAATCTCCTTATAAATCACGCTTAATGCGCTACTAAAGTGAATGAGGATCACTTACCCTTTTTTTGTTTGATGTTCTCTGCTGCTTCAGTAATGATTTCTAACATCAAATCACTGACCATAATTTGCCTTTTCTTGGCTTCAGCAAATAAAACCTTGAAGATTTCAGGGTCAACGTGTAGGTAAGTGCGCGGAATTGGTTTCTTGGTTTCGCTCATAGTTTTCTCCTTCTATTCTTTACTCTGTTTCAGATTCTTTTTCATTTTTTCTTAATTCATCAATAATCTTGAGTGCTTCATTGAAGCAAGCTGCTCGCTCTGGATAACCTCGACTCCTTGCCATATTACGATTCATTACTATTTGGTGGCGTGTTAGCTCACCTTTTTTAAATGCCGAGATGACGTGCTCCGGGGTAAACCATTTCATAAAAAACTCCTTATTCAGTTAAAAGAAAAACACCTTGCAAGCCTGACGGCTTCAAAGTGCATTGATTTTGATTATTTAGAGAAGAATGTTTTTCTGTCCCTCTAATACCTATTATTACATATAAAGAAACATTTGTCAATACCCTTTTCATAAAAAATCTGATCTTTTTCATGCACTTACATTTTTTCTTAGCAATTCGTGCTCTCCTGTGTAGTGCTATTCTTCATTATTGTCTAAAACGCTCTAAAACACGTTCTAACGAAGTTTTGATAAAAGCAATACATTCTCTTATGTAGAGGTTGTTTAGCTCGCCAGAGGCTTATTTAAGGGGCTTATTTTGTATTTGTTAGGTATATGAAAAGGTAATGGTAGATATAAGATAGAGAGTCACTTTATAAAACGCTCTGTAAAGCCCTGTAGTGAGATTATATATGTAGGCAATGCGTTTCCATTCCCTACCCTGCTTAATGCTGTTAGAGAAGCATTTAGACCCCTTATTTTTAATTACCTAAAGTATCCTCTATACACTCCTGTTATGAAACACCTCTGAATCCTTCATAAAACACATTATGACGCAAAGAACACTTTTCTAAGGTGATTCCCTTCCTGAATGCTGTTTCTTGCGTCAGAGAGCTACACAGAGCTTATAAAGCTATTATTAATAATAAAGTGGATAAAGTAAGTAAGATAACTAAGATAGATAAGATTAATAAGATCAGAATTCTCTTTCGGTGTCGCCTCTGGCTTTTCCACCGAAAACAATTACACGACTACAGAATGTAGAAAGTGGAATTGTATTGAGGCTTAGTGAAATTACACGAGGAAAGCAGAGTGTAATTGAGCTTTAGCCGCTCTCTCTTCGAGTAATTACACAACTACAGAGAATAACAGAGTTATTAAATGTAGGAGGGTAATTAAGAGTAGAGAGATAGAGTTAACACGTAAGCAATCAGTATGATTGGTTAGGTGATTACTCTTCTGCGCACAGCGCAATAGTATTTCTTCGTGGGCGTTACCGCCAACGATAGTTACACGAAGAAAGTAACGCTTTGCTTTCGGTGTGAGCGGAACGGGCCAGCCACGAAGCCCGAAAGGTAGCGGAGTAAGGCTGCTTGCCAGAGAGTGAAGCTAACGCCGGAAGGCAAAAGATCATATATATAGATATAAAGAATATTATTATTATGATCTAATTAATAATCTAATATAGTTTTATTAATAGTCTTATTGTAGTTCACAGTGACCTACCCCCTAGCTCACTATGACCTACCCCCTAGCTCATAGTGAACTACCCCCCTAGTTCACAGTGACCTACCCCATAGCTCACTATGACCTACCGTTACTACCAACTTTCTTACAGAGAGCATTTCAGATAGCTGAATGTAACCTCTCGTTACATCCATTTGTCACATAGCACTCACTCTGTGTAATGCCTTTCTATGTGTGTGCCATAATCCCCCTATATTCCCTGTGTAAATCATAGAATATCCCTAACTTATTCCTGTGTAATTCCATACTAAAAAATCCAATGAAAAGTAGCTTAAAGTGCAATTCTTACTTTCTTCACTTTTACATCACTTTCGCAAAGCCTTGTGTAATGCGGCTTACAGAGCACCATCAGAAATTGTTGGCTAAAAATTGTTCTGCTTGTTTCTGAACGAGTTTTCTCGTTTGTGCAAATTTTAAAATTTATTTTGTTTTTACAGCCTTATTCCGTGTAATGCGTGGCATAGCAAGCCCTTTTCTTGTGTTGTCAATACATTTGGCAACGTTCAAACATCTGTTTAGAAATGCCAAATTGTTGATCTAACAAATAAACCTGTATAAACAGAACACCATTTAATCTATCCCCCTGTGTAATCCACTACATCACACGATAAAAACAAAAAACCTTTAATTATATTTCATAGCACACAAAAGTCAACAGAAGCCCTCTCGTGCTCCTACGTAAAAAATCCATCACTTTTCCCCTGATGCATCAATTCAAGGCGTTCTATGTGTTCCTTAGTGCATATTACGATTATTATGTTAAATGGATTTTGGCCTATATTTTGACCTGCACCCGCATAAACACTGGTTTCATCGCTTACAGCCCTTGTGAGACGTGGTGCTGTTTCTAGCATCTGATCCGACATAAAACCGATCATTCTCGTGTTTAGTGAAAGTTTAGTGAGAGACATTACAGAAAGGCTTTCTGTGTAATGATTTAATAGGTAAAAACGATGTTGATTACGCAAGAAAATTCCTTGCTGATATTTGGGGATTCTGGATTTTCCAGATCGGGGGGCGCTGAAAATCGCGTTAAGCACCTCTCGCAATCTAGCCATAAGGGAAGGGATATAGGTATTTAGATGTATTTATAGCTATTTATGGCTATTTATTTTTTATTTACCTTTATTTAAAAATAACCTTATAAATCAATAAGATACAGAACTATCTGTTTATATTTTAATCAATTAAATCAAGTTTAATACCCTTAAATAACCTGAAAATAGCCTTAAATACCCCAATAATTAATTTTAAGGTTTTCCGTGTTCTCTTCTGCATTATGAAAATGCAAAATAAGGCACAAAACAAGCGCACAGACGCATTAAACACACATCACCTATACATCCCTATACCAAGCAATGAAAACAGCGTTAGAATGCGTCCTGTTGCGTTCTGGAGATTGTCAGAAATCCTCTCTAAGCCATTTCAACTCACTAAGGAGTTTTCTTTCTTCGTTCTCTCTCTGTTTACGCTCTAGCCAGGCTTTTCCTTCTGGCGTAGACAGGAACTTACGAGCGTGAATCTTGCGGTTATTACGTTTGATAGCTGCAATGTTTTTCATCGTGTGCCTCTGTATTCATATGAAAATTAACAAGTTACATACTACACAGGGAGACTACGCATAAAACACAATACAAGTAAAGATACATTTTCAAGACAATAGGAGCCATAAAGCGCCTTTGATGGTTATACCAAAAAATAAGCGCCGTAGGCGTATCCACTAAAAAGGGCTTTTTCACAAAAGCTATGAAGTCTTAGCAGTTCTTCTCTTATCAGGCACCCGTTGTACTCCGGTGGACGAAACCGTGCTAGAGCTTGATTCTTTCCCGATCAAGTTAGGTTTTGAAGAGGTGGGCTTTGATCCACTATTGCACTTAAAACTCTTCCCATCATTTAGCCTGTTTATCCTCTGCAACGTCTCACGACGTGTAGCATCATTGGACACCGCGCCAGGTGTGGAACATCTTGCTAAGAGTTTTGGTAGAAGGTTTAGAGACGGTGGCACGTCTTCCAGCTTCAAAGGAACTTGTTACGAGGTTGAGCCTGGGAACTACTCGCCCATACGTGTTAAACTACCAAAGCCCATAACAACGTATAGGCGTTTGTAAGTGATAACAGAAGATACAATTTCTTAGAGAAGTTAAGCTAAGTTATTGATTTTCTTAATGGTGCCGATAATAGGAGTCGAACCTACGACCTTCGCATTACGAATGCGCTGCTCTACCAACTGAGCTATACCAGCAAAAATTTGCAAAAGCACTTGCAATCTACATGAGTGTATGATATAATAAAAATATATATGACGCTCATACAGATGATGACTGTATTATTATATACTGAAAATCAAGATTTGTCAAGTGCAAAAGAGGTGTTTTTTATAAATTCGGGCAAAAAAATAGCGCGGGTGATCGGACTGACAGTCGCTTCGCTGCTTGGAGTGATATTCCTGCTGATGTTGATATCAGCGGCGGCGTTCGGTTCTGCGGGAACTGTGGGAGTTTTCGGATTCAACCTGTTCATATGCGACAGCAGCGATTACGACAGCGTACCTGCCGGAAGCGCCGTTATCTCCACTTCCTGCGCACCCTACGACCTTGAGGAAGGAAACCTGGTGCTCTACACCACCGACCCCGAGGATAAGAACGCGCCGCTTGCGATGGGGTATTACGCAGATTTCAAAATGACAGACGGCGTGTACTACCTCCACC
>ERZ779660.1226-NODE-1226-length-13447-cov-3.135902_pt1 | contig 13447 bp, 14 predicted proteins | sample MGYA00511906_ERZ779660 | MGnify/ENA primary metagenome ERZ779660 (study PRJEB29588, sample SAMEA2156906) | human gut metagenome | biome: human gut; feature: human-associated habitat; material: faeces | place: Denmark | collected 2008/2010 ... | reverse complement strand
ACAAGACCGCCATCTTCGGCGAGTGCAAGGCCGTTCTGAAGGAGCTGTTCCCGGAGCAGCTGGCCGATGTGGACGAGAATATGTTCTACCGCGCCATCAACAAGGCAGAGCCGTCTCTCATCCGGACGGAAGCCGACGAACTGACCTACTGCCTGCACATTATGATCCGCTATGAACTGGAAAAGGCGTTCATGAACGGCGAGATCACGGTCGATGAAATTCCCGCGCTTTGGAATCAGAAATATCAGGACTATCTCGGCGTCACCGTCCCGGACGACGCGCAGGGCTGCTTGCAGGACGTGCACTGGACAATGCCTGCCGGATATTTCCCGTCCTACGCGCTTGGCTCTGCCTACGGCGTGCAGATATTGCGGACAATGGAGAAGGACTTCGATGTCTTTACCTGCGCGGCAAAGGGCGATCTGCTCCCCATCCGTGACTGGCTGAAGGCGCATGTGTTCTCCATCGCCTCCATCACAACGCCTGACGAATGGATTCGTGCCATCACCGGCGAGAGCCTGAACCCGGATTATTTCCTGACCTATCTGGAAGAAAAATTCTCCGCGCTTTACGAATTGCCGTAAGAGACAGACACGAGAAAAAAACTGACGCCCCCGGCGGCTGCCGGGGGCGTTTTGCGTGCGGATGATTGTCAGATGTCGAACACGCCGATCATCACGATGCCGATCACGACCAATGCGATCATGACATAATGCTTCCATGAAAGCTTTTCCTTCAGGAAAATGCGGCCCCAAAGGACGGAGGCGGCGCAGTAGGCCGAGATGATAGGAGCCGAGAGCGCAACATGCGCCTCGTCGGCAAGGGCGTAGATATACGCGAACTGACCTGCCGTTTCAAACAGCGCGCCGGCGTACTTGGGCGCTTCTGCTTTGAAAACAAGCTTGTCTTTTTTAATCACGACAACATAAATAAAGCAGATCACAGCAGCTGCGAGGAACGTCAGTTCATACGCGCAGTTGGCCGAATCCTCGTCCAGCGTGCGGAGCACGAGCGAGTCCGCAAACGTACCCGCCGCATCGAGCAGGCAGTACGCCAGCGCCAGCCAGGATTTTGCGTATTTGTAGTTGGAGCCCTCCTGCCGCTTCCTGCGCAGTTCCTCGTCCTCTGTGGACTCGACAACGCCGAGGCCGACCACGCCGATGCACACCAGCGCCACCGCGCCGATGACCAGATAGCGCATGGAACCGGTAATGGACTCGTCCAGCGTCCCGGTGATCAGGCACAGGACCGCGACCAGCGCGCCGGAGGAATTGCAGATGGGGGACGAAATGGAAAGCTCAATGTACCGCAGGCCGACATAGCCCAGCGTCATGGAGCCGATGTACAGAAGCGATACGGGCAGGTAGGTCCAGATCACGTGCCACGTGACGACAGCCCCGCCGACGAAGATCTCATACGCCGCGTGAAGGCCCATCACAACGCCGACGGCAATGACCATCTTGAGCGGGTTATACTTATCCCGCCCGTCGCGGCAGTACGAACGCTAAGCCTATCAAACTTATTTTCCTCAAGAATAACGATATACTTATATCCTGTAACCGTGCTTGTTCGGCGTCCATCCACATAGGCATATGACGGTATAACATCTATCAACAATAACTTACTGCCAACAGAACCCAGTACATCAATTTTTGCATTTTTAATATCCATAGCTATCTCCTTTCTGTTTATTTTGAACTTCATTTGAAGTTCTTGATTATATAAAAACACATGGAGTTGCGAATTTTGGGATACTTTGGATAGGAAATACCCCTTTTTAAGAATTTTTAAAAAATTTTTCTGCTTCTTCAAGCCACAACTTCAAGATTTGCGTTTGCTTTGCATAGTCATAATTACGAAGTAATTCCATAAGTTCACTGGGAAAGCCCTCTAAGAGATATGTACCATACAATAAGTAATCTAACGAACATTTTGTAGTGAGCGAAAATCTAATCAGATACTCAAGAGCAGTATTTCTTATGTCTGCATACTTTTTGCTCTGAACATCATTTTTCTTTGAATGATACTTGTCCATTGTATTTTTAGATACACCTAACAATTCACTGAACTGTTTTTGTGTCAATTTCATTTGTTGATGAGTACAAAAATATTTGCGTACCTCATCTAATCGAGCTCTATAATCAACAAAAAAATCTTCATCTTCATCATCAAAATCTTCGGCATATTTTGAATTATCCTCTAATAAATTAAAGCAAAAATCGGTAATTTTGCTTTTACCTGAATGTTTACAAATTTTTCTTAATTCTTCAATTTCGGGTAAATTATGACCGAAAACCAAATAATCTAAAGAAACATTAAAACGCAGATGAATGAGAAATAAAAAATCAGTGGACGGAAAAATGATTCCGTGTTCAACCTTACTGACATAATCCTTTTTATAGTTAAATTCAATGTCAGTAAGCGAATAGTCACCGTAATTATCATAATCATCATCAATTTTCGGATTTAAAAACTTAAGAAACTCATTTACAGTCTTAGGCTGACCGTTAAAACCTTCTTTTCTAAGCCCCTTTCTCAACTGCTGTATTCTTTCTCCAATAGCCTTCTTGTATGCATTTGTCTGCATAAATATTACTCGTTTCTATGCCATAAATTTACACAGAGTGCAGGACACACTCTATAAGTGCTTATGTTAGAAACGCAGGGAAGAATTGATACTCAACCAAGGTTTAGATGTATCAACCACGACAAAAAAGGTATGGTTTTAGATTTTGAAAGTGTTAGGGTACAAAGAAATGTGTTATAGGGTATAGTGCAATTTTGGCTAATAGTAAAAAACGCTATTTTATCGACCATAAAAAATTGCCATAAACCACAAGAAACGACAATTTATTTTAAAGCATAAAAAATAGCCCAATCAGAGTAATGATTGAGCTATTCTTGTGCATAAATATTCAATTTGCTGTATAAATAATTATCGGGATAAAGCTGTTTTTATAACGGCTTTTGTATCGTTTATGTTTCGTAACATAGGCACAACTATTTCTCTCAAAGGCTTTCCGTCAGTTTGCAGATATCCTTTGCCCCTTGATTTTGGTTCTATCATCTCCTTATTATCATTAAATACCATTGCTATACTCTCTTTGCTGAGCGTACCAAGACCTACCACATTGCCAAAGTTATCTCGTCCTGTAATATATGTTGAATCGGCTCTTTGTAGTGACATAATGATAAAAATATTTGCACCTCGACCTAACATAAGAATGTTGGCAAGTTTTTGCTTGTAGTTATCCTGCTCTTTCTTTACGGCTAAAGAACTGAGGAAACCCGACCACTCATCAATACATAAATAAATCGGTTCATATTCTGAATTTACACTTGCATTTGCCATTCTGTTTTGTAATTCATCAAAAACACAGTCAACAGCTTCACCGACAGAATTATGCTTATAGTAATTCCGACAGTCATTAAACTCAATAAAGTCAATGCCTTTAAAGTCTGCCAAAATCAATTTGACAGACTTCTTTGCTATTTGACCTAATATGTATGTTAGAAGATAAGTTTTACCGCTTCCGCTTGGTGCTACTATCAGCATATGAGGTACAGAGGAAAAGTCCACCGTAACAGGCACTTTTACACCCTGTGAAAGAATAGATAAATCTACACCGACAGTTAATTTACTGCTATCAAACCTCATCGTCATACACCTTATCTGTTGTTATATTCAGCTGTTCATCTCTCTTTTTGGATTTGATATAATGCCTTACATCATCTTCACAGCTAATATACATCACGGCAAATTTTAGTAAATGCTGTTCCTCGTTATATACAACCTTTTCAATATATACGCTCGGTATCATACCGTAGGATTTGCTGTTGTAGTATGAGGGTAAATTAACCATGCCGTAATTAAGCAATTGAGCTTCAATATACGATTGGATAATTTGCTTTAATGTATCTTCATCAAAGTCATATGATTTTTTTGGCATAATAATCTGAAAGGTGTAAAAAATACAGTTGTCAGCACATAGTGGATTGTACCCCTCTTTTAAGAGAGAACTGCAATCTTTACCAAGCGGAAGTTTTAAAAACTCGTTGTTGCTCTGTAATACATCATACAAAAAGTAAAGTAAGCTCGGATAAACGCTATTTACAACTTTCATTCTTGCTTTGTTTGAAGCAAAATTAGCTGTTAAGCGAAGAGCAGATTTGATAGATTTTCTGTCGCTCAATTCTAATACCAACAAGAAAACCACAACCAAAACAGTCATTGCAATTAGGCAGATAAACCCTGTCAGCAAATAACTTACTGCTCCTGACAAAGAAAACGGTATTCCGAGTTTGTTGCACTCTGAAAGATATTCAGAGCCGAAAGCCATAATTACGAAAAAAGCTACTGCAAAATAGGTGAGCAGTACCACCCTAAAAGATTTTTTATTCATAAAAAATCCTCCTTCATATTTTTTGAACCTCTAAAGCAATCTTTAAGTTCTTGATTATATAAAAACACATGGAGTTGCGAATTTTGGGATATTTGTAACTAATCATAACGAAACCGCAGGAAATTTTATATTTTCTGCGGTTTGTTTATTTTATAAGGTTCGCTATGGTTAAAGCCATAGCGTTATTTTTTTTGTCCGATTTTTGCCGATATTCACGCTCACAAGCCTTAACTGTTTTCTATATTCAAATCGTCACCGTAGGCTTTAATTTCACATTTTGCTACGCTTATTTTATAAGTAAAGAATTGCCCTACGGCGTATCGTAAACTTGCTTCTTGACTTATGAAATTTCACTACGCTTTTAATGCTCAAAAAGCCCAGACGATGACGATTTAAACGAATATAAAAAAATCAGAAAGGAGTGAAAAATACAGCGTGAATATCTAAATCGGACTTATTAAAAGCCCACCAATTCAGAATTACCGAATATAAATTTTAATTGAAATCAACTTTCAAAGGAGAAACCATTATGAAATACTTTACAAAATGCAAAACAGCCGAAGACCTCAAAAAGGAATACAGAAGATTAGCTAAACAGCTTCACCCCGATTTAGGCGGTGATACAGAAGAATTTAAGGTAATGCAAAACGAATATGAGATTTTGTGGGAACGCCTGAAAAATATACATACAAATTCAGAGGGCGAAACCTACACCAAAGAAACAACGGAAACACCGCAGGAATTTATAAATATAATCAATGTGCTTACAAGCCTTTCGGACATTGAGGTTGAAATTTGCGGTACTTGGTTGTGGGTATCGGGAAACACCAAAGCACACAAAGAAGTGTTGAAAGAATTAAAATTCCGATACGCTCACAAAAAACAGGCTTGGTATTACCACACAGAGCCGTACCGCAAGAAAAGCAAACGAGAATTAACGCTCGATGAAATCCGTGATATGTTCGGTTCTGAAAAGTATAATCAAAGCGAAAACAAAACTCCAACATTACACAGTTGACAAAAAAGGGGAACAGCTGAAAAGTTGTTCCCCCTAAAATTGAAATTACTTCAAATTTTACAGTTTCATTCATATAATTTTTGAAAGTTATTTTACAAAAATATTGAATTTTCACATATTGTATGCTAAAATAAAAATGCCAAACAAATTTGAATATATCAGCATATTAGTTGTGTGCATTTTTATCTTTAGGTAAAAATGCAGGCTCTTATTTGCATACTGCTTTTATGTTGATGTGAAATTTGTTTGGCGACAAAAGGGCTATGTGTTTTTCGGGTGCGTAGCTTGTCTATGTACCCTTTTTTTAATGAAAAATAAAAAGTTTTAATAAAATTTAATTTTTTCTCGCAAAAAATGAACCTTTTTGACATTTCAATTGTCTAATATATAGAAACGCAAAAAAATTATAAAGGAGGAAATATTATGAAAACAATCAAAGAGCTTGTATTGAGTGCTAAAAACGGCAATAAAAAAGCATTTGATAAGCTGTATGAGCTTACACATAATGATGTGTGGTACAACTGCCTTTCTTTGCTCAAAGATGAAGAAAACGCAAAAGACATAATGCAGGAAACCTACATCACCGCATTCTTAAAACTTGATACACTCAAAGATGAAGAAAAATTTTGCGGTTGGCTCACGGCAATAGCAACAAACAAAAGCAAAAATAAATTGAAAGGAAAGGTGGAATATCAGATAGATGATGAAGTTCTGATTACAGAAGCAGAAACAGACGAGTTAATGCTCCCCGAGGAGTACATAACCAAAACAGAAAAAAGAAAAGTACTGTTACAGATTATGGAAGACACACTTTCATTCAATCAGTATCAGACTGTTTTAATGTTTTATTTTGATGAAATGTCAATTTCTGAAATTGCACAGGGACTTGAAATTTTAGAGGGAACGGTAAAATCTCGCCTTAACTCTTCAAGAGCAAAGATGAAAACTGCAATTGAAGATTACGAAAAAAAGAGCGGTGACAAGCTTCACGGCGTTGTTGTTGTACCTTTCTTTACAACTATTTTCAAGGAAGAAGCAAAGAGCCTTGCAGTACCGAACATTACAATCAAGCTCCCGAACGGACAGACACTTGCAACCTCTGCAACAAAAGGCATTGCAACAGGTGCAAAGTCAACAGTTTCATCTATCGTAAAGGCAACAGCAACTGCGACAGTAAAAACAAAGGTAATTGCCGTTGTCTGCGGTGCTACAATACTTGCAGGCATATCAGCAGTCGGCATAAGCATTCTTGCAGGCTGTAACGCTGAGAAAGAACCGACAGAACCGTCAGTAATATCTTCAACCGTACAGACATCAACTGTTCCAACAACTGTACCTAAAACTACAGTACCAAAGGCAGTTAAAGATTTGGTAGACAAGGGTGAAATCAAAGTCGACAAAGACGGCAACATCACTGATAAGAATGGTAAGAAAGTCGAAGTAAAAGACGGCAAGGTAGAAGTAAAAACCGATGACGGTAAGACAGTTACAGTTAAGGTTGACGATGTAAAAACTACAGTATCTAACAAAAACAACAGCAACAAGGGTAACACCGAAAAGAAAGAAGATACCAAGTCAAATACATCAAAGAAAGACAACACTTCTTCAAACACCAAGAATGATAGCAGTTCTTCAAGTAACAACCAGAAGCCAGCGTCCAAGCCGAGCAACTCTTCAAATAATAAGCCAGCGTCAAATACTACAGCGACTGAGGCTCCGAAATACAAGTACTATAAGCACCACGATGCTGTGACAAAATATCACCCTGCAGTGACAAAACATCACGATAAAGAGTGGATTGTAACAGGTACTCACGAGGAACCAGTGTATGATTATGATTGGGTAGATGTTTGCAATGATTGCGGTCAACAGTTAGCAGATGCCAACCAGAGAAAGACCCATCTTCTTTGGGAAGTAAGAGAAAATGGTGGCAGAGGCTCATATCACGCTGAAAAACAGCAGGTTCAGGTAGGCACAAAAACAGTAGAAGATGGTTATTGGAAAGAAGCCTATACAGAAGTTGTTTCAAAGGCTTGGACCGAAACAATCCCAGCTTACGACGAGGAAGTATCTGAAAATGATCACTGGGATAAGAAAGTTCCTATCAACTAAGTGAGAGGGTATTAATTTAATAGCAAGTATAAATCCTTAAAGAAAATTATTGGGAAGAGAGGGTTCTTTATGAACCCTCTTTTTCTATGCTAAAAAATAAATATTATACTAAAGAAAGTATTCAATTTAATTATAATATATGGTATAATATAATAAAATAAAAGGAAAGGTGTGGTTGTACTTATGATAATTTTATATATTTTCCTTGTAGTGTTTTTTCTTGTAGCTTTGGTAGCGACATACGAGAATCATTTATATAAGAAGGTTTTCGGTAGGAATAGCTTTTTAGGTATAATGGTAATTACTGATTCTTTAGTAGGTATGGTGTTAATGTTTATAGCTATTAATGTATTTCAGTAATTTGTAAAATTTACTGAAGTATAACTTAATTCTGTGTGAGTTAATAAATGTATTGTTGTTAAGAATTTTATTAATCTTATTTGAAGAATTATAATGACGGATGGTTTTTAAAAGTAAAACAACAATAATTAAGTATAGTAGTAGCAAGAGTACAGATATAGTTAATAAATTTATATTATTAATATAAATAGAAAATGCTATTAATATTACTAATATTACAGAAATTAATATTAGGATAAATTTTGTACTGTGATTTTGCATAAAGATGTCTTTGGCAGTATGTGTGAAAGTTAATAAAGAGTTTATTCGTTTACAATAATTATCTATATGAAAGTTAGTATTCGGAAGATTATAGTTATACAAGATAGCTTGTATTTTAACATTAATTATAGCTAAGGCTTTCATACTATTTTCATAATCGTGGTAGCTATTTATGTGTTCTCTTGTTTTTAAGTGGTTACTAATTTCTTTAAAATCCTTTATATAGGTTATTAGAAGATTCTTATCCTTATCACAGATAATTTCCTTTTCGTTAATAATATGTTCTAAACTATTTATAATAGAGCAAGCCTGCTTAACGCAATCAATCTCAAAGATGTAATAATACTCTTTATAGGGCATATCTTTAATGTTCATAGATTTGTATTCCTTTGGGGTGTTTAGTTATATAGTATCACTAAACAGGGTAGAAATCAAGGTTCGTGTTTATTTGATATGCCTTTATGGAAAACCAAGGGTATTAATAGTGTAAAAAATTACTTATTTAAAAATAGAAAGGTTGTAGAGTATATGGATATTGGAGTACTACTATTTATCTGTTCAGTAGTAGTAGGTTTATTGGTTGTGATTTATATGTGGTACACTTTTTAATAGAAAAGTAATCATATTTAAAATAGAAAGGAGTATTAAGATGACAATATGTAGTTTTGTAGGTGATGAAGCATAATGTTAATTGAGAACAAAAATATAGAGGATAGTTATGGTATGGGAATGCTCTGTAATCAACAAAATAAAAAAAAGATGTTAAGCATTAGAAAAAATTGCTTAACCTCTTTGTTGTTTTAATAATAAAAAATCTTTTGTGTTACGATGTAATAAATTTTAAAAATATATTATCTTGTTTCCTTGAAAATCGGCAGGCAAACTAAAATGACAGTAAGTTTGACAGTAAGTTTGACTGCATTTTATCTTGTTTTAACTTAATTCAAAATTACTCAACTGAATTTTTGAAATCTCAAAAACCCAGTGTTTAAGCCACTTTTAAGGCGTTTTAAGTAATTTTGGCAAAAAATAAAAGGCGGTTAAAAAACCACCTTTTTGGTCGAGGTGACAGGACTTGAACCTGCGGCATCTTGGTCCCAAACCAAGCACTCTACCAAACTGAGCTACACCTCGAAATGTTGTTTAATAACAACAGCTTGATTATTATATACCATATTTTCGGATTTGTCAACATAATTTTCGTTTTTTATTCAAAATTAATTCAAATATTTTGAAAATCACCATAAAACAGACCGAAAATGTGGTAGAAAACAGCCGTCCCTACATAAGAAACGGCTGTTGGTGCAGGTAACCCTGACAAGTGGCTTATTTATCGGCTTTTTATGGTGTGACAGTAAAGTTGACAGTGCATTTTCGGACAGTCATACTATTGCAATGTTATTGCTCTTCATATAGCTGTCAGCTACAGCAAGATTTTCCATACTGTATTTTTGGAAAACATCACAGTATGTATCAAGCGTAATTCTTATATCAGTATGACCGAGAAGATTTTGCAGTACCTTTGCAGGCATACCTGATTCAATACATCTTGTTGCATATGTGTGACGAAGTGAATGTAAATCAACCTTTCCGTAAACACTCTTATCAAGTATATCATACTTTTTCAGCGTGTTTGCGTATTGATAATTTACCTGATTAGTTGTGACAAGTTTATCCACACTTGAAGCAAATATAAGACCGTCTTTTTTATCTCCGATACACTGTTTTAAAAAATCAGCCATATCATCATTAAAATAGATTGTACGCATACCTGCTTTAGTCTTTGTGGAATTACTTATATATGTTTTACCGTTAAGACCTCTGCTGACAGTCTTACAAATCTTTATTGTACGGTCATTAAAGTTAATATCTTTGACTTCTAAAGCGTTGATTTCTCCCATTCGCATTCCTGTGAACATTGATAAAAGCATTTGTTCCGAATAGCGTATATCCTCGCTTTTGAGAACATCTATCAGCTTTTTCTGTTCATCAACAGTCAATGCTCTTACTTTTACAAGCTCCTGCTTTGACTTTGGCTTTCTGATGTTCAGCATAATGTTTTCTGTAACAATTTTCTTCCTTACAGCTTCATTGAAAACTGACTTTAAAAGCTGATATGCTTTATCCAAGTATGACTGCGAATAAGAGATTTTAGAAATGAAAAAATGCTTTATTACATCTTCCGTAATCTCACGCATTGCTAAATCATAAATAGGACTCATTGACTTTAATGTTTCATTCTTGCGGTCATATGAAGTTTGCTTAATCTCATTAAGAGAGAATTGTTCTTCAATCATCTTTTCGGCAAGCTCATAGACAGTTGTGTTATCGGGTTCGTCAAAAAATCCTGCTTTTGCCTGAATACGATATTCAAGCAACTTATTCTTAACAATGCGTTCGGTTTTACCGTAAGCCGTCTTGCGTTTTTTCTCACCGTTAATTTCAAGCGTTATCTGACCTGCAAAGCATTTTCTGCTTTTAACATAGTATACAGAACCGTCACCGTAATCAAGTTTCTTACATTTTGACTTTGGTTTTGTGCTTTTTGTGTTAATAAAAATCGTTCCTTTCCCAACCGTAAAGCACAAAAGATTTTTACTATATCAGTATTGTATAGCCTTAAATCTTTTGTGTCAATACGGTTGCTTAAATATTATGTAAATGCTTTAAATGCTCATACCCTTCTTTTCTGCGACCAGTTAAGAAAAGCATTTAGCTCAACTTTAAGATTTTTACCTACCCGTATTAAAGGGAAATCTGCTCTCAACATAATATTGCGTGCAGTAGGCAAGGAACAACCAAGTGCTTCGGCAACCTCTTTAGTACCGATGAATTTAATCTCTACACTCATATTAAGTCCTCCTTTTCATCAGGAAGGCTTTCTACAAGCTCAAGAAACTCCTTACAAGAAGTGCGTCTGCCGTCCTTATCTCTGGTGGGATTATAATGTTGACTATGCAATGAATATCCACATCTTGCAAGTACATATCTCAAATCCTCAAAACTAAAACCGTTGTATGAATTGCCTACTCTTTCTCCTGTGAGGATATTTACTACCCAATACCTCTGACACGGACGGTATCGAAGAGCTTTGTATCCTACATATAGAGGCTCTAATCTAAAACCAACTTCTTTTAGAATCTCTTTTATTCGCCATTGCGAATAGTTCTCATAACCCGTCTGAAAGGTTAAATCGCTAAGCTCGCTACCGCCTGTATATTCGAGAATTTCATCGGAATCATCTTCATCACACATATTCTTTTTCTCATCATTCATATGCTACCACCTTCCGTTTCTTCTGCGTGAAAATAGGGTATATCTTCAAACAAAGCGAACTGAATGATGTAATCACATATGCGAGGTGAATTGTAAAAGTAACCGTCAATACAATGCTCACTAAGACCGTATGAGGTTGCCGCACTGTATATACAGCTATATGACTGGAGAAAATTCGAAAGAGTCATAACTCCGACTCTATCAAAAATTTTGTCATGAAATATCAGAGAACCGCCTCTTGACACTTGTTCACTATAATAAGTCCCAAGCAGTTTGTCCTCTAAAATATCAACTCTGTCGCACCAATTTTTAATACCTGTTGTGATTCCGATATTAAGAATTGTGTCAATGTCCTCTTTTGGCAAATGAACCGTATGCTTTTGTATTTGACCGTTAAAGTCCTCAAAAGCTACTAAAAGGTCATTTGTTAGCTTCCAATACTTTACTACTTCATTAAGCATATAATTATCACTCATAATCATTCTCCTTATAGAAAATTATAATATAAAAATATGAAGTAAGATAATCATATTTCTATGGTAATCAGTTTTTAGGTTTTTCGGTTTTTATTTGTGTGTTTATAAGAAATTAAGTTTCTCGGTATTTATGTATTTCGGGTTCAATATCTCACTCCATATCCTTTGAATAAAAAGTGCGTTCAAATTCTTCATCAGATACTACCTGATTATCTGTGTTACTGCTTGTGTTTATTGCCGTTAGTGTAAACGGATTGTCACTTTCGGAGATCTTATTTACAATCTCGGCAACATCAATCTTTGTAAGGTCAACACTGACAAAGCAATCTGATAAACTTTGCTGTGATAAGCTAAGAAAATTCTTTCTAAGCCAAGCCCTTATCTGAGGGTTAATTTCAAGTTTTTTCTTATGGTATTTCTTGTATATTTCATACAGAATACTCCAAAATTCAACAACAGCTTTTTCACCCCATATAACGCTGATTTTGTATATCAAAGGGAACAAACCGCTACCGTAAATAATATGCTGAATGCTTTTATTCAAACTATTGTTAGCAGGACTTTCACAACGCAAAGCGTGAAAATTACTGCATTCAATTATTTTAAGCAGGTCGTTTGTAAAATCAGTAAAACAGCTGTTAAGAGGGTCATAAAAACGGTATCTGTCACATATTTTGCTTGCAATGAACTGCGATACAGAAACATCATCTGTTATATGTTCCAATTGCTCGGTTATTTGATGAGCATAGTTTCCTCTGTATGAAGCTTCAAATCTAACCCAACTGTCACACTGCAATGCTTCATCAAGGCGAAAACCGTTCTGGCTTATTTGCTCCGATTTTTTATCATAAACCCGAAGTAGTGACTGTGAGTTTTCAGCCCTTGAACCGATATAGAATGACTCAGTAACCAAATCTTTTTCGACAGAAGAAATCTTTCTTTTACTGTTTCTATAATTACAGTCAAGCACCTGTAAACTTTCGTCCTTTAACTTGCTGTATATGCTATGCGGTGATAAATCATAATTTTTGTAGTCAGCAGTTAAATCTATACGGCTCAGTCTGTATCTGTATAACGGACTTTCAATGTTGCTTAAAAATTTTCCGATATTTATATTCTCACCGTAGAAATCAAAATACCGCTTTTGATATACTGCCCAAGAGTGAGCAGAGAAACGAACTAATATTCCCATATGCACAAAAGTTTCGTGTAACGCTATAGTGAAGTAATATGGAGCGTTCTCAATAGTAAATGCTTGTGAATATGCCTGCGGCTTTTTATCATACATTTCTACAACTTTACCGAGCAACAATTCTATGTCCGCCTTATAGATAAATTCCTGTATCATTGAATAAGCTGTACTTTGCCAATCGTTACAAACATCATCAATCGGATAAAACAAAACTAAAGAAAATTCATCTACACCGACTTTCAATTCTTTATCCATTCATATAATCACTCCTATAATATCGAACACATATTCGATAAAATTATATTATCCCCTTCATTAAAGTGAGGGGATTGACTTGCCGTCAGGCGGT
>ERZ779660.1224-NODE-1224-length-13455-cov-2.821269_pt1 | contig 13455 bp, 10 predicted proteins | sample MGYA00511906_ERZ779660 | MGnify/ENA primary metagenome ERZ779660 (study PRJEB29588, sample SAMEA2156906) | human gut metagenome | biome: human gut; feature: human-associated habitat; material: faeces | place: Denmark | collected 2008/2010 ... | reverse complement strand
ATATCCTGACAGATATCTGGAGCGTACATACTTATGAGCAAGATGGTCAACGTCTGTTCGATCAATTAAAGTTTGAAGAAGGCAAAGAGCCCTACCGCAATAACCGTGACAGAAAATACCTTGCCGTGTACGAAGGACAACCTTATATGGTTGACGAATTCGGTGGTATCGGTTGGATGTCTCCAGAGGAGCGTAAGAACTCATGGGGATACGGTAACTTGCCACAGACAGAAGAAGAGTTCTATGCCCGCTTGGAAGGTCAGATCAAAGCACTGAAAGAATCAGAACACGTTACAGGCTTCTGCTATACACAGCTGACTGACGTAGAACAGGAAAAGAATGGCATCTATTATTATAGCCGTGCACCTAAATTGGATATGAAACGTATCAAGGCGATATTCGAAATGATACCTTCATCACACGCACACTAATCTTTACCGGCTCCAATAGCCAATCTTACTTAGAATATTAACTTTAATCTTATAAATATGAAACAAAAAGGAAAAACTTTATGGCAAGTAGTTGTCTTGTTATCCTTCGTCCTTAACTTCTCCAGTTGTAAGGACGATAAAAATGAGGATGCCAAGTTGCCGTTCAACCCCTCCGAAAAGATTGAAATAAACGGATTTAATCCAGAATCAGCAGGAGGTGGAGCTAATTTCTTCATCTATGGAAAGAATTTCGGAACTGATGCTTCCATTATCAATGTAACAGTCAATGATAAAGAAGCTGTCGTTATCAGCGCTGACGGTACAACCATCTACTGTATGGTACCAACAAATGCCGGTACCGGACATGTTAAAGTGACAATCGGTACTGAAGTTTCCGGCACACAGGAAGCTATATCCGAGAAAGAATTCCAGTATCAAGGTGCCTTGCGCGTAGGTACGTTGCTGGGATGGGTGGATAGAGACAATAATAGTTCCACTACTAACGGTTCTTTTGAAGAAGCGCAATTTCAGGAACCTGCATGGTTATGTTTTGGCGAAACAACAGATGAAATCTATGTGACCCAGCAAACCACCGCAATTCGTAAAATCGATATGAAAAACAGAATAGTAGAAACCCTATTCCCCAGAACCGGAGGTGTAACGAATGGCGCTCGTACGCTGGCATTCAGTACTCAATACGACACTCTTTATGTTTCAAACGATCAGGACAATAAAGAAGAAGCCGCTGTGTCTTATGCATTAAAGAGAGAGAGCTACAAACAAGTGCGCAAATTGATATCCGGCAGAAAATGCAATGGCGCAGATATACACCCGATGCATGGCGACCTGTTCTATAACTGTTATGACGGTGGTGAACTCTACAGATGGGACAGAGAAACACAGACCAGTGATTTCCTATTCCGCGCAGGCGATATCATGTGGGAATATTATGTGCAATTCGAACCAGATGGTAACTTCGCTTACTTGGTATCCAGAAACAAGCATTACATATTAAAATCCTTTTACGACTGGAAAACTCATAGATTAGCCCCTCCAAGCGTATTTGTAGGAAGCAGAGATAAAGCCGGCTATACAGACGGGGTTGGAACCGCCGCACAGTTTAGAGGACCCAACCAAGGGTGTTTCGACAAAAACAAGAACTTTTATATCTGTGACGTAGATAATCATTGCATCCGAAAAATTACTCCTGACGGAATAGTCACCACTTTTGCCGGACGTCCTGGCCAGGGCGGATATGCCGATGGTGATCTACGAAATCAAGCACAATTCAGATACCCTGTGGGCATTCTTTATGATGAGGAAAAAGATATATTCTACATTTCAGATTGTATGAATCATCGTATCCGTACAATCAAGGCAGAATAATACATTCAAAATAAAAGAACTAATTTATGAAAACGTGCGACAGTGTTGCGCGTTTTCATAAATCTAGCATATTAAATACAGCTATCATTCTTCATAAACTCCATATATAATACCCTCGCACCGGCTGCTTGATCACGTTTCGCCGTTCCAGCTCATACAGCACACTGATTGTCGTCGATACACCAAGTCTTGCCTGTGCGATTACATCATCCACATGTACCGGATCCAAGCCTAGAAGGTCATATACGGTCCGTTCTGCGGCTGTAAGGTTATCCCGCATTTCACTTTGTTTTTCAGCACTACCGGATGCAGCACCGCTAACATCATCCATATTCAGGCGTTCCTCCCCCCACAGATCAAGCAGGATATCCTTCGGTCTTGTCACGCACATCGCACCCATCTGAATCAGGTGGTTTGTACCCTCACTGAATGCATCTAATACTCTGCCCGGCAGAGCGTACACCTGTTTTCCCTGATCAAGTGCCAGATCTGCTGTAATCAGAGAACCGCTTTTCTTCTTGGCACAGGATACTAAAACACCATCCGACAGTCCGCTAATGATCCGGTTTCTGAGTGGGAACTGAAACGCAAGCGGCGGTACATCCAGACAATATTCGGACAGAATCAATCCCCGTTCTTCAATCTGCGCGAATAATTCGATATTCTCGCGCGGATATGTGACATTGATCCCGCAGCCAAGTACTGCGATCGTATAGCCACCTGCTTCCAGACAGCCGCGATGTGCCTGACCATCGATACCCCTGGCCAGTCCACTCACAATTTGGATTCCTGCCTTCGCAAGCTCCCTCGCAAAGATACGTGTCGTTTCTTTACAGTATGTATCTGCATTGCGTGCACCCACAATCGCAACCGACTGATTATAATAATTGATGCTCTCCCGAATTTTGCCACGCGCAAATAAAATCTCCGGTTTATCGTAGATATTTGTAAGCTTCTCCGGGTATAGCGGATGCCCCGGATATAAGATCCGGATGTTTCGTTCCTTTAATCGTCCGTATACTTCATCCAGATAATTTGTATTTTTGCGAAGTAAAAGCGTCTGATATTCCGCCGGTTCAAATTGCTTCGCCAGCTCCTTCTCAAGCTCCGGTACCGATTGCTCCATAGCCTGCTCGGCCGTACCGTACCGTAGAATCAGATAATATTTTACTTTTGATGATATCTCATGATTTCCATATAGCCAAAGCCTTGCCATCTCACTTCTAGTTTCCATACAGAACCTCCTTTGCAAATACATCCTGGTTACGGTAAAATGCCGCTTCCTGCAGATGTGCATTTTCAATCTCTTCACTGCCAGCCAGATCCGCGATTGTGCGGGCAAGCTTCAAGACGCGGTGCACACCCCGGACAGATAATTCCTGTTCTTCAAACAGCTGAAGCACCAGCCTTTTTCCTTCCGCAGACAACTTGATATATTCCTCCAGATTCTTTCCATCAAGCTGTGAATTAAACAGCAGTCCGGTTCCGGCAAACCGTTCCTTCTGCATCTGTCTTGCCTGTTCCACCCGTGCCCGGATTGTCTTTGAAGATTCCGTTTTCTGTTTGGAGAAAAGCACCTCCTGCTTTACGCCTTTAACCTCCATCCGGATATCGATCCGGTCAAGCAACGGTCCGCTTACCTTGCTTTGATAACGGCGGATCTGCTGTTCCGTGCAACTGCATCTACGATAATCCGGGTAGTTCCCACACGGACAAGGATTCATCGCCGCCACAAACATAAAATCCGCTGGGAATTCATACGACGCCTGCACTCTCGATATCCGGATTCTACGGTCTTCCAAAGGCTGGCGCAGCACTTCCAACACGGGTTTGGAAAATTCCGGAAGTTCGTCCAGAAACAGCACCCCATAATGTGCAAAGCTCACCTCCCCTGGTGTCGGAACCCTGCCGCCACCGATCAGTGCATATTCCGAGATTGTGTGATGTGGTGCCCGGAACGGACGTCTGTGTATCAATCCCCCTTCCGGCGGTAACATCCCTCCGACACTGTATATCTTTGTCACTTCCAAACTTTCTTCGAAGCTCATCTGTGGCAGGATCGTCGGCAGACGCTTCGCGAGCATGGATTTCCCTGCGCCGGCAGCACCGGTCAACAACACATTGTGAAATCCTGCCGCAGCAATCTCCATCCCCCGCTTGATGCTTTCCTGTCCTACTACATCAGAAAAATCAATATCATACAGATATTCCGATGTATCCACAGCCGGTTGCTCGACATTCGTATTCTCATATTCTTTTATTCCCTGGATATACTCCATGGTCTCCTTCAGGCTTGAAACCCCTATAACCGATATTCCCTGCACCAAAGCAGCTTCCTGCACATTTTCTTTTGGAACAATGCAGCTTGTCATACCTTCTTCTCTGGCACAGATGACCATCGGAAGAACGCCCGGAATCGCTTTTATCGATCCGTCCAGGCTCAGTTCTCCGAGCACCAACGTCTGTTCCATCGGTAATTCCGCTGTTACGCCAAGTGACAGAAGCACGGCTGTTGCAATCGCAAGGTCATATCCGGAACCATCTTTTCTCATATCTGCCGGGGATAAATTGATTGTGATGCGCTTCGGTGGCAAATGAAAGCCTGAATTCTTAAGCGCAGTCCGCACGCGTTCCGATGACTCCCTGACAGACGATGACAGATATCCAACCATGGTAAATACAGGCAGACCATCATTCACATCTGCCTCCACATCGATCATCCGTCCGTCCACACCGTGAACCGCACAGCTTTTTACTTTACTAAACATATTCGCTCCCTTCTTCTCCAAGGGCGCTGACCAAGTTTATAGTATAAAAGAAAAGAACATCTGTCAACGAACAAAGTCTGAAACTTTTGTGAACGTTGCAAATGTTCTTTTCTATGATAGGTACCACTATTTATCAATACTTATTTCTTTTTCTGTACACTGTATCCGAATTTGCCGACATAATCACCAAGTGTAAAATACTGTCCGTGGGAATATGCGATCAAATCTGTCTTATTCAGGTCAAACTTTCCTGTCTCATCCATGTATTTCTCATCCGCAAGTACGGCTGTTACCTCTGCTAAGAACATATCATGGGAGCCAAGCTCCATTACCTGTGTAACCTTACACTCGATATTGACCGGACTTTCTTCAATGACTGGTACCGACACCGTCTGCGCCTTGCCCTTCGTCAGCTTCATCTCCGCGAATTTATCTACATCTCTGCCTGATTTTACACCACAATAGTCCATCGCATAACACAGATCCTTCGTCACTAAATTAATAACGAACTCTCCGTTTTTCGTGAGTAATTCATGTGAATATCTTGACTTTCGTACTGAGATCGATACCATCGGTGGATCGGAATTGATAGTTCCCGTCCATGCGATCGTGATAATGTCATCGATTCCATTTCCATCACCGGTTGTCACCATAACCGCCGGTACCGGATACAACATATTTCCCGGTTTCCAAACCTGTTTTGCCATTTTCTGCCTCCTGTTTTTTTATCTATTCAGGTAAATCAAAATACAATCATTTCGTTATTCCAGCAGACTCCGGATCTCCTGCATCTTGTAGTCCATCGCCGTAATCGTATCCGCGCACTTTTTTAACTCCTTCGCAATAATCTCCGGATGCTTCAGATTGTCCTTCTTATACTTGAGCTTATGATCAAGACTCGCCCAGAAATCCATCGCGATTGTCCGAAACTGCACTTCGACTTTCATATATTTTTTCTCATTTGACAAGAAAATCGGAATCTCCACAATCAGATGCAGACTTCGGTATCCGTTTGGCTTTGGATTCCGTATGTAATCCTTCACACATACAACCCGGATATCGTCCTGTTTTGTCAAAAGCTCTGATACCGTATAGATATCCTCCGGGAACGAACAGATCACACGTACACCTGCGATATCCGTCAGGTTCTCCTCGATATTTTCTATCGAGATTTCCAGACCTTTTCGTTTCATCTTCTCCACGATGCTGAGTGGTTTTTTCAATCTGCACCGGATTGACTCAAACGGATTTCGATTATACTGTGATGCAAACTCAGTATTCAACACCTTCAGCTTTGTCTCAATCTCCATCAACGCACACTCATAGTGCATCATAGATTCTATAAATGGCTGCATCGTCTGCAGCACCTTTTCCGGGTTGTCGGAGTTCATCAGAAGCTCCATACTCATATCTGTACTCCCGTTCATGTTACACACCTCTATTCTTACGAATCGTTTTCATAAATAATTCCTTTAATTTCCGGTCATAATCTCTGCCGATCTTATTCAGTGCTTCATGGCTGACAAATCCACCTGCCATCGCAGCATGTCCACCACCGGAACCAATTCCATCCAACGCCTGATAGATTAGTTTTCCTGCATCCACATCTGCCCGCTCACTGCGCACAGAGAATTTAATGCCATCCGAATTGATAGAGTAGACAACGGCTACATCGACCACATCCAAGGACAAAATAAAATCCGATATGATCGCAACAAGGGAATTCGGGCACTCAAATGGAATGTAGGTGAATCCAACATAATCAAACACTTCGATATGCTCGATTGCCGCACCATACGCCTTCAGATCCTGAAATTCTATCGTGGAATTATACATACTGTTCAGTTTTTCCGTACTGATATAATCGAACAGATATGCCATCATATCCATATCAAACGCGGTTGTTCCACGCACAAAATCTGCCGTATCCATCTTGATTCCATAAGCAAGTGCGGTCGCAACATCCTCATCCATCGGCACACCGCTTGTCTGAAAATACGACGCAACAATGCTGGCACAGGCACCAACAATACGGATATCCTCGAACTTGTAATCCTCTGTCTTCACAAACACCGGATGATGATCGACACATGCCACCTCATTGCACAGAAGATCTGTCGTATTTGCATTCGGTTTCTGACAATCGACATGCACGATATAGTCCTCCGCCTGCATGTCCGGGATGTCATCATACGAATAAATCTCGATGCCAAACGTATCCATCATCTTTCTTGTATTAAACCGGTCAATACTGCCGACATAACAGATGGTCGATGTAATTCCATAATATTCCAGATATCGCTTCAAGCCAAATGCACTCGATATCGCATCCGGGTCCGGGAAATTATGTGTCTGTAAATATACCTTATGTCCTCTCAGAAGTTCAATCAACGCCTTCTGTTTTTCTTCTGCCACTTGCGCCTCCTGTTAACAATCAAAGCACAGCAATACATACGCTAAGATAAGCATTGCCGTCACTAAAACAAACTCGCAAAACCCACTGACAAAATACGAAAGTATCATGCCAATCGCCATAAATAAAATCGAATATCCAAATAATGCCTTCAATGCCGCCTCTTCATCATATTTGTTCTACTACATACTATGAGACAAACGGAGTGAAAAGACGTAATTTCGTTCAAATCCTAGTTATTCTCACTTGCCTGATCAATCGCTTCTTTGATTTCTGGGCTGTCAATATCCACATCTGCTTTCTTACCCATGGCTGTTGCAATCTTATCGACAACCTCTGGAATCATGTCGATCACCTTGCTTACCGTGTCACCCTGCTTGACTGGAATCATCTTCGCATGTCCGTTCTGGATCACAAGTACCGCAGTTGGAGACATCTTACCGCCCATTCCGCCTCCAGCAGAGTTGGAACCGCCGTTTTTGCCAAATGCACCGGCAGCTACACCAAAATTCACATCCACCAATGGTAAAATAATTGTATCGCCTACCTTCGTTGGCTCGCCAACAACTGTCTTCGTTGTAAGCAGGGAATCCATCCCCTGAAATAAAGAACCAACTGTCTGATTAAAATCATTTGCCATCACTCATTACCTCCAATTTCTATATTATCTTACTGATTCATTACTTTCTTTGCAACTTTTAGTGTCCTCCAGATATTGATATTCAAGACAATCCGGAGCAGATATCCAAGCCGGATTCGGCCTTTCAGCTTCACATCCAGTTCCAACACCTTCTGTTCAAAATCCGGCTGCATTGACAGCCCTTTTTGATATACAAACGGCAGTAAGCTCAAATATCCGGTCACCTGCCCGGTCTTGTATGGCTCATCCATGCCGTAATGCACATAGCCCTTTACCTTGCGTGGCAAAATATGTTTCAATGTCCGCGGAATATATTTTTTCAGATATTCACGTGTCTTTACCGTACACGACAGATTCCAGAACTTCTGCAATCGCCGGAACTTTTTCTTCGCAGTCGCTGTCTTTTTCTCGATCTTGTCAGTCACACGCTCTGCGACCTTTCCTGGTGTGTGATTTATCACAAATGTCCAGACTTTCTTAATCTTCTCCCACACCTTCCGGCACAATATCTTCAATCTGCCCGATTGCTTCTTTTCTTCTTCCGACAGATTGTCCGGTTCGTCCAGATCAAAGATTTCATGCTCTGGTGCTTCCTCTGTCTTTGTTTCTATATCATCCTCATTTATGTCTGTCTCTGGAAGTGGTATCGTCGGAATCTCTGTAATAGTCCCATCTGACTCATCCGTTTTCTCCGATTCACTTATTATCTTCTGTGAACTATTTTCTATACTATCCTTTCGCTTTACCGGTTTCTCACAGATTGCATCATCGTCCTCATCCACGTCGATATCATCCCACGCGTCGTCGAATCCCTCATCAGCGAGATGTTCCACCTCACGCTCTGCTTCTTCTGCCTTCTTCTTTCCAAGCCTAAACCATAACAGCCGTATCTCCTGTTTCAGTTTATCCTTCTCCCGGCTCTGGTCATACAACACCCGGACACTTAAGATCAGATACCGTACCTTTGCTTTTGCCTGTAATGTCTTCCCACCCTGATACGAGATATCTGCCTGATACCGGATCGGGCAAAATAAAATCAGCATCACAAGCAAGAGAAGCATTCCTATGATACCAAGGAGGATCCATCCGATTATTTTTAAAATAAGTAACAATACATGCAGCATTCCTTACCTTACTCCTACCTGTGGTTCTTTCACTTCTATCAAAAGAAAAAATCCTCTACCTTCCATTCTTCCCCGGTTTCATCATACATATCCTGTATGATCTGCAATACGAGCTGTTCTGCCACTTCTTTGCCTCTTGCAAAGCCGACAACCCGTATCCGGGAATCCAGCTTCCTATATGGTTTTTGTAACAACTGATTATATGGATAAATCTCCAGCAATCCATCCTGCAATAACGGCAACACGATCACATACAGATTCCGGACAGGCTTATGCCGCCTGATTCTTTTCCTGATCCGTGCCTGTTTTCGCTCTGTAAGATTGTATGTATAACATTTATCAGCAAAAATCACGATTACTCCTCTATCATCTCTGAAATCAGCTTATTACATGCCATAAGTTCGCTGTCATCCTTACAATTCTCAATTACATAATCAAAATAATCCCGGATCTCCTGCTGTGTATTCATGAAGATCGGCATTGCAGCAAGCAGCTTACACATCATACTACGGTAAACCGGTCTCTTCACACTCGAAAACAAATCGCCAAGTTCCTTTACAAGTGCTTCCTTCTTTGCTGTGATATACGCATGATCTGCGGTTTCTGTCTTTCTAGAAACCTTGTCAAGATCAATAAACAAGCTTGTAGAAAGCAGCTTGCTTACCTTATCCAGACGGTCAAATGTCTCTGTCAGTGCAAGGCTTTCAATCTGCTCGGCTTTTCCAACGCGAATCTCATCCAGCACTGCTTCCAATATCACGATAGATTCATACACGCGCTCCTGCACACCTTCGATTGTGAAAAACTCATCCATCACCTCATCCGGTAACTGATCGATCGTCTCTGCCTTTACACACGCCTTGATAATGCGAAGTGCTGCTGCATACCCCGGTACATCTTCTTCGTTCTTTTCATATGCTGCATCAATCGTAAGTAGGATCGTATACACATCATTGATCACTTCCTGTAGCAACATGTAAGCAGATACTTCGTTGTTGATGATCGTCGCAGCCTGATTCAGACGCTTCGTCAGATCCTCAAACTCCGGCAGCGTGAGTGCCGCATAATCAGCCTCTGCAAGATCGGTATAAACATGATATAAAAATGGATACTCCGTCTCAAATCCCTTTGGCTTCTTCAAAAGCACTGCACTGCGCAGCATATCAACAAACTCATCCACAGAGGTTGTCTCGCCCTCCTCATAGATATTGAGTGTTGAATTGACAATATCATAAAACTTATTCTTCGTCATACGAACCGGAAGCTGCGCCATCAGAAGCTGTAATTTACTGTTTATAACAACCGTATCATTCTCTGCAAATACATAGGCAAACATCTTCTCAGAAAGCCCTTTTGCATCAACCGGTGCCACTTCATCACGCACGGCAGCCTCCACACGGTTTAACACATACTCATAAATCTCATATGCATCCGTGTAAGCGGTCAGAATATGCATCTTATATTCTACATTGCTACGAAGCTGTGCGATTGCTTCCATAGAATCTTCGTCCACTGCCTCGCGCTTAACCAGATGACGGTCTAACAAGCCTGTCAGAAGTGCAAAATATTTGCAGACATCCGTGTTCTTGTCATCCTGCTCATCACAGACTTCCTTCATCGTGTAATAATTCATGCTTCCTTTTACAGTCGCATAGCAGTTATACTGTCTTCCAAGCAGTTCTGCATATTCTGGAAGTTTCTTGTCTAAGTCTTTGTCTCTCTGTATATCTGTCACTAATTTCTTACATGTTGCTATCATTATATCAGTCTCCTATTTCACATGCTCATGCGTAAATAAATGTTCGTTACAATACTCATAATTTCCGTTACATTTTGAGCAGAACCGAAACTCCAGATCATCTCCATCCCGCTCCGTTCTTCCACAGATTGCACATTTGTGCTTCGTGATGTTCGATGGATATCCCATCTGCTGTGCCTTGTGACGCCGGTCTGCCTCCCCATTTACCTGGCGGGACAGATTCTCCACACGACGGTCGTAATCCCGTTTCCTTCGTTTCGCTGCCGCCTTGCTGTTCGAGCTTCGCATACCGACACCCCGCCCCATAATCAGGTAGAATATAAAGAAATTCACCAGATACGCAATGATGGAACCACGGTTCAACGTACTTGTGGTTGGCCGCATAAATTCATATGCCATCAATCCCATATCTATAACTGCGACCCAGAAAGCACGGATTGGAATGAAAAACATAAACAACACACGTGCATCCGAATACATCAGTGCAAACGCTAAGAACAATCCATAATCAAAGTAATACATTGCCCATATTCCAACATCCATCATGCCAAGAATGGAACCATTTGCATAATAGTAAATACTGATGCCTAACATGATGACCGTATTCCAGAACCATGCACCAAATATATAAAGGTTAAACATAAATGTTCCCATGGCCTGTTCGATCTGTTGTCCAAACAAAATCAATATAAATATCATCAGTATTCCAACTAAATTCAGATCTCCCGGTGGTGAAAATACCCATGTGAATAGCCGCCAGAACTGGTGCTGTTCCATAATCGCATACGGGGAAAAAACAAGCTTGACGGCAAACGTCGGTACAAACGCCCATAATATATATGAGATTGCCATCACAACTGCGATCTTGATCGGGAGATTTCGAATTGCAAATTTACCAAATTTTTTCTCTAACTTCACAAAAAAACTCAAATTAAATTTTCCTCACTTTCACTTTGCATATCAATTCGATATTATACCCTATATACATAAAAAAAGCAATCGCCACGCGCGGATTCTCCGTCTGTGGCAATCACTTTTCTCATACACTTCTATCCCATTTTCACCAATCTGTCTCTATGACTGTTTTTCTTTCTCCGGCGGGATCCGGATAATCGTTCCAAGCGGTACCCGCAGATCGTAAAGCTCCCGGTTATACTGCATCAAATCTGCAATATCCGTATCAAATTCCCGGACTAAGCTTCCAAGTGTCTCTCCAACCTTCGCCGTATAATAACGCCTCTCTTCTTCCTCATACACCTCTGTCGGAATACAGATTTCATCTCCCGGCTGCAGATTGTAGACATTGACATATGGATTCTCTTTCAGGATATCAATCAGGCGGACACCATACATTTTTGATAATTTGTACAGCGTATCTCCAGCAACGACTTTGTGTACGGTTCCCTTGCATTCATGCTCCATACCGCATATCTCCATACTCATTTCTGATTATTTTATTCTTAATAGGTAAAAATGTTCTTAATTTTTGTGTTGAAATTCATGATTCTTTCCTATATAATGTCAGATGTCGAAAAATACAGAAATATGAAATGGGAAATAGTAAAAGAGGTAATTATTAAATGAAGAGATTAGGAATCGATATTGGTTCGACCACAGTCAAGGTTGCTGTGATTGACGAAGAACATAACATATTATTTTCGGAATACAAGCGTCACTTTGCAAATATCAAAGAGACCTTAAAGGAGCTTGTAGAACATGCCAGCAAGGAGCTTGGAAATGTTGAAGTTGCTCCTACGATCACCGGTTCCGGTGGACTTGCATTGGCACAGGTCATCGGAATCCCGTTTGAGCAGGAGGTTGTCTGTGTATCAGAAGCTCTGACTGACTATGCTCCACAAACGGATGTTGCGATCGAGCTTGGCGGCGAGGATGCCAAGATCATCTATTTTACAAACGGTGTGGAACAGCGTATGAACGGTGTATGTGCCGGCGGCACCGGTTCCTTTATCGACCAGATGGCATCCCTGCTCCAGACAGACGCTTCCGGACTGAATACATACGCGAAGGACTATGACACAATCTACCCGATTGCAGCACGTTGTGGTGTATTCGCAAAGACTGATATCCAGCCACTCATCAACGAAGGTGCAACGAAGCCAAACCTTGCAGCATCTATCTTCCAGGCGGTTGTCAACCAGACGATCAGTGGTCTTGCCTGTGGTAAGCCAATCAAGGGAAATGTTGCATTTTTAGGTGGTCCTCTCCACTTCCTCGACCAGCTCAAGGAGGCGTTCGTACGGACACTGAATCTGACACCGGAGCATATTATCGCACCGGGACATTCGCATCTGTTCGCGGCTGTCGGTGCAGCACTTCAGGCAAAGGAAGAAACACACTATACATTGGATGAGATCAGCGGAAAGCTCACTGCTGATCTTAAGATTGCTGTGGATGTAGACCGTCTTCCACCGCTGTTTGCATCGCAGGAAGACTACGACGCTTTCATCAAAAAGCAGGAGAAAAATAAAGTATTACGTTCCGACCTTGCCACCTACAAGGGGAAATGTTTCCTCGGTGTCGACGCCGGTTCCACAACAACAAAAGTCGCACTGGTTGCCGAGGATGGCAGTCTGCTCTACGATTTTTACAGTAGCAACGATGGTAGTCCTCTTCGGACAACCCTGCGTGCCATGAAAGATATCTATACAAAACTCCCGGATGGCGTGGAGATTGTAGCTGGCTGCTCTACCGGATATGGAGAAGCCTTAATTAAGTCTGCTCTCATGCTCGACTATGGTGAGGTAGAAACAATCGCCCACTACACTGCCGCTGCATTCTTTGATCCGGACGTGGACTGTATCTTAGATATCGGTGGTCAGGATATGAAATGTATCAAGATCAAGAATGAAGTCGTCGACAATGTCATGCTGAACGAAGCATGTTCCTCCGGCTGTGGCTCTTTCATCGAGACAT
>ERZ779660.1220-NODE-1220-length-13472-cov-4.173213_pt1 | contig 13472 bp, 11 predicted proteins | sample MGYA00511906_ERZ779660 | MGnify/ENA primary metagenome ERZ779660 (study PRJEB29588, sample SAMEA2156906) | human gut metagenome | biome: human gut; feature: human-associated habitat; material: faeces | place: Denmark | collected 2008/2010 ... | reverse complement strand
TCCTTGACAAAAGAAAAGGTTGAATCCCATTTACTTGACATTGCTCTTTTTTTGGGGATAGTTTGCAAGAGAGAGTCGAATTTTACTTTGAACACTTGGTTTTGGTGAAACTCCAAAAACTGGACACTCGTATTTTTATATTAGCGCTGCTATGCAAAAAAGCGTCCCACCCATAGTAGGGCAGAACGCATGAATTTTAATTTACTAAAGCATATTTTAATTTTTTAAGAGCACGTTCTTTGTGAATAAAGCAGGCTTGTCTGCTTATCCCATATTTTTCACCACAGGATTGCATACTTTTATCTTCAAAAAACACGTCTTTGATAATATTTCTCTGTGCATCTGTAAGTTTTTTCATTGCTTCGGACAATAACTGATTTTGTACCAACTGATCAATATCATTTTTTTCGTCAGCAATTTGCATTCCTTCACCTTCTTCTTCTGCATCCAGATAATAACAATCCTTGACTGATTTTCCACGAGTAACCTTGTGCAGCAGTCCGTAATGGATATGGTATTGCAAAAGTCCGGGCAGATGTCCGAAGTCCCGTCCGTCATACTTCTTGATTTGCTCTAAAAAGATTAACCAGGCAGTATTGATTGCGTCCTCGCCTAAATTCTTGCGAATTTCATAGCGATAGGCTTCCTTGTAGATTAAGGGTTTAAAGGCGTTGCATAATACATCGATGGCCTTGTGGTCATCTTGTTGGGCGCTGATTACCAGCTCCTTGAATTCTGTGAGAGTGAAGGTTGGTTTTTCCTCCGAGTAGTCTGTCTGTTCGGTTTCTTCTGACACGCAGCAGATTATCTCTTCGGTATTTTCCTGCTTATTGCAGTTTTCGATTGTTATGGTGTCCAGTTCCTTTCTGTGGCGGTCGCAATGCCGCGTATGACAGAATTCTGTGCTGTACTGCATCAAGTCTTGATAAATAAATTATATCACAGAAAATTATGAAAAGTCAAAAATTTCAGTACAATTATTCCGATTTATGAAAATTTATGTATTTGTAATGAAAGGAGAAAATTACAATGTTAGAGGAAGAGAAGATATTAGCAAAATATTGGGGCGAAGAAATTGCTTCTCTGAGGCGGAAAATGTGTCGCAAACAAGAGGAGGTGGCAAAAGCTGTCGGTATATCTTCACGCTGGTTGTATAAAATTGAATATGGCCTTGCTAGTGGGAGGCTGTATACTTATGAGCGCATTGTTAGGGAGTTAGGTAAAGATTTTGCGGATGTGCGTAATCAAGTCATGAAAAGAGTGTTGCTGGAACAGAAAAAATTTGGAAAGAGGTTATCTTGATTGGGGAATAGGAGATGGTGTGAATAATTAGAAAGTGAAATTTTATTGATAATGCTAATCTTATATTTCGTATAATTATTTCACTGACTATTTAAATAAAAAGGCGTTTTACCAATATGGTAAAACGCCTTAAAAGCTAAAAAATTACAGTGTATTGATTTTTAATTAGGTGTACTGAAACGACCTCGTTTTTGAATTCTGGAACGTTTTTCGATTTCTTCAGGTGTCATTTTCGATGAAATTGAAAGCAATACTTCTTCTAATCTAGGGTTTATTTTAAGATTTCTCTCATTTTTACGCCTTATGATGCCATAACATCCAACCGGAGAAATGTATATATCCTCTGGAGCGTCTGGTGAAACGATTTCTTTCATACTCACGAAAGAGCATTTCTCCGGAATTGCGGTACAGTTTAGATAAGTACCATTTGTGAGAGAAATGATATCTTTACCAAGGTTAAAGAATATCTCACCATCATCTGTTTTTTGAATACGACTTTTTAGTAAACTATCTGTTTCGTCTAATGTTATTCTATCAGTAGTTCCCAAAATAAGACGTTCACCAATCCATTTTACAACAGGTACTGCCCAGGAATTGCCGGTTCCTTGATAACGATTTGTCTTTTTTGATTTAGAAAGATTTGTATAGTTGTCAGGAAATCCCATTAATCTTTCTGTTTCAAGTGGTGATAATCTTCTAATTCGCTGGTCTTGAACTACAAACAAAGAACCATTGTAAGCTGCTGCGTTTCCATTCCATTTTGTGCCATAAGCGGAATACAAGCAGTCCGTATATTCACGAAATACCTCAAATTCATGACCATCTTTATGGAACACTAAATCAAATGTAGGATATTCCTGAAACTCATATCTATGTATTTCAAAAAGAACTTTTTCGGGATAAAAATCTTTTCCGCCTGCAACAACATATAATCTTCGTCGTTGCTGAGGAAGGCCAAAATATTTAGCATCGAGAACACGCCAAGCAATATTACGTGTTTTGCCGTAAATAACTCCTGCACTTGGCCATTTGCCACCATTTACCGTAAGAACTTCATTTAAGCCGGCAAGAGATGAAATCAAACAGCCAAAAGCATTTGTTTTATCTGTCAGAACACCCTCAACATTTTCCCAGAAAATTTTACATCTGCACTGTCCGTTATCTAGTCGAACTGCATCGTTTGAATCAATAATATCTACAAACTTTAGAGTAAGGTTACCTCTATCATCGTTTAACCCATTTTGCCAGCCTGCTAATGAAAAAGCTTGGCAAGGTGTGCCACCACAAATTAAATCTGGTGCAAGTATCTTACCTTGTTTAATTAGTTCTGGTATATCGTTCATGTCGCCAACATTAGGAATTTTAGGATATTTTTCTGCAAGTAGGCGTGAAGGGAATGGAGCAATTTCTGAAAACCACTGAAATTCTACATTAAGTTGATTCCAAGCTACTGAAGCTGCTTCAATACCAGAACAAACACTACCAACTGTTTTTATCAATGAGGATACCTCCTGTAATTGAAAATTTATATATAATTATAACATAGCATAATGTAAAAATAAAATGATTTATAAAGCGTAGCTACAGCTATAAAAAAACTATTTTATTTTTTTTTGATTGTCTGATTAAGTTTATCCCTCCAAAGAGCAATATCATACCAAGGACACCCTATACAACCTTGTTCAGCAGCTTTACCTTTGGAAGGAATTTTGGAATCCCACATATCATTACCATCATAAAAATATTGAATACCGTATATAGTACCTCTCTTTCCTGTTTGGAAACAATTGCGACAAATCTCTCGTTTTTGTTGATTACGTTGGTTGGAAAGAAGTTGGAATTTTTCACGTATCTCTTGATCTGTCATAGTTTCTGGATTTTTGGCTTTTGTATCATTGTCCCAACGTATTTCAGAAAACTTATGGTCAGGAAGACAATTACGATTAGGTGTATTTTCGTAAACGTCAATGCCACCTAATACTCGAATAATCCTTTCTCTAAGAGATTTAGACCATGTTTCGTAACCGTTACCAGCGAGTTGAACACGATTTATAGGTAGTAGGAGAAGTCTGGTGCTACGGTTATTCCCACAAATAGGGCAATGATAGTTTATTTGAGTTGCTATCGTATATCCCAGTTCCTTGATATCTTGTATTCTTCTTGCAAAATTAGGGTTTGAAATATCGCAATTTCTGCAATGCCATCTTCCGTCTTTGAGAATATTGAAAATTCTTTTTGTATCGACAGAACGAGTAGCATTCCAATAATTATCTTGTTCTTCTAACCATTTTCTGTAGTTTGAAGGATGCATTTGTGCATAGATTTTATTAAGGTATTCTTCGAGTTCTTTTCTTGCTGAAATTGGGATAGATACGCCTGTTCTACGATATTCGACAGGTATCCAGCCATCCCATATTTTTTGAACATCAGGATAGTTGAACTTGACATGAATGTATTCTTCTGATGCTTTTGTATTTGCGTATCTTGGTTCATTATAAAGCATGATATTAGAGTTAAGTGCCATAATTAATCTACCTCACATATTATAAAATAATTCAGATAGTGATACTCCTAAACCATCTGCGATTTTTTTGATGTTAAGTAATGAAATATTTCTCTTGCCTGCTTCAACAGAGGCATAATAAGTTCTATCCATATCGATGGTGAGAGCAAATTTTTCTTGACTAAGACCTTGCTCTTTTCGTAAGCTTTGGATACGTTGACCAAACGCTTGTTGTAAAAGCATAATAATTTCCTCCTAATATATAAGCTCTATTGTATATATTATTCAATGGTGGACTATAAGACAACGGCTTATGAGTAACGTTATGATATTTAATAATTAGATAACATCAAAAAGGCGTCCTACCATGCGGTAGAACGCCTTTTTTGCATACTTGTGTAATGCTTTACAGTGAATTTTTTATACCTCTTATTTCCGGGTTAAGTATTTTAATATAAGTGCCTCTCATACCAAGGGACTTAGTACATATGATTTCAGCGCTATCTAATTTTCTAAGGGAATTAACTACAACTGATCTAGTAAGTTTATATTTATCAGCACATTGAGAAGCAATAACTATTCCTTCATCTCTTTCATTGAGTTCATCTAAAATAACTATCAATGCTTTGCTCTCGGAATATGAAAGCGTTTTTAATGCGTTTGATATAGCAGCATGATTAATGATGCGCTGCTTTTCTTCTCTTAGTTTTTTATGGTGCTTTTCAAGTGCAATAAGGGTTGCTATACATTCGCTCATTATTGCTTGGTCATCTTCGTTAGTAGTTGTACTGTTTAGTTTTGCAAGGGCTTTTTTAGTATTCAAGTAGTCACTATGCTTATCTTGCCGGAAACATTTATAAAGGTCATGCATTTTGCTTCTGAGGTCCATAATTTCACTCCTTTTTGATTGCTTTATGCTAGTATACCATAAATAGTTGCAATTTCCAATACTTTCAGAAAATTATTTATTATCACTCGAATGAAGAGAGGATAAATTCCTACCACCCAATTAGCCTACGCTAATTTTATCTTGACAAAACCCTCATCTTATAAGATAATGTCATAGTAAAGTTAGATTAGGCTAATTAAATTTTAAAGATAGCATTGGCTAATATTGTAAAGGAAGTTGCGTATGAAAAAATATATCTTACTCGTATTTGTCGTAATCATAGCCCTGGCAGGCTACTTCCTGCTGGCAAGAGGCCAGCACAAGCTCGCAGCCAACGCCGCCGTCAGCGTAACCGACAGCACCGGCGCCAAGGTACACATCCCCGCGGAGCCCAAAAGAATCGTCTTTCTCAATGCCTCCAATCTGGAAATCTTCGCCTCCATCGGTGGCAAGGCCGTCGGCAGACCTACCAGCACTTCATATCCCAACGACATCAAGGAAAGCATTAAGGACATCCCTGAAGTAGGCATGATCCACGCGCCGAATCTGGAAAAAATCATGAGCTTGAAGCCTGATCTGGTTGTAGGCACCAACGTACCCTTCCACGTAATGCTGCGCAAGCCTCTGGAAATGGCCGGCGTGCCGCTTTACCTGAACATGATAAACTCCTATGAGGATGTGCTGAAAAGCATAGACGATTTTGGCTGCTTTGCCGGCAGAGAAAAGGAAGCTGCCGTCAAGCGTGCGCAGATAGAAAAGGAATATGCCGCGCTGACGCAGGACGTACAGAAGGGCAGGGGACCGAAGGTGCTGATCATCTTCGGCTCGCCGGACAGCTTCAACATGTCCACCAAAAAGAGCTTTGGCGGTGATCTGGCAGAGCGTTTGGGTGCCGTAAATATTGCGGACAAGGCCGAAAACGTGAAGGACAGCAGCTACATTCCGCTGAGCATGGAATTCGTAGCCAAGGAAAATCCCGACATCGTGATGCTGATTACCATGGGCGGCAGCAAGCCAAGGCAGGCCGCTGTCAAGGGTGATTATGACCTGGTGCAGGGTGTGAGCACTTTCCTGGCGCAGGCAGGCATCACCGTGACGCATAAAATGTGCGCGCACAGCCTGAAGGCCATCACCGAACCGGCGGCAGATGTAGAAGCCTACGCCGAGGAGGGCGAATGGCTGCAGGAAATACGTGAGCTGCGCGACAAGTTGCTTTTCGCGGATGACGTGGCGCTCACGCAGGCAGATGCAAGCAACATGAAGGTGCTCATCAGCGCGCCGTTTATGAACGGTGTGGTGGCAACACACCTGCCGTTTATGGGCGAAAAGGGTGCTGATTTTCTGCTGGAACAAATCCAGGGTTATTATCAAAAGTAAAGTTTAAAGCAAAAGGAGGACATTATCATGAAACAAATTCCTGTAATTTTTTGGACCGGTACCGGTAACACACAAATGATGGCTGACGCTGTTGCAGAAGCAATTAACGCTGCCGGTGCGGAGGCTGTTGTAAAAAATATCAGCGAAATCACTGCTGACGAGGCTGCAGGCTATGATGCTCTGGCACTGGGCTGCCCGGCAATGGGTGCAGAGGTGCTGGAGGAATGCGAATTCGAGCCGTTCTTCACCGAGCTGGAAGGCAAGCTGGCAGGCAAAAAGGTAGCGCTCTTCGGCTCCTATGGCTGGGGCGGAAGCTACATGCAGGATTGGGAAGCACGCGTTAAGGACGCGGGCGCAACACTTGTAGCTGACGGCGTACTGGCATTGGGTGCTCCCGATGACGAAGCAATGGCCAAGCTGGCGGAAGCAGGCAAGCTGCTTGCCGAATAAGGCTGAAGCAACACAAAAAACTGCCTTTCGATTTTCAGAAGGGCAGTTTTTTAGTGAAGCGCTTGCGTTATAGCAATTGGCAAATAACTTGCCTTGCGATATTATTTAAGAACACATCCTATTGACTTTATACCTGCTATATAGTGTAGACTGTATCATTATAAAATAAAGATTATCATGCTGCGGCAGCGTTTTACGCCGGGGACATCGGCAAAAGCTGCTGCCCGCGTTTTGGAATATATATGAATAGAGGATAGGAAAGCTTTATGTTCAAAACATTTCTCAGCTATTATAAACCATATAAGGGCATCCTGCTCTTTCTCGTGATTGGCTCATTGCTGCGCGCACTGCTCGAGCTGTTCTTTCCCTATGTAGTAAAGCTGATGCTGGAACAGCAGCTGCCGCTTAAGAATCTGCCGCTGCTCCTTGAATGGTCGGCAGCACTGCTTGCCATGTATCTGGTAAACTTCGGCATGCATTTCAGCATCATCTACTGGGCGCAGTCCATGAGCTATTCCATGGAACGCGATATGCGCCGCGATTTATTCAGCCATCTGCAGAAGCTGTCCTTCGGCTTTTACGATAAAAACAAAAGCGGTCAGCTGCTTTCGCGCCTCACCAGCGATTTGAGCGAAATTAACGGCTTCGCAGGCAATGCGCCGATTGATCTTATCGTCTGTGGGCTGACGATGCTTGGCACGATGGTTATTCTGATTTACATGAATCCTATGCTGGGCAGCCTTATTGCCTTCCTGCTTCTGGTAAAGGCGGTGCATACCGTTTTCGTCAACCTGCGCATGAAAAAGGCCTTCTTTGCCAATCGTGTGGCAATGGGCGAGGTAACGGGCAAGGCTGCGGAAAGCATTAACGGCGTGCGTCTGATCAAGGCCTTTGCCGGTGAGCGCAGCGATATGGCGCAGTTTATGGAAAAGGCGGATGCCTATCTGAAAGTATGCAAAAAATCCTTCAAAATAACATCTTATTTCGTCGGCAGTATGATTTTCTTCAGCAACTTTATCAATGTGGCGATATTAGTAGTGGGCGGCCTGCTGATAAATCAGGGGCTGATGAGCTTCGGCGAGCTGGTGGCCTTCTTCCTCTACGTGGGCCTGTTTATGAAACCGCTGATGCAGCTTTTAGGCTTCATTCAGGTATATCAGCGCGGTATGGCAGGCTTCAAGCGTTTTTATGAGCTGCTGCAGGAAAAGCCCGAGATTACTGATGCACCGGATGCTAAAATTTGCCCGCCCTGCAAGGGGAACATCACCTTTGATAACGTCAGCTTTGCCTATGCGGACGGCAGACCTGTTATCCGCAACCTTTCGCTGAGCGTGGCAGCAGGTGAAACTGTGGCCTTTGTGGGCGCTACGGGAGCAGGCAAAACAACTATTGCCAGCCTTTTGCTGCGCTTTTACGAGCCTCAGAGCGGCAGAATTCTGCTGGACGGCTGCGATATCCGTGAATTTACGCAGGAATCGCTGCGCAGGCAAATCGGCCTGGTGCAGCAGGATGTCTTTCTCTTCGGCGACAGCGTGCGCTACAACATAGCCTACGCCAAACCGGATGCGACAGCGGACGAGGTGCAGGCGGCAGCGAAGGCTGCGGCGGCGGATGAGTTCATTCAAAAGCTGCCTGCGGGCTACGATACCGAGGTGGGTGAGCGCGGCGTGAAGCTGAGCGGCGGCCAGAAGCAGCGCTTGGCGATTGCGCGTGTCTTCCTCAAAAATCCTCCGGTAGTAGTGCTGGATGAGACTACAAGTGCGCTCGACAATATTACGGAGCAGCAGATACAAAAGGAGCTAGACGAGCTGGCGGTAGGACGCACCACGCTGATTATTGCGCACCGTCTTTCCACCATCCGTCATGCGGACAAGATTGTGGTGCTTGACGAGGGTGCTGTTGCGGAATGCGGCAGCCATGAGGAGCTGCTGGCGCGCAAGGGGCATTATTATGATTTGTATCAGAAGGATTAAAGCAGAGGCTTGCGGATGCAGGCGTACTGCAGAAGATAATAAAATAGCGCACGCTGTTGCTAAAGCGTGCGCTGAGAATACAGAAAACCCATGTCTTGCCGATTTCGGCGGGACATGGGTTTTAGTGCTTTGTGTTTATTTTTGTATTAGGCTTGCTTTACGTGCTTAAACCTCTTTCTTCAGCTTCTCCACATCAGCGAGAGATAAATTTGTAAGTTCAGCGATAACCTCGAGAGAATAGCATCCTTTAGCCAGCATACGTTTAGCAGTAACGAGTTTTCTTTAGCTTCGCCTTTTGCAATACCAACAGCTTCGCCTTCAACAAGGCCTACGTCTTTGCCTTCAGCAATACTTCACGCCGTTCGTCTAACAAACGAGCTTCCATAAGCATATATTCTCGCCTCACTTTCGTATCGAGTTTCAAATAGCTGATTTCATTATCAATCTGCTTGGTGAAATCAGTAGTTACAATGTGATTGTTTACATAATCATAAAAGCTTTTGAGATCCTTAGAGATTTCGCCATGCGTACCCTTAGTGTTCAAAATCATGGTGGTTGCTTTATCCGGAAGCTCCAGCTCCAAATCCTCCAGGCAGCGCTTTTTAAAAGTATAGACATAATTACCATTTTCAAAGAAATCAAAAATACAGATGAAAATGATAAAGGTCGGCGGCAATAGGTCATAAGGCTGGCCTGCCTGCAGCAAATCAAAATCAAGCAGCGCCTGATAATAGCGCGAGCGTTTGGGCAGAACGAAGGCTTTGGTTTGGGGATTTTTTTTGTTTTTTACCTGCATTTCCAGATTATAGTGTGTGTTTTTATCGTCCGCTACGATGATATCAAGGCGGATGCCGCGACTGGTGTACTCAGGCTCAAGCGTCTTTTCTGCCTCAATGTAGTTAATGTCAGCAATTTCTATCTGCAGCAGTTCCTCCAGCAGATGCTTGCAGATGCGTTTGCGTGACATAACCTTTTTGAAGATGAAGTCGCTTTGAATCGTCATGTTTGCAAATTTTGTTGCCAGGTCTTGCATGGTTTTTCTTCTTTCATTTTAACACAGATGCAATAAAAAATACATAAGCAGCGCAAAAACAAAAAAAGAGCAGTACCCTGACGATAAAAAAATCGTCAGTTTGTACTACTCTTAGAATGTACCAGATAAATGGCCTTGCTTAAGCTTCTGCAGAAAATGCATCTGCAGGATATACTGCTTATTTAATTGTCCGCAGGTAAATGAACTTGATGCGTAAGATTACTTGCGGTTTTGAAGAACTTAGTTTAAGTTTACTTGAAATACAGGGGAATGTCAAGGGAGAACAAGACTTGTGCCTGCTGAATTTTTCAGCAAGGCAGTTTTTTTATAAACACTATAATCTCAGCTCTATTCTGCTTTAACCTTAAACACAATTGCATACAGCACCGGCAGTACCACCAGCGTCAGCAGCGTTGCACCTGTCAGGCCGCAGGCAATAGCTACAGCCATTGCATTCCAGAACTGGCTGGCGAACATCGGAATCAATCCCAGTACCGTAGTGAAAGCCGCCAGCATAATCGGACGGAAACGCACAATCGCCGATTCCGTAATCGCCTTGGCAGGCTCCATCCCGGCATCAAGATGCTGCTGAATCTGGTCAACCAGCACCATACTGTTACGGATAATTGTACCGGTGAGCGCCAGAATACCCAGCTCCGCCATAAAGCCCAAAGCGGAATTGAACAGCAGCAGGCCGAAGATAACGCCGATTATACCCATCGGCGCCGTCAGCATAATAACCAGCAGCTTGCGGATATCCTGCATCTGCAGCATAATCAGAACGACAATCAGCAGCAGCATCAGCGGTATCGGCTTCATCAGATAATTCAAGGTATCGTTGCTTTCCTCCAGCGAACCGCCGACCTCGATGCTCATGCCGGCAGGCAGCTCCTTGCGCAGAGGCTCCAGCTCCTTATACACCTGCTTGGTAACATCGTTGCCGGTAACGCCGTCAACAATACCGCCGTTGACGGTAATTGTAGGACGCAGGTTGCGGCGCCAGATGATATTGTCCTCGCTGGTGTAATCAAGATGCGCGATTTGAGACAGAGGCACAGCACCCTGGCTCGTAGGAATGGAAATAGTTTCCAGCTGCGAAATATCTGCGCGCTGGTCAGGCTGCAGGCGGAAAACGATACCAATCTGCTGGTCGCCCTCCAGATAGGTTGCTACGGTATAACCGGATACCTGAGCCTGCAGAGCGTTGGCCACAGTCTGACGTGTGAGTCCCATTTGCAGCAGCTTGTCATTGTCGACCTTCAGCTTAACGGCGTTGGTCTGCTCCAGCCAGTCAAGACGTGTCATGTTGACGTAGGGATTAGCGGCCATCACCTTGCGCACCTTCTGCGCATATTCCTTAACCTGCGCATCGCTGTTGCCGCTGACGCGGATCATAACAGGATAGGGAGCAGGCGGACCGAGCGGAATCGAGCGGGAGTAAACTATAGCCTCCGGTAAATGCTCGGCAGCAAGCTCGCTGATGCGCTTCTCCAGTTTTTTGCGGTCTTCCACGCTTTTGGCAACAACTACGAGCTGTGCGTAGTTATCACGCGGCTGTACCGGGTCGATTACCAGCACAAAGCGTGGTGCACTTTCGCCTACGTAGGTGGAAACGTGGTCTAATTCCTTATCATCCTTAATCAGATTCGTCAGCTTGCGTGCCGCGGCATCAGTTGTTTTAATCGAGCTGCCCTCAGGCATATTAAGCTCTACCAACAGCTCCGGACGTACGGAGGCGGGGAAAAATTCCTGGCTGACGAAGCGCAGCATGAACATGGAAAGGCCAAGCATCGCCAGCGTAATGCCGATAACCGTAATGCGGTGTCCCAAGGCCCAGTGCAGCAGCTTGCGGAAGGCGCGGTAGAAGCTGTTGTCATAAGATTCCTGCTTGATAACAGTAGGCCGGATCCATTCATAGCCCAATACCGGTGCCAAGGTTGCGGAAACAAGCCAGGACAGCATCAGGGTTACGGTCATAACCGGGAAAAGGCTGTAGGCAAATTCCGAAGCGCTGGCCTTGGAGAAGGCAATCGGCATGAAGCCGAGGCAGGTAATGGTGGTGCCTGTCAAAAGCGGCCAGGCGCAGGTTTTGAAGGCATAGGAGGCTGCTTCCTTACGAGGCATGCCTTCGGACATTTTTACTTCCATCAGCTCAACGACGACGATGGCGTCATCGACCAGCATACCAAGGGAAACAACCAGTGCGCCTAGGGATACCTTATGCAAATCGATGCCCAAAGCGAACATTGCGCAGAAGGAGCCTAACAAAATCAGCGGGATGCAGCAGGAAATTACGTAACCGCTGCGGCGTCCGAGCGTCATCAGGCTGACTACCAGCACGATGATAATTGCCTCGTAAAGGCTTTCGGAGAATTCGCTGATGGATTTTTTTACTACCTCAGGCTGATTGGCAACCTGATTAAGCTCCAATCCGAGCGGCAGCTCCTTTTGGATGCGGGCGATTTCCTTGGCCAGATTTTCACCGAGCTTGATGTTATCGCCGCCGTCCTCCATAGAAAGAGCAATGCCGACTGCGGGCTTGCCGTTATAGTACATCATTGTTTCCGGCGGGTCTGCATAACCGCGGGTGATGGTTGCGATATCGCCCAAGCGGAAGACACGGCCGTTGGCATTGATGGGGATGGCAGCAATATTTTCCACGCTGTCGGGGCTGCCGGTAATGCGCAGGTAGGAGTTGGCTGTGTCGGCCTCAATCATACCGCTGGCATTGACCGAGGTCTGTGCTTTGATAGTGTTGGCAATACTGTTGATATCCAGTCCCAGCTGTGCCAGCTTGGCAGTTTGCATCTGCACGAAGATTTTCTCCGGCTGTACGCCTACCAGCTCAACCTTTTTGACATCAGGCACGCTGAAGAAGTCGAGCTTAATTTTTTCGGCGTATTTACGCATATCCTCATAGGTGAAGCCGTCACCGGTAATTGCGTAGATATTGCCGTAAACATCATCAAAACGGTCGTTATAAAAGGGGCCTACGGTACCCGAAGGCAAGTCCTTTTTGCCGTCGTTTACGATGTTGCGCAGCTCCAGCCAGCGCTGACGTACCGTGTTGCCGGCAACTTCATCCTTGAGCGCTACCGTAATAACGCAGACGCCAGGACGCGAATAGCTGGTGATTTTCTTAACCTGCGGCAGACTTTGAATCTGCTTTTCCAAAGTATTTGTCAGATGCATCTCAACATCCTTGGCGCTGGCACCGGGCCAGGCTGCGGATACTACCATCTGCTTGACGGCAAAGCTGGGGTCCTCGCTGCGTCCGAGCGATTTAAAGGAAAACATACCCATAATCAGCACAAGCACAGCGAAGAAGTAAACTAATTGGCGATGGTTAATAGCCCATTCTGCCCAGTTGGCATGATGCTTTTCGTTGTTTGACATCAGATATCACCGCCTTTGGTCAGACGCACCTGTTGGTTATCGACAAGCTTGCTGAGGCCGGCGGTTATCAGAATATCACCCTTGTTTAAGCCGCCTGACAGACGCACGTTGTTGCCTACATAGCCGGCAACCTTAACGTCCTGCAGCACAGCGCGGTTATTGCGCACCAGCCAGACCTGAGTCTTGCCGTTTACCTGATACAGTGCGGTAGCAGGAATAACAATCTCGTCCTCGGACGCCGCAGCGTCCTTAAAGCTGACCTTGGCAGTCATGCCGAGCTTGGCTGCTGCAGGCAGCTGCGGCACAGCAACGCGCACCTTATAGGTACGTGTAATGCTGTCGGCAATAGGCGAAATTTCGCGGACAGTGCCCTTCGCCGTAACATCTGGAAGCGCCCAGAAGCTGATTTCCGCCTGCTGGCCGACGCTCAGCTTGACGTTTTCCGGCACGTTAATCTGGATTTCACGTTCACCGCTGTGCACGATGGTGACCATCGGCGTACCGGCCGAGGGCGACGACAAGCTGACCCTGAACGGATGGCTGTACGAT
>ERZ779660.1219-NODE-1219-length-13473-cov-3.007304_pt1 | contig 13473 bp, 13 predicted proteins | sample MGYA00511906_ERZ779660 | MGnify/ENA primary metagenome ERZ779660 (study PRJEB29588, sample SAMEA2156906) | human gut metagenome | biome: human gut; feature: human-associated habitat; material: faeces | place: Denmark | collected 2008/2010 ... | reverse complement strand
CGTGAGCAAGAGTCAACATTCATAAACGAGCCTCCATCATCAAAAGTATATCCTACAGACTTGTTTGTACAAAAACAAAAGCAGAAGCAGCCTGTCAGAAGAACTTCATTGCAACATGGATCAATTCGAGTACGTGGATTCACACAAAGAAAAAAGATATTCCAGGTTCCTGTGTTCACATTTAACAGTTTAACAGATAAAACTGGCACAACAACTCTCACAGCAGCTTTAGCAGTGGCAATGGCAATCCAGCAACCTTCTGCAAAGATATTGTACTTCGATTTGGATATGTCAAATCCAAATTATCTTTTGGAAATGTGGAATCGTAATCCAGGAACAGATGCTAGTGTTAAAACAATTGCAGGTTTAGCAGAGGCTGATTTTGAGCAGAACATTTCTCTGTTATCGGAAACTATTTCTGTTTCACAAGCAGTATTTTCATTAATTACTTGGGGACAGACCACTTTCGTTGAAAAGAGAATATTAGCAGCACAGGATTTCAATTTATTCATAAACATTATCTACAATAGCTTTGACCTCATTCTTGTAGATATGGGAAAGCTCCAGTCAACTCTTGATTATCAGATGAAAATGCTCATGTCAACATCAACAAAGCATTTCATTATTGCAGATGGTTCAACATCTCGTAATGTGAGTACATTCATTCAGTTAGCCAGTCAGTTACCTTATAATTTTGAAGTAATTATAAATAAGAACGTGCCTCAATCAGGATCTTTTGCAATTACACAACAATTAAGACAAAATCCTATTGCTACTGTAGGATATTATAGAAATATTGATAGAATTCTCACTGATCAGTTACCTATGCAGGGGACTGCGCTGTTCACTGAATTGTGTGAGTTAGGAGGTAAACTCTGATGAACTTAGAAGAACGCATGCGTGAATCAGCACAGCGAGCAACAGCACCAAGACCAGGAGAAGACTATAGCGCATTGAAAGACCCTAATATAGTATCTATGCTTCGAAACGCCATTAAAGAATCAGAGCCAGAGGATGCTAAATCGTCAGATATAGATGAGCCTGAAGATATGACGCTTGATGATGAGGACGAAGTATTAGATATGCATGCCATAACAAAATTGCACCTGCTGTTGGCGTATCAGTAACAGGCAAGACAGAAAGTAGTACGCCTGCGACAACACCTTTAGCAGAAGATAAAAATAGCTCAATGTCAGATTTGGATGATCTGTCGCTGGATAAAAAGGATGAAGATACAGATGAGCCCCAGAACAATAAGTTAAAGTTTATTATTGCAGGTATAGTTTTTATAATCATCTTGGCTATTGTAATAATTTTTAAGATAAAATCTTCTTCTGAACAGCAAAATTCTTCAACACAGTCAACTAGCACAACTCAGCAAATTGAATCCAACATACATAAGTATTCAAATGATACTTTAGCGGTGACAGATAGTCAGACATATCAGGATTCAATGACAATCAGCAAGTACATTGAGATTATAGACGATGCTTGTTTATTTGTGTTTGAAGGATACGCAGAAAATGCTAGGGCATTTGTTAAAGCTTATGTAGATATTGATACTTACAATACCTACAAGGTTGGAGCACGTGTACCTATCATATATAACCGAATAACAATCGGTAATAAAGATTATTATATGAAAGTGAGGTTGAACATTTCATGAGAACGAGAAAGAAGATGTATATCTTCAGTTTGTTTGCATGCTTCATGTGTTGGATTGGTTTGTTTAGCACATCTGTTTTAGCAGCAAATAACTTAGTGCCTTATGATGATACATCGCAGAGCTCATCAGTAACAGCTGTTACTGCTAGCACACCAGAAGACTCTGTAAAGGAGCCGCATGATTATGCTGGCGAGATTTTCCAGGATGTTAAGTATTCAGAGGATCCAGCTGTTACTGGTGCAGTAAGTTCTGTAGCAAAGGTGCTTAGCTGGATAATTACATTTGTTATTGGCGTTGTCCCATATGTTATGGGCATTTTGATGGTTATTGATATTGTTTGTTTACTTATCAAACAGGTCAATGTCCTTTTAGCAGGTTTGCCTATTCAGTTATACTCTGATACTGTTATAGAAATCAACGGTATTCAGTTCGTGGGAACAGGTGAAGGTAACAAAGGCACAACCAATGTTGAGAAAAAGGACCTTAAGGGTCAATCAAAGTTTTTGTATTACATAAAATCAAAATTCTTTGATATTCTGATAGCAGTAACATTGTTCTTGCTACTACATACGGGCATTCTCTTCAATGTGATATTCTGGATTGCAAACAGGATTGTAGGATGGATTGATGGTCTTATATGATTAAAGCAATTATACGTATTTTTGCTGCAATTAAATGTTCATTGCAGGAAAAGAATCGCCAATCAAGACAGTTTCAGCAGAAGCAACGTGAGGTGTATAACGAAAGCTTGATAGAAGTAAAACTGATGCAGCAATTGCAGTATATCGTAGATGAAATGATAAACGATCCTACTATCGAAACTATTAGAATACGTTTCGCTCAGTCTGCATTGCCTTTTGTTGAAGATGCTTTCGCTCACACTCCTCTGAGGGTTACAGAATGCGCAGAAGAGACAGAATTTATTATCAGTTGCGACGAGGAATTGTTATAATCCTCGTCATTTTTAGTTGCATAGCCTGCACACCTTTAGCAGGTTATGCAACAAGCTCTCTGGATACAAAGAATGGATATTCTATTGGAAGAAATGATAACTTAACAAATGTTGTACCACAAACAACATCAAAACCAGGAGTAATTAATTCAGATGACTCTGAATTGATAGACCCTGTTAAGTCTAAAGAGGCGATAGATACAGAATCATTCAATAATGATTTTATCGATACTGCTATTTATATCATTGGAGGTTTAGCAGGTATTATGATGATGCTTCAGATCGCAGCATTTTGCTTTACAAAAGTCTATCCATCAACAAATCGCTTTTTTGAGAAATTAAAATTCATAGGTATTGATGGTTACGATAGAGGATTTGTTGTGCCAACAATCAAAATTTTACTTTTGGGAATACTATCATTTTTCTGTATCTCAGGACTACTAAAACAAGCCATTGCTTATATCTTAGGCTGGTTTGTAATCACATTTGGATAAGGAGGTTTATATGCAAACAAAGATAAATAAATGGATGTGCGTTGATAGGCAAACGCACATTTTTCGTGCTTTAGTATCATTGCTCATTGTTGCAATGATGTTTCTATCTCAAGCATCTTTAGCAGTGACATCATATGCAGCAACATCAGTTAGTTTTGATGATTATGCAACTTTTCTTGCTTACAATCGAGCAAAAAACAGTATAGACCCAAAGTCGGGTACTACAGAGAATAAAGACTTTGCTTTAGCAGATACAGATAGTGCAGAAGAAACTAAAGATACTGACATCTCCGGTGTGTGGACGCTTATTGATGATGTCGCTAAAGCAAAAGCTGCCGGCAAGATTGATTCCGTAAAGCAGCCTGTTCTGACAAAACTTGCAGCAACAGCACAACGTATTGTATCAAGTACAACACAAGCCAAATTCACAGAGCAGGTTAAGGCGGTTTACGCTGCAGCTGGTGGTACAATAAAAATTCATACTGGCACAGGCGCCTATGAAGCAGGGGAGTCTAACTATGCTTCAAAATTGCGCACTGCAGTAGGCAACTTCAATGCAGCTCAGGCAAGCAGTGCAGCAACTGATGTTTTTGAGTCTATATATGGCGCAGAAAACTGGCATCCTGATACGGGGCTTGCTACAGAGGCAATGGCAGTTATCTATTCTGTTGTAAATGTTATCTTGCTGGTTTTTGTAAACTGGGTTGTTCAGAAACTGAATGATGGAGAAGGATTATAGGAAAGAGGGAGAAAAGATGGAGAAAATAAAGAATAAAAAATATTCAAGGACAGACAGCGTAATCCTTGGAATCGGATTTACCATTCTTGGTTTATTCGTCCTTTCTATAGCAATACCGATTGTTTATGTGGTACTCGCATCCTTTATGGATCCGAATGTTTTGAATAACCAGGGATTGAGTTTTAAAATCAAGGACTGGACATTAGATGCCTATCGAAGAGTATTAGAGAATGCAATGATCTGGCGTGGATTTTTAAATTCTTTCCTGTATTCACTTGCATTTACAGTTATTTCCGTTTTTGTGACATTGCTGGCAGCATATCCGTTGTCTAAAAAAGAATTTGTAGGAAGAGAATTATTCAATATTATTTTCCTGATCACAATGTTCTTTGGGGGTGGAATGATTCCTACCTTCATTTTGATCAATCAGCTGCACTTGGTTAATACGGTGTGGGCAATCCTGATTCCGGGGGCATTTAATGTATGGAATATGATTCTCGCAAGAACTTATTATCAATCAATTCCGACAGAATTAAGAGAAGCATCTGCGATCGACGGGGCAAATGAGATCCAGCATTTCTTTAAAATCATGATTCAGGTATGTAAGCCGATCATTGCAGTTCTGGCACTCTGGTCCTTCGTTGGAATGTGGAACAGTTATTTCGATGCAATGATTTATTTGAATGATGCAAATCTGCAGCCACTGCAGTTAGTGCTCCGTTCTATTCTGGTACAGAATACACCACAGCCGGGAATGATCGCCGATATCCAGAGTACGGCAGAAATGGCAAAAATAGCAGAACAGCTTAAATATGCAACCATTGTAGTATCAAGTTTACCACTGTTAGTAATGTACCCATTCTTCCAGAAATATTTTGATAAAGGAATTATGGTCGGATCGGTAAAAGGCTAATAAGAAAGGAACGATACAGATATGAAGAAAAGAAAAGTAAATGCATTACTTGCAATTGGACTATTCTTGACGATGATGGTGGGAATTGCAGGATGTGGAAAAGAGCGGCAGCTTGCAGCTGAAATTGATCCGGATACACCTGTATCGGAAGTGCAGTTTCCATTGAAGGAAACCGCAGAACTTTCCTTTATTACAAGTGCACCGGCTACATCAACACAGGAGCCAAATGAACGAGTGATCTTTCAGCGCATGGAAGAGCAGACAAATGTTCATATTGACTGGACTTGTTTTGTATCAGACCAGTTTTCTGATAAGAAAAACCTGGCACTTGCCCAGTTTGGAAATCTGCCGGACGGATTATTCAATGCCGGAATGAGTGAGTATGACCTGCTGCGTTATGCAAAGCAGGGAATCATCATTCCATTGGAAAACCTGATAGATAAATATATGCCGAATTTACAGGCAGTATTTGAAAAATATCCGGAATACAGGACGATGTGTACAGCACCGGATGGACATATTTATTCCTTTCCATGGATTGAGCAGCTTGGAGCAGGGAAAGAAGCCATTCAGGCAATCGGAGATATCCCGTATATTAACAAAAAATGGCTGGATTATCTTGGACTTGAGATTCCGACAACAACAGATGAACTGGAACAGGTATTAATTCAATTCCGTGATCATGCAGATGAACTTGAAAAAGAATTTTCCATTGAAGGTGATGTAATCCCGATGTCATTTATTATCAATAATGGAGATCAGGATCCTGCAATTTTGATCAATGGATTTGGAGAAGGTTATGGAGATACAGGGGATCATTTCGCTGTAACGGATGAAGGAAAAGTTATTTACACAACGGTTCAGGAAGGTTATAAAGAAGGTATCCAATGGTTACATAAGCTTGTAACAGAGGATCTGGTCGACCCGGAAGCATTTACACAAGAGTGGTCCACCTATGTGGCAAAAGGAAAGAATCATCGATATGGTCTCTGCTTTACATGGGATATTGCAAATATCGATAACAATGAAGATTATGTGATGCTGCCAGCGTTGACAGGACCGGATGGAATGAGAAATATCACAAGACAGAACAACAGCGAAACAAGCGGATTCGATCGTGGAAGATGTGTCCTTACATCCAGCTGTCGTGACACAGCACTTGCCGCCGCATGGATTGATCAGATGTATGCCCCCTTTCAGTCACCGCAGAATAACTGGGGAACTTATGGAGAAAAGGATTCTTTTAACATTTTTGAACTGTCCAGGAATAAAGATGGCGGAGAAATGCTGAAGCATATGGATCTTGGAACTCAGTCTCCGGTAGAAGTACGTGAGGCACAATCTGTAAATGGTCCGCTTGCAGTACTGAATGAATATTATGATGTATATGTAACACAGCCAGAAGATGCAAAATGGCGTTTAGACAATATGCATGAAACTTATCTGCAGGATATGAACAGCAAGTATGTTTATCCAAACGTCTTTATGAGCATTGAGGATACCAATAAAGTGTCTCAGTACGATACAGATATTAGAAAATATGCAGAGCAGAAGAAAGCAGACTGGATCCTGAATGGTGGAATTGAAAAAGAGTGGGATTCCTATCTGAAGAAAATGGAACAGTATGGACTTTCTGATTATCTTTCAATTAAACAGAAATACTTTGATCAGTATCAGAAGTCATTGAGCGAAGAAAAATAACGCTACGAACAATAGGAGAATTTACATGAGTGAGATGTTAGAAAAGGCTAGAAAATATGAAGATGAACAGGGAAAGCAGATAAAAGCAGAAGACAGACCGGCTTTTCATGTGAGTCCATATGTCGGATGGATGAATGATCCGAATGGTTTTTCATACTATCAGGGAGAGTACCATCTTTTTTATCAGTATTATCCATACGATACACACTGGAACAGTATGCATTGGGGTCATGTGGTTAGTAAAGATCTGCTTCACTGGAAACATCTTCCGGCAGCTTTGGCACCGGATGAAGATTATGATAAAATTGGATGCTTTTCAGGAAGCGCAATAGAGTTAGAGGACGGAAGACAACTGCTCCTCTATACTGCGGTAGGTCAGGAAACAATGGAAGATGGAACTGTAAGGGATATTCAGACACAGGCAGTGGCTGTTGGAGATGGAAAAGATTATAAGAAATATGAGAAAAATCCTGTTCTGACAGCCAAAGATCTTCCGGAAGGTGCAAGTAAAGTGGATTTCCGTGATCCAAAGATCTGGAAAGGAAAAGATGGGAACTTCTATTGTGTTATCGGAAGCAGACCGGCAGATGGAAGTGGACAGATTCTTCTTTATAGAAGCGAAAACGGATTTGACTGGAAATTTGTCAGCATCCTTGCAAAAAATAAGAAACGTTTTGGAAAGATGTGGGAATGTCCGGATTTCTTTGAACTGGATGGGAAACACGTTCTTTTGACCAGTCCACAGGATATGCTGCCGGAAGGCTTGGAATATCATAACGGAAATGGTACTTTATGTATCATAGGAGAAATGGACCAGGATAAATATACCTTAAAAGAGCAGTTTGCGCAGTCTGTGGATTATGGAATTGATTTTTATGCAATGCAGACGTTGGGAACCCCGGATGGACGGAGAATTATGATTGGCTGGATGCAGAACTGGGACACGATTGCTCATCGTTGCAATGACTCAAAATGGTTTGCACAAATGAGTTTGCCGAGAGAATTATCTGTGAAAAACGGAAGACTTTATCAAACGCCGATCAAAGAACTCGATGCGATGCGAAAAGACAGAGTTGAGTACAATAATGTAGTAATAAATAATGATACGATCTCATTGGATAAAATCGAAGGACGAACGATAGATATGGAGCTTGTGATACGTCCGGAAGATAAGGAAAATGTTTATAAGAAATTCGCATTACGTTTTGCACAGAATGAGAGGTTTCATACAGAATTGTGCTTCCGCCCGGATGAGTCTGTCCTGAAAATTGACAGAAAATTTTCGGGAAGCGAACGAGCATTGGTTCATCAGAGAAGATGTCTGGTAAATGGAGATGCCAATGAATTAAAGCTTCGTGTGATTTTGGATAGATTTAGCGCAGAAGTATTTATTAATGATGGCGAGCAGGTTATGTCGGCTGTCATATTTACAGAGCAGGAGGCAAAAGGAATTTCATTCTTTGCTGAAGGTGCAGCTAAAATCGATGTGGTGAAATACGATCTGGTTTAGAAAACACATGATAAAACTTACATGGAGTTGGAAAACGCATGGATAATGATAGGGGGATTCCTAAAACGGGAATCCCCTTTGCAGTACAGATGGTGCGTGAAAAAATAGGGGCACTGCGTGTAATGCCAACCAGAGAGGAAATTCAGAAGCTGCTGGCAATCTGCATGCAGGCAGGAGCATGACTTGTAGAGTTCACACATTCACACAATCTTCACAAAAAAATTAGCACTCACCTCTTGACGTGGCTAATAGCTGGTGTTATAGTAGGATTCAGATGAAGTGTTATAGCTTCACTAGAACAAACAACAGCGGCCGGAAGGTTTCAATAGAGGAGCCGAATGGCGAAACCATGATAGATTGAGTAAGGAGGGAGCTGTGTATGAACATTTCCAAATTTACCCAGAAATCCGTAGAAGCAGTGCAGAACTGTGAAAAGCTTGCCTATGAATACGGCAATCAGGAGATCGAAGAAGAACATCTTTTATACAGCCTTCTGACCATCGAAGACAGCCTGATCTTAAAGCTGATCGAGAAGATGGAAATCCAGAAGGAGCATTTTGTGGACCGCAGCAAACAGGCGCTGGCAAAGCGCGTAAAGGTGCAGGGCGGTCAGGTTTATATCGGCAAGGACTTAAATCAGGTGCTGATCCATGCCGAGGATGAAGCAAAACAGATGGGAGATGAATATGTTTCTGTAGAGCATCTGTTTTTGTCCATGCTGCAGTATCCGAATAAGGAGATCAAGCAGATCTTTACCGAGTATGGCATCACGCGGGAGCGTTTTTTACAGGCGTTGTCCACGGTGCGCGGCAATCAGAGAGTCGTTTCGGACAATCCGGAGGCTACTTATGATACATTGGAGAAGTACGGGCAGGATCTGGTAGAAAAGGCGAGAGCCCAGAAGCTCGATCCGGTCATCGGCAGGGATAATGAAATTCGTAACGTGGTTCGGATTCTTTCCAGAAAAACGAAGAACAACCCGGTTCTGATCGGTGAACCCGGCGTCGGCAAGACCGCCGTTGTCGAAGGACTGGCACAGAGAATCGTGCGGGGCGACGTACCCCAGGGGCTGAAGGATAAAAAGATCTTCGCACTGGATATGGGTGCACTGGTAGCAGGTGCCAAGTATCGGGGCGAATTTGAAGAGCGTCTGAAGGCAGTGCTGGAGGATGTGAAGAAGAGCGAAGGACAGATCATTCTGTTTATTGATGAGCTGCATACCATCGTCGGTGCGGGTAAAACAGACGGTGCACTGGATGCCGGCAACATGTTGAAGCCTATGTTGGCGAGAGGCGAGCTGCATTGTATCGGTGCAACGACACTGGATGAATACCGCAAATATATTGAAAAGGATGCTGCTCTGGAACGTCGTTTCCAGCCGGTGCAGGTGGATGAGCCTACCGTTGAGGATACCATTTCCATTCTGCGTGGCTTAAAGGATCATTATGAGGTGTATCACGGCGTAAAGATTCTGGATAATGCATTGGTAAGTGCCGCCGTTTTGTCCAACCGTTATATTTCTGACCGGTTTTTGCCGGATAAAGCGATCGACCTGGTGGATGAAGCGTGCGCACTGATCAAGACCGAGATGGACTCCATGCCTGCGGAGCTGGACGAGCTGCGCCGTAAGGTCATGCAGATGGAAATTGAGGAGGCTGCGCTGAAAAAAGAAGACGACACCCTGAGCAAGGAGCGTCTGGAAGCACTTCAGAAGGAGCTTGCGGAGTTAAAGTCCGAGTACAACAACCGCAAAGCGCAGTGGGATAACGAGAAGAAGAGCGTAGAGAACCTTTCCAAGTTAAGAGAAGAGATCGAAGCGGTCAACAATGAAATTCAGATTGCACAGCGCGAAGGCGACCTGGAGAAAGCTGCAGAGCTTTCCTATGGCAAACTGCCGGATCTGAAAAAACAGCTGGAGCAGGAAGAAGAAAAAGTAAAGAAGGAAGACCTTTCCCTGGTTCACGAAGCGGTAACCGATGAAGAAATCGCCCGGATTATTTCCCGGTGGACAGGTATTCCGGTTGCAAAGCTGACAGAAAGTGAGCGGAATAAGACGCTGCATCTGGATGACGAATTGCATAAGAGAGTCATCGGTCAGGATGAAGCGGTAACGAAGGTGACGGATGCCATTATCCGTTCCAAAGCAGGTATCAAGGATCCGACCAAGCCCATCGGTTCGTTCCTGTTCCTTGGACCTACCGGTGTCGGTAAGACGGAGCTTGCAAAAGCGCTTGCGGCGTCCCTGTTTGATGACGAGAACAACATGGTCCGGATCGATATGAGTGAGTACATGGAGAAATACTCTGTGTCCCGTCTGATCGGAGCGCCTCCCGGATACGTTGGCTATGAAGAAGGCGGTCAGCTGACAGAAGCAGTCCGCAGAAAGCCCTACTCAGTTGTCCTGTTCGATGAAATTGAAAAGGCACATCCGGATGTCTTCAATGTTTTGCTGCAGGTGCTGGATGACGGCCGGATTACAGATTCCCAGGGCAGGACCGTGGACTTTAAGAACACGATTCTGATCATGACCTCGAATATCGGCGCGAACTATCTGCTGGATGGCATCGATGCGGACGGAACGATTAAGCCGGAAGCAGAAGAGCTGGTAACGAAGGATCTGCGCGGTCACTTCCGTCCGGAGTTTCTGAACCGTCTGGATGAGATCATCCTGTTCAAGCCTCTGACGAAGGATAACATCAGCGGTATTATCAATCTGATTGTCGCAGACTTGAATCATCGTCTGGAAGATAAGCAGCTTTCGATCGAACTCAGCCCGGATGCGGAGCAGTTCATTGTAGACAACGCATATGATCCGATTTATGGCGCGCGTCCGTTGAAGCGTTATATCCAGAAATATGTGGAAACGCTGTCTGCAAAGCTGATCCTGGCAGATCAGGTACAGATGGGTGACACGATCCTGATCGCAGTGGAAAACGGCGAGCTGGTCGCAAAGAAAAAGCAGCATAGCGTTTAAAGCTGCAGACTGTAGAAGCACTCGGCGGGAGGAGGTTTCTCCTGCCGGGTGCTTTTTCTCTTTACAAAATCAACTCCTGCGAGTATTGTGATAGATACGGGTCGAAAAACGACCTGAAAAAGCGCATATTGATGCAGATTCTGTGGATAGAAAGGCTTTTACAGGGGAATGGAGAGAGAGAAGAAAACAAAAGCAATAGAAATGACAACAGGTTCGATCTGGAAGAACCTGTTTTTCCTGAGCTGCCCGCTGGTATTTTCCCAGGTGCTGGAAGTGCTGTTTAATATGAGTGACGTAGCGGTGGTAGGGCGATTTTCGGATTACCGGGCACTGGGGGCAGTTGGTTCGACAACGCTTCTGGTCACGCTGTTTACCGGCTTTCTGATCGGGATGGGCTGCGGTGTTAATGTGCGGATGGCGCATGAGCTGGGTGCAAGGCGCAGGGAATCCGTGATCAAAACCGTGCATTCCGCCTTTGTAATCTGTCTGATCGTCGGTCTGCTTGTGGGTGCAGCCTGTTTTTTCTTTGCAGAGGGACTGCTTGGAATTCTGCATACCAAAGAAGAGCTGATGGACAGTGCTGTTTTGTATCTGAAAATTTATGCACTGGGCATGCCGGGTATGGCACTGTATAACTGCGGCAACGGTATTCTGAGCGCCACCGGGGATACGAAACGTCCGCTGGTATATCTGTCCATTGCAGGAATTGTAAACGTTATTTTAAATCTGTTTTTTGTTATCGTGTGTCATATGGCAGCAGAGGGCGTGGCCATCGCCAGTGTGATCGGACAGTATTTATCTGCACTTCTGATCGTGATTCATCTGCTGCGACGGACGGACGACTGTGGGTTGCACCCTTCGAAGCTCAGACTGGATCCGGCCTGCGGAAAAGCGATTCTGGTGCTTGGCATACCCACCGGTATCCAGAATGCCATCTTTGCTATCGCGAACCTTTTTGTGCAGTCCGGCGTCAATTCCTTTGATGCGGTGATGGTGTCCGGAAATGCAGCTGCAGCAAATGCGGACACGCTGATTTTTAATATTATGGCAGCGTTTTATACCGGCTGTTCCAGCTTTATCGGACAGAACTGGGGCGCTGGCAACCGGGAACGGATGAAAAAGAGCTATCTCGTCGGGCTGACCTATTCCTTTGCGGCAGGTGCGATCTTTGGCGGACTCCTGCTGATTTTCGGACGACAGTTTCTGTCGCTGTTTGCGACGGAGCCTGCTGTAATCGATGCCGGAATGCAGCGTGTGAAGATCATGGGATTTTCTTATATGATCAGTGCGTTTATGGACTGCAGCATCGCAGCCTCCCGAGGAATCGGAAAGAGCATTGTGCCGATGGTCATCGTTATTTTAGGCTCCTGTGTGTTCCGGGTGATCTGGGTGTATACCATTTTTGTATGGATTCATACGATTCCGGCGCTGTACTCCCTCTACTTTTTCTCCTGGGCGATTACATCTGTGGCGGAGGTGCTCTATTTCAGGCACAGCTTTCGGCAGCTGGAATTTCAGAGCTGAGTCCGGGGACGAGAACCGTCAAAATCCGGCAGTTCTTCTGCAGACAGATAAGGTTTTGGCGCTGCTGCGCCGCCCTTTCCGAATGATAGAGGGCTTCTGCTGCATAGATTAAAAAGAAGGAACCGGAAAAGGCGGTTTTCCATGGAACATAAAAAAGAGAAACGAAATGAAAGGGCAGCAATTCAACTGGGACTTTTTCTGGTTGGATTGCTGCTTTTTGGAACTGCTGCGGGAGGGCAGCTGACAGGGGAGGAAAAAAACGGGAAGGAAAAGGCGGCAATACAGACTTCTGGCGGCGTATCCGATGCAGCAGAGCCAAAAAAGATCGCCCTTACCTTTGATGACGGTCCGCATCCGGTCTATACGAAAATACTTTTGGACGGCCTGGCAGAGCGGGGTGCAAAAGCCAGTTTTTTTGTTACAGGGGAGAATGCAGAAAAATATCCGGAGCTGATTTTGCGTATGCAGAAGGAGGGGCATCTGATCGGCAACCACACCTATAGTCATATTCAGCTGACAAGCAATAACCGGGAAGCCTTTCGACAGGAGCTGATCTCCACGAATGAGGTATTGAAGGAGATAACAGGAGCGGAACCCATTTTTGTCCGTCCGCCCTATGGAAGCTGGGACAAAGGCTTCGAACAGGAGCTGAATATGTTCCCGGTGCTGTGGACGATCGATCCCCTGGACTGGTGCAGTCAAAGCAGCACCAATGTTGAAAAGCGAATCTTGTCCAAAGCGCGGGAAAATGCGATTATCCTGCTGCATGATGAATATGCTTCCAGTATTGAGGCGGCACTCTTTATTGTGGATGAGCTGCAAAGCCAAGGCTATGTCTTTGTGACAGTCGAAGAAATAATGCTGATATCCTGAAATCCAATAGTTGGATGAAATCCAACATGTACAGCAGGGAAAATAGTTGTTATAATCAAAAGTGGAAGCGATTGAAAAATAAAATGTTTCAATCACGAGATTTGTGTCTGCGCGCACCTGACACAAA